>JAEEGI010012948.1_pt1 | contig 17761 bp, 13 predicted proteins | sample 8958751 | NCBI WGS metagenome assembly JAEEGI01 (sample SAMN16246545, study PRJNA631951) | gut metagenome | biome: gut microbiome; feature: rumen; material: KS-attached | host: Bos | place: Iran: Karaj | collected 2018-10 | reverse complement strand
CGCCGTGCCGCTTTGCCAGCTCCGCCTTCTCCTCGTCCCACTGTTTGCCGTGGAGGGGATAGAACTTCATGCCGATGGCCGAAGCAAACAGCAGGATCGCCGGAATCGCCATCCACGCCACCAGCACGCCGTGCTTGGCCAGATCGCTCTGCATGCCCGCGGTGAGGGTCGTGTCATAGCCGAACCACTTGGCAATCATCAGAAACGCCGCGTTGGCAAGAGAGATCGCCGGCTTCGTGATCAGCGAGTTGACGCCGGCATAGATGCCCTCGCGCCGCGCGCCGGTCTTGATCTCGTCATAGTCGATCACGTCGCCGTTCATGATCGGCACCAGATACATGCCGCCGGCAAAGCCGCAGCCCGCCAGAACAAAGACGATGATCGCCACCGGGGTGAGCTGGCCGCAGACGCACATGGCCGCCGCGCCCGCCGCGAACGAGATGCACATGATCGTGACGCATTTGCGCACGCCCCAGGGGCGGAGCATCTTGATCCACAGAAGAATGCCGCCGACCGCGCCCAGACCCAGCGCGCCGTAGGCGAACGGCATCGGCGTGTCGAATTCGTCAAAGTAATAGATCACGCCCTGCATCAGGATCGTCTGAATGAAGATGACCGTGAACGACAGGATTTCGAACACGACGAAGGAGCGGTTCTTGAAGCAGGTGACGACCGAGCGGAAGATGTTCATCTCCTCGGTCGATTCGTTCTGCACCTTTTCTTTATAGAAGAACGTGGAGGCGAAGATGACCGCGAAGGCCAGCACGCCGATACCGGTCATGATGATGCGGAACTGCGTGGGGTCGGAACCGACCTCGGGCTTGATGAGCGGGAACACCACCAGCGGCACCGCGAGCGTAATGACGCTGAAGGCGATCTTCCAGATGAAGATGCCGCTGCGGGCCTTGTTCGTCACCGCCATGGTGTAGGGCATGACGTAAAGCGACGTGGCGATGGCGGTATAGAACGTGTCGAACAGGAAGAGCGTGACCAGCATCTGGACGAACAGCACGGCCTGACTTTCGCCGAACGGCCAGCGGAACCAGGTGAAGATGAAGATCAGCGCATAGAACAGCGAGCCGTAGCGGATATAGGGGATCCTGCGGCCGAGCTTCGACTTGGTGCGGTCCGAGATATAGCCGAACAGCGGGTCGTTCACGGCGTTCCAGATGCCGAACAGGATCCAGACGATGGAAGCGAGCCGCTCGTCCATGCCCATGAACTTGGTGAAGAAATAGGTCATGCCGCCGCCCGTGAGCAGCGAATTGAGCGTGCCGCACATGCAGTCGGCAAAGCTGAGCCAGAACTTGCCCGCAACGGGGACTTTTTCTTCGGCGACAGATGCCGGCGCGGTTTGGTTGTCATTCATTTTGCGTTACCTCCTGACGGGTTTCAACTCGGTGTAAAAAGGCGGTCAGAATGCGCAGATAGCGCGCTTCATCGGTCAAAAAGCTCTGCGCGTGGTCCGCGCCGGGGAAGGTGTGGACTTCGCAATAGCCTTTGTTCGCTTCCTTCAGCCTGGAAGCGTGGCTGACGGGAATCAGCCCGTCGTTTTCGCCGTGGATCAGACACAGCGGCACGTCGTTGCCGCGCAGCGCATCGGCCGGCCGGGCGGCAAAGATGCTGACCCGGAACCAGAGGCGGCACATCCATTCGATCGGATAAACCAGAAAGCGCGGCGCGTGGAAGCCCTTGAGCTTGCCTTCAATCACGGAGCGGAAATCGGCATAGCCGCAGTCGAGCACCGCAAAGCGCACCGGCGGCTTTTCCCCGAGGCACAGCGCAGACAGCGCGCTGCCCATCGATTCGCCGTGCAGGCCGAGGAAGATGCCGGCCCCGAAGCGGCTGCAGCAGTCGTCGATCAGCGCGCGCAGGTCGCGGCATTCCGTGACGCCGAAGGCGCAGGGGGCTTTTTTGTTGAGCCCGTGGCCGCGGCTGTCATAGATGATGCAGTTATAGCCGTTGGCGCGGTAGAGGTGCACGTACTTGATGCTGCCGTGGCGGTCGTAGCTGTAGCCGTGTGAAATGATGACGTATTTGTCTGACGGCTGATACGCCCGGATCAGCTCCGCGTGCAGCTCGTAGCCGTCGAAGGACGGCACGGTGTAGTATTCGCTCTCGGTCTCGTCATAGTCGCGCAGATAGCGCATGGCGGCCTCCAGCCGGTAGGTGTCGCGGAACGACGGCCGCGGGGGATAGACGAGATACCTTGCAAGGCAGGCGCAGACGATGAGCACGGCGAGCAGCAAAAACAGAATGACTGCCGCAAGGATGACGGGAATCGGCATAGGCAGGCCTCCTTCTCTTCTATTTTAGCGCAATGCGGAAGGTTTGTCAAACAAAAACGCAGCGGCTTTTTCGGCCGCTGCGTGCGGTTGCCGCCGTTCGGACGGCGCATTAGTCATAAGGCTCCCACGCTTCGTAATAATAGTCTTCCGCGTCGTAATAGTCGAAGAAGTCGTCGTAATTGTCGTAATAGAAATCTTCCGGATCCCAGTAGTCATAGACGTCATAGGGATCGTAGGGATAGGTCGTGGCTTTCGGCTTGGTCGTGGTCGGCTTCGTGGTCGTCGGGCGCGTGGTGGTTTCTCTTGGCTGCGGCGTGGATTCAAGGACGGTTTTGCCGCGGGAAGGAGAAAGACTGACGGAATGCGACGCGGTCGTTTCTTTTCGTTCGGTCGTGCCGACCTGCCATGAGCCGGAAACCGCATAGTCGCCGGACCTGGTCGTTGAAGCAGCCGCTTCCCGTACCGTTTTGCCGCGGGAGGGGGAGAGACTGACGGAGGGCGGAACGGTCGTTTTTGCCGCTGTTGTTGTCACTCTGGTTGTGCCTGAGGTCAGTTTGCCGCTGCCGGAGACGGCGTAATCGGCCGCGATCGTCGCGGTCTGCGCAGCAGTCATTGTCGGCCTTGCGGTTGTCGGCCTTGCGGTTGTCCGAACCGAAGCGGTCGCTGCGGGCGCGGTGTATTTTGACGCGCTGCAGGCCGCGGCGCAGATGGCGAGCAGCAGCGCCAAAAGGCAGAGCAGGGTGCGTTTCATCGCCTTTCGCCTCCTTTGCGCCTACTATAGCACAACACACGGCGGAAAACAAGAGGGCAAAAAAGCAAAGTCCCAAAAGGCGGACAGCAGAAAAGTTGTCTGCATTCTTGACTTTCGGGGTGCAATGATTGTATAATATACAATACCGTAAAATGGTATATTCTGTTCTATCGCATGCCCCAAAAGAACCGGAGGTGAGTCTGCAGGATGGACGGCGACAGTTGCCCGCACGGGCGAAGTATGATGATATCCCTTGCAGACCCGACCTGCAGACGCTGAGCGCTTTCCGCCCGGCCTGCCCGCCGCGCCTGCAACAACCGAAAGGCCGGTGAAACTATGAATGAAGAACTGCAGGAGTTGATGGAAACCCTCAACACCCTTGTTCAGGAAAAGAAATACGCCGAGCTGCGCGCGCAGTTCAACGACATGGCGTATGCCGATATCGCCGAGTTCATCATGAGTCTCGACGACGAAAAAACCATCGTCACCGTGTTCCGCATTTTGTCGAAGGACATTTCCGCCGACGTTTTTTCCTATCTGGATGCGGACAGTCAGGAAACCATCGTCCGTATGATCACCGATAAGGAAATCGAACGGCTGATGGACGACCTGTACGTGGACGACGCGGTCGACTTTCTGGAGGAAGTGCCCGCCAACGTGGTGCGCCGCGTGCTGGCCAACACCGACAAGGAAACCCGCGAGATCATCAACCGCTTTCTGGAATACCCCGACAACTCGGCCGGCTCCTCCATGACCATCGAGATGGTGGAGCTGCACGACCGGCTGACCGTGGGCGAAGCGATCAAGTCCATCCGCCGCACCGGCGTGGACAAGGAGACGATCTACACCTGCTACGTGATCGACGACAAGCGCAAGCTGGTCGGCACCATCCCGCTGCGGCGCCTGATTCTCAACGACGAAGACACGCCCCTGACCGAGATCATGTCGGACGAGGAGCAGCTGATCTACGTGTCCACGATGGACGACCAGGAAGAGGTTGCCTCGATTGCGAAAAAGTACGACTTGCTGTCCGTGCCCGTTGTTGACAAGGAGCAGCGGCTGGTCGGCATCATCACCATCGACGACATCGTCGACATCATCGACGAAGAGGCCACGGAAGACTTTGAAAAGATGGCCCTTCTTCGTCCGAGCGAAGACGAATACCTGAAGACCGGCGTGTTCACGCTGGCCAAGAACCGCATCGTCTGGCTGCTGGTGCTCATGGTCTCCGCCACCTTCACGGGGCAGATCATCGAGGGCTTTGAGGCCAAGCTCGCCACCATCGCCGGCCTGACGGCCTGCATCCCGATGCTGATGGACACCGGCGGCAACTCCGGCAACCAGGTCAGCACGCTGGTCATCCGCGGTCTCGCGCTCGGCGAGATCCAGATCCGCGATTATTTCAAAGTGCTTTGGAAAGAAATCCGCGTGTCGGTCATGGTCGGCGTGGTGCTGGCCGTTGCCAACGCGGGACGTATGCTGCTGCTGCGGCTGATTACGGGCGGCGACGCGTCGAACGACGTGATCTTCGTGGTCTGCCTGTCGGTCCTTGCGGCGGTCATGGTGGCCAAGATCATCGGCTGCACGCTGCCGATGATTGCAAAGCTGCTCAAATTCGACCCGGCGCTGATGGCCGGACCCATGATTACCACCATCGTGGACGCGCTTTCGCTGCTGATCTATTTCAGTTTTGCCAACGCGTTCATCCGCTGACAATCATTCGTTTCCATACAAGGAGGTATGCCGATTGGCAAAGAAAGAGAAGGGAACGCCGAAGCCCAAACGGAAAAAAGGCGCGTTCAAGCGCGGCGCCGCCATGTTCTGGTCGTTCCTCAAGGGCTACCGGATTCTGACGTTCCTGACCCCGTTCACCATTCTGCTGGACGTATTTATCGAGCTCAAGCTCCCCGAAATCATGGGCGACGTGACCGACTATATCATGTATAACGCCGGCACGGCTTCCTTTGTGCGGCATGATCTGAACATGCTGCTTCTGAAAATGCTCGGCTACACGCTGATGACGCTGGTCGTGGGCTATTGCACAGCCCGGTTCGTGGCCATCGCTTCCATGGGCTTCGGCGCCAACATGCGCTCCGCCATCTTCAACAAGGTGCAGGATCTGTCGTTCGACAACATCGACCGGTTCAAGATCGGCTCACTCATCACGCGGACCGTCAGCGACACGTCGCGGATCCAGTCGCTGTTCAGCACCACGCTGTCCGTGTTCCTCAAGGGCCCCATCATGCTGGGCTACGCGCTCTGGAAATCGATCCGGATCAGCGCGGATATGTCGAAAATGTTCTATTACGCCGTGCCCGCCATCGTGGTGGTGCTTTCGGCGCTGGGCGCCATGGCCGTGCCGCTGTTCAAGCAGATGCTCGGCAAAATGGATACGTTCAACGGCACGCTGCGCGGCAACATCAGCGGTATCCGCGTGGTCAAGGCCTTCGTGCGCGAGGACTATGAGCGCGACCGGTTTGAAACGGTCAACACCGACGTGGCAAAGGCCAATATCAAGGCCCAGAGCCTCATCATCTATATCTCGCCGGCCATCGTGTTCATCATGTACGCCTGCATGATCTTTGCGCTGCGCCGCGGCAGCACCACGATCATCTATGATCATCTGAACGGCGTGCAGGGCGCATTGACCTACGGCCAGCTGACGGAGTTCACCGCCTATATCAGCCAGGTGCTTTCATCCCTGATGGTCGTGCTGATGGTCTTCGTGTCCATGGTCGTCGCCCGCGCGTCGATCACCCGCGTGGCCGAGATCTTCCGCGAGGAGCCCACGATCAACGACAACGACGGCGACCCCGGCCTGACGGTCAGGGACGGCAGCATCCGCTTCGACCACGTCTCGTTCAAATACAGCCCCGAGGCCGAAGAGAACATCCTGACCGATATCAGCCTGTCGGTGGAAAGCGGCGAAATGCTGGGCATCATCGGCGCGACCGGCAGCGCGAAAACCACGCTGGTCAACCTGATCCCGCGCCTGTATGACGTGACGGAAGGCGCCGTCTACGTCGGCGGCGAAAACGTGAAAAACTATAAGTTCAAGAACCTGCGCGACGGCGTTTCCGTGGTGCTGCAGCAGACCATGCTGTTTTCCGGCACGATCAAGGAAAACATCCGCTGGGGCGACCCGGACGCGACCGACGAACAGATTGAGGAAGCGGCCAGAGCCGCGCAGGCGCACGACTTCATTCTGGAAAAAGAGAACGGCTACGACACCGAGCTGGGCCAGGGCGGCAACACCGTTTCCGGCGGCCAGCGGCAGCGGCTCTGTCTGGCCCGCGCCTTTGTCAAAAAGCCGAAGGTGCTGATTCTGGACGATACCACCAGCGCCGTGGATACCGAGACCGACGCGAAGATCCGCGCCGTGCTGCGCACCGAGGCGTTCCGGGGCATCACCAAGATCATCATTGCGCAGCGCATCACGTCCATCATGGACGCCGACCGCATCATCGTGATGGACAACGGCACCATCAGCGGGATGGGTACGCACGAGGAGCTGTTGAAAACCAACGAGATTTATCACGAGATCTTTGTCTCGCAGCAAGAGGGGGTGTTGGCACAATGAGCGAACGGAACCTGACCCCCGAAGCGGAGCTTGCGCCCGGGCTTGAAGCAGAAGCGGCAAACGAACCCGCCGTGAAGGACCCAGAATCCGCAGCTCCGGCCGCCGCGCCCGAAACCGGTGCCGGCGAAACGCCCGCGCCGGAAGCGCCCCCCGCGGAAGCGGAAAAGGGCAAAAAGAAGCGCCGCGGCAAAAAGCAGAAAAGCGAAGCCGAAATGACGCCCGAAGAAAGGGAAGAGGCCGAAAAGAAAAAGCGCAACAAGCCGAAGAACGTCAAGCAGTCCGCCAGGCGTCTGCTGGGCTATATCGGCGAACACAAGGTGCGTCTGATCATCGTGGCCCTCTGCGTCATCCTTTCCACCACGGTCAGCGTGCTGGCGGCGCTGCTGATCCGGCCGATCTATGCCGCCGTCCAGAGCGTGATTCAGGGCAAGACCACTGACGGCCCGGCGGTCATCGCCTCCATCGGCAGATACCTGATCCTGCTCGCCGTTTCCTATACCCTCAGCGCGGTCTTCTCGCTGCTGTATACGCGCATTATGCTGAATGTTTCGGTCAAGACCGTGACCAAGCTGCGCCGCGATTTGTTCAACCATCTGCAGGGACTGCCGGTCGGCTGGTTCGACAAGCGCAAGGTCGGCGAAGTGATGAGCCATTTCACGTCCGACGTCAACCGCGTCAACGACCTGGTTTCGGAATCGTTCCCGACCATCATTTCCTCCACGATCACCGCCGTGATGACCATTGCGCTGATGATCTCGTTCAGCTGGAAGATCACGCTGACGCTGACCTTCGCCGTGGCGCTGATGGTGCTGACGGTCATCGTGATCACCAACAAGGTCTCGCCGCTGTTCAAAAAGCAGCAGAAGGCCATCGCCGCGTGCAACGGCTACATCGAAGAATACATCATGGGCATCAAGGCCGTCAAGGTGTTCTGCTATGAGGACCGCAGCAAGGCGCGGTTCCGCGAGCTCAACGAAGAATACCGCCGGATCGGCGTGAAGGCCAACATCATCAGCGGCTTCATGGGCCCGATCATGAGCATGATCTCGCGCCTCAACTACGTGCTGGCGATCACGCTCGGCACGATCAGCGTGACCCGCGGCCACATGGACGTGCCCACGCTGACGACCTACCTGAGCTATGCCTCCGGCTACGGCGGCCCGATCGTTTCCATCGCGGGCACCTACAGCGCCATGATTTCGGCGCTGGCCGGCGCGGAGCGTATCTTCGAAGTGCTGGACACCCCGTTTGAAACCGACGAGGGCAGGGTTCGTCTGGCGCATATCCTTGCGACCGAGCTGGGCTGGGAAGAGACCGAGGACGAGACCGGCGCCCTTGCCTGGAAGGTGCCGCAGGACGACGGCACGTTCACCTACGTCCCCGTGAAATGCGACGTCGATATCAAGGACGTCAACTTCTCCTACGTGGAGGACAAGCCCGTGCTCAAGCACGTTTCGGCCCACGCGAACAGCGGCGAAAAGCTGGCCTTTGTGGGCTCCACCGGCGCGGGCAAGACGACGATTACCAACCTGATCAACCGCTTCTATGAAATCGAAGACGGCGAGATCACGATTGACGGTATTTCGATCAAGGATATCAAAAAGGACGATCTGCGCCATTCCATGGCCTTCGTGCTGCAGGATTCCAAGCTCTTTGCCGGCACGGTGAAGGAAAACATCCGCTACGGCAAGCTGGACGCCACCGACGAAGAGATCGTGGCGGCGGCCAAGCTGGCTAACGCGCATTCGTTCATCAAGAAGCTGCCCGAGGGCTATGACACCGAGCTGCGCGCCGACGGCATGAACCTCAGCGCGGGCGAAGCCCAGCTGATCAACATCGCGCGCGCCGCCATCGCCAACCGGCCGCTGCTGGTGCTGGACGAGGCCACCAGCTCGGTGGATACGCGCACCGAGCGCAAGATCGAGCTCGGCATGGATCAGCTGATGAAGGACAAGACTGTGCTCGTCATTGCGCACCGGCTTTCCACGGTCCGCAACTCCGACGACATCATTGTGCTGGAAAACGGCGAAGTGATCGAACAGGGCAACCATCAGCAGCTGATCGACCTCGGCCGGAAGTACTATCAGCTGTATACCGGTCTGTATGAAATGACCTGACGCAAAAAATACCCTTCACCACATCCGAGGGTGAAGGGTATCTTGCTTTTCGGTTCAGATCACGTGATAGACGAGCTTGCCGTCTTCCAGCGCCGCGGTCAGCGCGCCGTCTTCCAGAAGAGCCTGCAGATAGATGCGCACGGTGTAGACCAGCTTGGCGTATTTGTCCATGTCGAGGTCGATGCCGAACAGCCGGCAGACGGCCGCGAACAGATCGTCGAACGCTTTGCCGTCGCAGACCGACAGGATCTGCCGCTTGTTTTGCTCCATCGCCGCGGCGTTGTAGCGGCACAGCTCGCCGATGTCCGCCGTCGCCGCCGTGTGGGAGGGGACGAACAGCCTGCCCGGCAGCGTTTCCAGCATCCGCGCCGTTGCGATGCTCTTGTTGATGTCATAGAACAGCGGCAGGCGGTAGCTCTCGTAGGTTGCGGGATCCACAATCGCGTCGCCGAGGAACCAGACGTCGTCGGGCGTTCTGATTCCCACCATGTTGTAGCAGTGGCCCGGCAAGGGCAAAAGCGCAAAGCCCTCGGGCAGCACGTCCTCCGTCAGCTCTTCGGCCCTGGTGCCCAGCTCGCGGAAGAAGAAGTTGCGCTTGCGGTTCGTCGGCACGCCCAGATAATAATAGTTGGGCTCCAGCAGGTTCTCTTCCACGAAAAAGGTCTCAATATGCGGGGCGTAGATTTTGCAGCCGTAGGTATCGCGGAAAAAGCGGTTGCCGTTGATGTGGTCGATATGGCAGTGGGTGTTCAGAATCATGCGCACCCGCAGGCCGCGCGCAACGAGCGCCTTGTTGAGATCCGACACGCTTTTTTTGTGGTCGCCGGCGTCGATCAGCACGCAGGTGCCGTCGCCGAGATCATAGACGCCGATGTTGGAATAGCACTTGAGATAATAGGTGTTTTCGGCGCATTGGATCAGATTGAACATACGCACGTCCTCCTTTGCGGAACATTACCGCTATTGTAGCACACCTGCCTTCGTTTGGCAAGAGAAAGGAAAACGAAACATGAAGGTTGCCATCATCGGATCACGCTCGCTGCGTCTGCCGGTTCCGGAGGACGCCGTGCCGAAAAACGCCACGCTGATCCTTTCGGGCGCGGCCAACGGCGTGGACCGCAGCGCCCGCGCGTTCGCTCTGGCGCACCACATCCCGATCCACGAGGTGCTGCCCGACTATGCGCGCTACGGCCGCTCGGCGCCGCTGCGCCGCAACGACGCGATCATCGACGCGGCCGATTACGTGGTGGCGCTCTGGGACGGCAAAAGCAGCGGCACGGCCTATGTGATCGAGCGCTGCCGCCGGCTCGGCAAGCCTTTGCGGGTGCTGCGCGTGCGCGTGCAGACCGGCGAAAAACGATGAACGATCTGTGAAGAAATTTTGTCGGTTGTGCAAAATATACAAAGAAAAATCGTCACGGTTTTTTAAGTTTTATGTCCTGAAGTATTGCAAAAAACGACAGGTTTTGATAGAATAAATATATCAGAAAACCCGGAAGGCGGTCGACCCATTATGGTTTTGCTTGAAGAGCGTATTCGCAAAGACGGAAAGCTGTATCCGGGCAATATTCTGAAGGTGGATTCCTTCCTCAATCATCAGATGGACATCGACCTGATCAACGAGATCGGCAAGGAATTCCATCGCTTATATCACGACTGCGAAGTTAACAAAATTCTGACCATCGAGGCCTCCGGCATCGGGATCGCTTGTATAACTGCGCAGTATTTTCATTGTCCGGTCCTGTTTGCCAAAAAGACCAAGACCAAGAACATCGCCGCGGCGGTCTATAAGACCGAGGTCAAGTCGTTCACCCACGGCACGACCTATGACGTCATCGTTTCCAAAGAATTCCTGCACAAGGGCGACCGCGTGCTGATCATCGACGATTTTCTGGCCGAGGGCAACGCGCTGTTCGGCCTCATCGACCTTTGCCGTCAGGCGGGCGCCGAGGTGGTCGGCTGCGGCATCGCGATTGAAAAATCGTTCCAGGCGGGCGCGCAGCGTCTGCGCAGCGCCGGCGTGCGCGTGGAATCGCTGGCCATGATCGATTCCATGGACGACGGCGAAATCAGATTCCGGTAAATCGCACCGATACTCCGAACCGGGGCAACGTGCATTACAAAAATAAACTTTTTCAAACGGAGGAAAAAAGCATGAAAAAAATTCTTGCAGTGCTGCTCGCTGCCGTGCTCGTTCTTGCACTGGCTGCCTGCGGCGGAAAACCCAGCGACGAAGCGAAGGATTTCAAGGCCGGTTTCATCTTCCTGCATGATGAAAACTCCACCTATGACCTCAACTTCATCAACGCTGCGAAACAGGCTTGCGAAAACCTCGGCGTCACCCCGATTCTGAAGACCAACATCGACGAATCCAACGACTGCTATGAAGCGGCGGCGGACCTTGTTGACAGCGGCTGCGGCCTTGTCTTCGCCGACTCCTTCGGTCATGAATCCTTCATGATCCAGGCTGCCAAGGAATTCCCCGACGTGCAGTTCTGCCACGCCACCGGCACCCGTGCCCACACCGAAAACCTTGCAAACTATCACAACGCGTTCGCTTCCATCTATGAAGGCCGCTATCTGGCCGGTGTTGCTGCCGGTCTCAAGCTGAACCAGATGATCGAAGAAGGCAAGATCACCGCGGAAGAAGCGAAGATCGGTTACGTCGGCGCATGGACCTATGCGGAAGTGATCTCCGGCTACACCAGCTTCTATCTTGGCGCGAAGTCCATCTGCCCGACCGCGACGATGGAAGTGCAGTTCACCGGCTCCTGGTATGACGAGACCGCCGAAAAAGAAGCCGCCACGCTGCTGATCAACGACAAGTGCGTGCTCATCAGCCAGCATGCCGACTCCATGGGCGCTCCGACTGCCTGCGAAAAGGCCGGCGTTCCCAACATCTCCTATAACGGCAGCACCGTTTCCGCCTGCCCGAACACCTTCATCGTGTCCTCCCGCATCGACTGGACGCCGTACATGGAATACGTCATCAAGGCCGCCATGGAAGGCACCGAGATCGACACCGACTGGACCGGCACGCTTGCAACCGGTTCCGTGGCTCTGACCGACGTGAACGAAGCGGCTGCTGCCCCCGGCACAGTTGAAAAGATCGAAGAAGTCAAGGCCGGTCTGGAAGACGGCAGCATCCATGTGTTCGACACCGCTGCGTTCACCAAGGACGGCGCGAAGCTCGACAGCTACATGGCTGACGTTGACACCGACGAAGCTTATACTCCGGATACCGAAGTGATCGCGGACGGCTACTTCCATGAATCCGAGTACCGTTCGGCGCCGTATTTCGATCTTCGCATCGACGGCATCACCCTTCTCAACGAGAAATACTAATCGCTCTTGACCAATTCAGCCCGGGCGGAGGCAGTCTTCTGCACCGCCCGGCTGCGTTTTTAAGGCTGAAAAATACACTGCGTTGCAACAGTGTATTTTTGAATTTTAAAAAAGCAAACCACCGTTTGCATGGAGCAGGGGGCAGAGCAAGTGAACAATACACCCGCCATTGAACTTCGGCATATCACAAAACGGTTCGGGTCCATCGTGGCGAACAAGAACGTTTCGCTCACGGTGAACAACCACGAGATTTTGTCGATCCTCGGAGAAAACGGCAGCGGCAAGACCACGCTGATGAACATGATCTCCGGCATCTATCACCCCGACGAGGGCGAAATCCTCATCGACGGCAAGCCGGCCACGATCAATTCCCCGAAGGACGCCTACCGCTACAAGATCGGCATGATCCACCAGCACTTCAAGCTGGTCGACGTCTTCTCCGCCGCGGAAAACATCGTGCTCGGCATCACCGAGGGCAAATACGACCTGAAGGCGGCCACGAAGGTCATCCGCGAAACGTGCGACAAATACGGCTTTGAGATCGATCTGAGCAAGAAGATCTATCAGATGTCCGTTTCGGAAAAGCAGACCGTGGAGATTGTCAAGACCCTCTACCGCGGCGCCGATATCCTGATTCTCGACGAGCCGACCGCCGTGCTGACCCCGCAGGAGATCCGCCGCCTGTTCGCCGTGATGCGCCGCATGCGCGACGACGGCAAGGCGATCATCATCATCACGCACAAGCTCAACGAGGTGCTGGAAATCTCCGACCGCGTGTCCGTGCTGCGCAAGGGCGAATACATCGGCACGATCGACACGGCCGAGGCAAACGAAAGCATCCTGACCGAGATGATGGTAGGCCAGAAGATCAGCCTCAACATTGAGCGCACCGAGCCCAAAGACGTGCAGAAGCGGCTGGTGCTCACCAACGTTTCGGTCAACAGCATCGACGGCCGCGCGATTCTCAAAAACGTCAACTTTACCGCCTATTCGGGCGAGATCCTCGGCATCGCCGGCATTTCCGGCAGCGGCCAGAAGGAGCTGCTGGAATCCATCGCGGGCCTGCAGCAGCTCAAAAGCGGCAGCATCATCTATTACAACCCCAAAACGGGCAAGGAAGAGGACCTGCGCGACAAAACGCCGCTGCAGATCAAAAACCTCGGCGTGCGCCTTTCCTTCGTGCCCGAAGACCGGCTCGGCATGGGTCTGGTCGGCTCCATGAGCATCATCGACAACATGATGCTGCGCTCCTACCGCGAGGGCAAATCGGTCTTCGTGCGCCGCAAGGAGCCGCACGATCTGGCCGACCGCATCATCGAGGATCTGCAGGTCGTGACGCCCGACGCCCAGACGGCAGTGCGCAAGCTTTCCGGCGGCAACGTGCAGAAGGTTCTCGTCGGCCGCGAGATCGCCGCGTCGCCCACCGTGCTGATGGTGGCCTATCCGGTGCGCGGTCTGGATATCAACTCGTCCTATCTGATCTATAATCTTTTGACCCAGCAAAAAGAAAGCGGCGTGGCGGTCGTTTTTGTCGGCGAAGACCTCGACGTGCTCACCGAACTGTGCGACCGCATCCTCGTCATCTCCGGCGGCCGGATCACCGGCATCGTGGACGGACGCAATACGACGAAGGAAGAAATCGGTCTTTTGATGACCAAGGCGCATCACGCCGCCGATACGCAAAGAAAGGAGGCTCACGATGAAGAAAACAGTTGAAAAAGGCGCGCATGAACAGCTCGTGCAGATCTCCAAACGCGCAGCGCTGCCCGGCTGGAAGTCGTGGGTGATCCGCGTGCTGGCCGTGCTGGCCTCGCTGATCGTCTGCGCGGTCATCATCGTGCTGTTCACCGGCGACAACCCGTTTGCCATCTACGTCACCATGATCAAGGGCGCCGTGGGCACCTCGCGCCGGATCTGGAGCCTGCTGCAGGGCGTGGCCATGCTGCTTTGCGTGTCGCTGGCCGTGACCCCCGCGTTCAAGATGCGCTTCTGGAACATCGGCGCCGAAGGTCAGGTGCTGATGGGCGGTCTTGCAACGGCAAGCTGCATGATCCTCTTCGGCAACAAGCTGCCCTCCTACGTGCTGCTGCCGCTGGTCATCGTCGCCTCCATTGCGGCCGCCGCAATCTGGGCGCTGATTCCCGCCGTGTTCAAGGCGATCTGGAATACCAACGAAACGCTTTTTACGCTGATGATGAACTACATCGCGATCCAGATCGTGTCCTATTTCACCTACATCTGGTCGGTGCCCAAGGGCTCCGGCAAGATCGGCGTCATCAACCCCGACACGCAGGCCGGCTGGCTGCCGATCATCGGCAAATACAACTACCTGCTCAATATCCTGATCGTCGCCGCGCTGACGGTTGCCATCTATATCTACCTGCGCTACAGCAAGCACGGCTATGAGATCGCCGTGGTGGGCGAAAGCGAAAACACCGCCAAGTATATCGGCATCAACGTCCGCAAGGTCATCATCCGCACGATGCTGCTTTCGGGCGCGCTGTGCGGCGTGGCGGGTCTGCTGCTCGTTTCCGGCACGGACCACACGATCACCCGTGATACGGCGGGCGGACGCGGGTTCACGGCCATCATGGTGTCGTGGCTCGCAAAGTTCAATCCGCTCTATATGATTCTCACGTCGCTGCTGCTGGTGTTCATGCAGAAGGGCGCAACCGAGATTTCCACGGTGTTCGGCCTCAACGATTCGTTTTCCGACATCATCACCGGCATCATCATCTTCTTTATCATCGGCAGCGAATTCTTCATCAACTACTCCGTGCGGTTCCGTTCGAGGAAGGGGGCTGAGGCAAAATGATCGTATCGTTCATTCATCGCGCAGTCATGCAGGGCATTCCGCTCCTGTTCGGCTCCACGGGTGAGATCCTCACCGAAAAAAGCGGCAACCTCAACCTCGGTATTCCCGGCATCATGTACGTGGGCGGCATCTCCGGCGTCATCGGGTCGTTCCTTTATGAGAACTCCCTGGCCGACCGCAGCAACCCCAACGTGTTCCTGCTCATCGCGATCCCGCTGCTTTGCTGCCTGTTCGGTTCGCTGGTCATGGGCCTCATCTATTCGTTCCTGACCACCACGCTGCGCGCCAACCAGAACGTGACCGGTCTTGCGCTGACCACGTTCGGCATCGGCTTCGGCAACTTCTTCGGCGGTTCGCTGATCACGCTGGTGGAAACCGACGTGCCCTCGATCACGCTGAGTCTGACGAGCCACTATTTTGCCAAGACGCTGCCGTTTGCCCACAAGCTCGGCTGGTTCGGCGAAATCTTCCTGTCCTACAGCTTCCTCGCGTATTTCGCCATCCTTTCGGCCATCGTCGTGTCAATCGTGCTCAAGCGCACCCGCGTGGGTCTGAATCTGCGCGCCGTGGGCGAAAGCCCGGCAACGGCGGACGCGGCCGGCATCAACGTTTCGAAGAACAAGTATCTTGCCACCTGCATCGGCTCCATGATCGCGGGTCTCGGCGGCCTCTATTACGTGATGGACTACGCCAGCGGCGTCTGGTCCAACGACGCGTTCGGCGACCGCGGCTGGCTGGCGATCGCGCTGGTCATCTTCACCGTGTGGCAGCCGAATATCGGCATTCTCGGCTCCATCCTCTTCGGCGGCCTTTACATCGTGCACAACTACATGAACAACATCATCCCGATGAACATGAGCACGCAGGAGCTGATCAAGATGGCGCCCTACGTCGTGACCGTGATCGTGCTGATCGTGATCAGCATGCGCAAGAAGCGCGAAACGCAGCCGCCCGCAAGTCTGGGCCTGGCGTATTTCCGCGAAGACAGATAAAGAAAAAACCGCCGCAAGGCGGTTTTTTTCAGTGCGCGGTGCGCAGGTAGCGGCGTTTCCCTTCGCGGGCAATCCTTTGCCGGAACGGCTTGCGTTCCCCGCGTCAATTCCGAATTCCGCATTCCGAATGGAAAAAGCGCCCCGCAGGGCGCTTTTTCCTATCCGATCATCCCGAAGAAGTCCTGCGGGAACATGCTGCTGTCAAAATTGATCTCCGGTGCGCCGCCGCCTGACAGCGAAAGCACGCCGAAGACGACCGCCGCGGCCACGAGCGCGATGGCGCACAGAATGGTCAGAACGCCGAGCACGATGGCCACCTTGGAACAGGTGCGGCTCTTGCGCTTGTAGGTCTCGGCAAGGTTGATTCCGCCGCGGTGCAGCTCGCTCGTATAGTTGTTGTAGTTGACCAGCGACAGCACGGCGAAGATCAGACCGATGATGTTGAAGAACACCACGTTCAGGATGATCGCCACCACGGGCGTCGTCATCGTGAGCGGCTTGGTCGGCTCGGCCGGCGGGGCGGCATAGGTCTGCTGATAGGGCTGCTGATAGGCGTAGGCGTTTTCCTGCGGGGCGTACTCTCCTTGCGCCTGGGCCTGCCAGGCGCCGGCTTCCGGCCGGTCGGCCTGCTGCTTTTGCAGCGGGGCGCCGCAGTTGGAGCAGAAGCGGCTGGCGTCGTCGTTATAGCTGTTGCAGGACGGACAATACATAGAAATCCTTCTTTCTTTATTTGTTCTGTTTTTATTATACGGGAAAACCTTAAACGATATTTAATCGTCCTTTTTCGAAATCAATGAAAGCAGCATGTCTTTGGTCAGCGTTTTCTTGTAATGGTTCACCAGCCTTTGCAGCCGCGCAAGGCCCTTCGGATCCCAGTCGCTTTGCGGGTCCATGGCGATGCCCCGGGCTTGCAGGAACGGGCGCATTTCTTCGGCGCGCCGGCGGAAATCGGCGTAATCACAGTTTGCTTCCGCCGTCCAGCCGCGTTCCGCCACAGCCGGCAGCCGCGGGAACGCCATGCGGCACAGGCGGTCGAAATCTTCGATGAACTCCGTCCAGAGCGGCGCCTCCACGCCGATGACGCTGAGCTTTCCCCGTTCGCTGTGACCCTCCAGCGGGTCGAAGGTATAGACCTTCTTCAGCGGCGTCATGGCATAGGGGTAATCGAGGTAATAGTGGAAGAAATCCTCCGCGATGATGAGACCGCCCTTGTCTGCCCGCGCGGGACAAAGCTTGTCGCGGTCCATCCAGTCCGCCACGACGATATCGCCGTCCAGACAGCCGCTTTTGAGGCTTTCGTTCCAGGCGACGGCGCGCTTGCCCTTTTGCCGCAGATGGGCGGCGATGCGGTTCATGAAATCGCCCTGCAGCGCCTCGAACGAATCGAGGTGCGCCTTTGCCATGCGGGTCTTGCAGCAGTCGCAGCTGCGCCAGCGGTGCTTCGGCGCCTCGTCGCCGCCGATGTGAACCCATGCGTCGGGGAACAGCTCGCACACCTCGTCGAGCAGTGCACAGCAGAAATCCACCGTTTCGTCCTTGCCGGCGCAAAGGATGTCGCGGAAGATGCCCGCCTGCGTTTCCACTTCGATCGGCGTTTCGCGGCACGAAAGGTGCGGATAGGACGCGAGGATGGCCTTGGTGTGGCCGGGCATGTCGATTTCGGGGATCACGCGGATGAACCGTTCGGCGCAGTAGGCGACCACGTCGCGGATTTCGGCCTTGGTATAATAGCCGCCGTAGCGCGACGTGTCGCTTGAGCCGAAGCCGCTTCCGCTGCGGAACGAGCCGACCTCGTTGAGGCGCGGGAAGCGCTCGCTTTCGACCCGGTAGCCCTGGTCGTCGCTCAGGTGCCAGTGGAACACGTTCAGCTTGA
>JAEEGI010012947.1_pt1 | contig 17766 bp, 9 predicted proteins | sample 8958751 | NCBI WGS metagenome assembly JAEEGI01 (sample SAMN16246545, study PRJNA631951) | gut metagenome | biome: gut microbiome; feature: rumen; material: KS-attached | host: Bos | place: Iran: Karaj | collected 2018-10 | reverse complement strand
AGGCTCTTAAAGAGGCCAGCCTTGATGAGTATGTAAGAAGCCTTCCGGAAGGCCTTGATACGCAGATCGTCGAAAGAGGTATAAGGTTATCCGGTGGTCAGCGACAGAGAATGGGTATCGCAAGAGCTCTGTTTGAAGATCCTGAAGTTCTGGTTCTTGATGAAGCAACTTCAGCTCTTGATGGCGAGACAGAGAAGGCTATCATGGATTCAATTAATTCACTTCATGGTAGGAAGACTCTTATCATCATCGCGCACAGACTTCAGACTATTGAAAAGTGCGATATGGTATATAGGATCGAAGACGGCAAGGCAAGTAGAGAACGCTGATCAAAGCATATATATCATTTAAAGAGCTGATCATTATGGCGTGCAAATGACTGGCAGAACCGCCGTTTCATGAATTGGGCACGAAGAAATCTGACTTTAGTTATAACAGGCTTGATATAAACTGCTTGTAGGGAGAGAGTTATGGAGTACAAAAAGAGGAAGGCTAATTTTGAAATCTTAAGAGTTATAGCCATAATAATGGTTCTGATACTGCATTATTTAAGTCAGACCGGTAACCTTCTGGAAGTTGGCGTATCTCCGTCTTCAAGACAGATCACAGGGCAGTTTATCGAATCGTTTTGCATAGTTGCAGTTAATGTATGGGTACTTATAAGCGGATACTTTCTTTCAAAGTCGGCTTTTAAGCTTACAAGAATCTTGCAGCTGCTGGCTCAGGTTTATTTTTATACTATCCTTGTAACTATTGTAATGCAGATAGCAGGTACTGCCAGCGTGGCAGAAACAGACAGGATCTATAAGACCACCCAGTACCTTTTTCCTATATCATCTGAGCATTATTCTTTTGCAACAGCATATATCCTACTGTACGTGATCGCACCTGTCCTTAATAAGGGCGTACTCTATATGACAAGGAAGCAGATCAAGTATACGATAATAGGCCTTCTTGTATGGTTTTGTATTATCAAGAGTATAGTTCCTGTGATATTCCCTACGGATATGTTTGGATATAACCTTGACTGGTACATATGCCTCTATCTTATAGCTGCATATATCAGAAAATATAATGTCAGGATCCTTACAGGATTTGGAACAAGTGCGCTTTTGTTCATAGTATCAGGTCTTGGCAACTTTGCGGTATCTATGGTATTCCACCGCATCAACCTGACATCTGGCAGATTCACTTATTTTGCAACAGTTCCTGCTCATTATAATTTCATCCTGTGCCTTACGGGGGCGCTGGGACTCTTTTCCATGTTCAGATATATGAAAGTTTCTGAGAATGCTTTTACCAAGGCAGCCAGAGTCCTTGCGCCGTTTAGCTTTGGGGTATATCTATTGCATGAGCATATTGAGATCAGGGATAGATGGGTGACATGGCTGTCAGGCCTTGGAATCGTAGGAGAGGCTTCTCCATCAGCTTTGGGAATGGTATTTCATATGATAAGATGCGTGCTGATACTCTTTGTATGCTGCATATTTGTTGATTTTATAAGAAGCCAGATATTTGAATTTGTAAGAAGAGTATTATCAGGAACCAGGCTGTTTAAATGGTTTGGAATAATTGATGCGGAGCTTGCTGTTGATAAGGAAAAATAAGGCTTAGTCATGGCAAATGCGACGTAAGTAAAATAACTCCCAATACACCTTATAATACGGTCAGATCAGTGAAAAGCCAAAATACTATAAATCGAACTAACAGGATCAGTATATGAAAAAGAAGACTTCGCTTAAAAATATTGGACTTTTTTTTATAATCTATACGGTTATATACCTGGCTATAACAGGCCTTATATATTACTATTTCAATGCTCAGAACAAGAGCATGGTATATCATTATGATGGCTGGTATCAGCATATCAAGGCTCTCACTTATTATTCCCAGTGGCTTAGAGACAGTATAGGGAGCCTTCTTCATGGAGACGGGCTAAAGACTTGGACATTTGGAATCGGATACGGCGCAGATATTATCACGACATTGTCTTACTATTGTATAGGCGATCCTCTTACTCTTGTTTCATTTTTTTTCTCAAGGGGCAATATCATATATCTGTATCACTTCCTGCTTCTTCTAAGACCTTATCTTGGAGGCCTGTTCTTTGCAGCGTACTGCTATTACAAGCTTTCGCATGACAGATATGACCAAAACACTAGTATTGCAGGGGGCGGGATAAGCTTGCCTGTGATGATCGGTGCTGCTATTGCCTATGACTTTAGCGAAGTGACCTTGTATCTTGGACGCTGGCATCCCTATTTTATTATCCCGCTTGTTATATTCCCGCTTATCCTTCTGGGAGTAGAGAAGATCTTTTGTGAAAAAAAGCCCTGGCTTTATATAATAGCTGTATTTCTGGGAGGTATCAGTAACTTTTATTTCTTCTATATGATGATGCTGTTTACTGCTATGTATATCATTGTCAGAGGATTTAGAAATTGGAATATTGCGGAATATTCAAGCTATGCAAGCATAGAATCTGAAGATTATAAGCGTAAATCTAAAGATGATAATTATAAATCTAAAGATGATAAGTATAAATCTGAAGATGATAAGTATAAATCTGAAGATAATAAACATAACTCTAAAGATAATAAACATAACTCTAAAGATAATAAACATAACTCTAAAGATTATGAGTCTAAAGGAAATAAGAATTTAGTAGTATCCGGTATAAAATCATATATATTTGGTATACTTCCATTTGCGCCGTATACCCTTCTTGGAATTGGTCTTGCTGCGGTAATGTTCCTTCCTATCGTGATTTCTTTTGTCCAGAATCCAAGATCAGGACTGGATTTTGCGGTATATACATTATATGAGCCAAGGTATTATGTAAGGCTTCTTAGAAATCTTATAACATTTGTTGATCATCCTATGTATGATACTCAGGTTGGTCTTGCATCACCTGTAATAGCGGCGATTATTCTTGTATTCTGCGTTAAGGGTCATAAGAGACTTAAAGTTGTAACTGTTCTTACAGCTATGGGACTTATACTGCCTGTATGTGGATGGGGGCTCAACGGCTTTTCTTATATGATCAACAGATGGACCTTTGCAGTAGTCATGCTGGGATGCTATATACTTGTAGCTTTATTTGAAGAGATCATGTCTCTTTCTGCTATAAGATCCTTAGTATTTGCGCTATTATGTTTCGGCTATGCCTGCCTTTTAAAAGGACTTCATCTTCTTAACGGTGAAGACATAAATCCAAGAGATAACGCAAGAGTTTCTATAAGAATACTTATTATTTTTGCCCTTATAGTCCTTGTTAATTCCATAGTCAGGAATAATTCAAGGTTTGCCTATACTAAGAGAAAAGATGTATTTAGGGTTATAGTGGGAACGATTGCTATGGCTCTTACAGTGACATCTGTTGTTTACAATATCTATTACGGATATGAGGGATCAAAAGGCAATTTCTCGCAGGATTTTATGGACAAGATGAATGCGCAGGAATATGAAACTCAGATCATGAACAATGAGGTCCTTGCTGTTGAGAAAGCTGCAAGTCTTGATTCTGTTTCGGATTCGCTGTACAGATATTCAGGATATGATCTTGTATGGAATGGCGGAATCCTTGACGGAGTATCATCAACGGATTTTTACTTTAGCCTTGCTAATGGGAATATTTCCAATTTCCTGACACTTCTAGGTGTTAAAGAGCAGTTTACCTTTGGGTATCAGGGGCTTGATGAGAGGTTCATACTTAATACACTTGCAAATGTAAGATATTATACGATTTCAGCTTACGATGAAGCTCAGACACAGTTCGTACCTTTTGGATTTACACAGCGCTATGACGTTCCTGAAGGCGAGATCCCATGGAGCACTGTTACTAACTACAAGGTATTTTCAAACGTCATGCCATTATCTATAGGTATGAATTATACAGGATACATAAATGAGTCGGATTTTATGAATGCAAGCCTTACTGAGCGCCAGGAGATGATAGCTCAGGGCGTTGTAGTATCAGATGAGGCAGCTGACAAGCTTGCAGCTATGGGGTATGATGCCTGTGAACCGGAATATACTCAGATAGATATTCCCTATACGATAAGCGTAAGTGACGGTGTGACTGTAACTGATAACGCATTTGTAAGTAGCGTAGATGGAGGTACTGTAACCTTCAATTTCCAGGGAATGCCTAATTGTGAGACCTATCTTTGCATCAAGGATCTTGTATGCAAGGATGATGAGAATGCAAGATTCCTGCTTACATTTGAAGGTTTTTATGATGCTGATGCACAGGGAGAGCCATATGTGACCAAGACACTTATGTATCAGACTCCTCTTAGTCAGTTCTATAGTAACTGGCATGATTTTATCATCAATATGGGTATGAGGGCTGATGCTTCATACTCTATAAGGCTTACACTTCCTGCAGATGCAACATACTCTTTTGACAATATCAGTATTGTATGTCAGCCTATGGACATGGCTGCTGCGAAGATGATGGAGCACCTATCTGAGCCTATGACAGATCTTGACCTTCATCTAAGCCAGGAAGCTCATGCTACAGATACTGTTACAGGTAATGTATCTCTATCAGAAGATAGCCTTGTACTTCTTAGTATTCCATATACAAAGGGATGGACAGCATATGTAGATGGAGTAGAGACAGATCTTGTACAGGCAGATGTAATGTATATGGCAGTTCCTGTTTCGGCCGGTGATCATACGATAGAGCTTAGATATCATACTTCAGGGCTTATGACAGGTTGCATTGTCTCTATAGTGTCACTACTTGTTTTGATACTATTCATGGTATATGTAAGGAATAAAGGCAGGAAGCGCATATCTGAAGATGTTTAAGGATTATGGGAGCTGATTCATAGATGAGTATATTTTCTTTTTTTAAAAAAAGACTAAAAAAATTTCAGACCATATCAGAACTTGTTATATTTCCGGTGCTCTTTTTTCTCTACCCTTTTGTGGCAGTGGATCAGGGGATAGATTTAAGTGACGTAACATACAGTCTTGGTAACTACCAGTTCTTCGATGCTATGGATACCAACTGGAAGCTGTCTATATTTATTCCAAGTCTTGCAGGGCATCTAATGACATATCTGCCGGGCGCAGGTACAATGCTTGGGATGAAGATATATACTACGCTTTTTGTATCTATGATGGCGCTTATCGTATACTATGCTCTTAAGACCATAATTCCCGGGTGGATGATCTTTGTCGGTGAATGGATAGCTATAAGCCTTAGCTGGTGTCCTTATGTGATCTTATATAATTACATGACATACCTTTTTATGACCTTGGGACTACTTTTCCTTCTGGACGGTATCATGACTTATGAAGGCAGAAGGCAGAATAGGAGACTGTTTCTGGCGGGAGTATTCCTTGGAGGTAACGTTCTTGTAAGACTTCCGAATGTGCTGGAAGCTTCTTTTATCCTGATACTCTTTTTTGCTGTATATGTTAATAAAGAGAAGTTTCAGAGCCTTATCCATAGAACATTTGTATGTGTACTTGGATATGTTGTAGGCGCTGTGATCCCGCTTCTTATTGCAATTATTATGTATGGACCTTCAGCCTATGCATCAATGCTTAAGTGGCTTTCTTCTGTGTCCGGTGATTCCGGTAATTCTCACAGCATGGCAGCTACAACTCTTTTAACTCTCAGCGCTTACAGGACCACAGCTTCCAAGATGGCGGTCATGATTCCATGTATAGTAGTCGGAGTTATACTTTTTTATCTGATCAGTAAGAGGACGGCCGGTATCAGGATCCTTAATATAGCTAAGATCATCTATCTTGCAGGGATACTGGTACTTGTGAAGTTCTATTTCTCTAACGGGGTATTTACGACCAATTACTGGTATTATGATTCTATGTTTCAGGCTGCTATGATGTTTATAGTATTAAGTCTGGTTCTTGATATACTTGATATTCTTTCTGCTTTTGCAGAAAGAACTGATCTGGTTGTAATAATGCCCGGGACGCAGGGGGAGAGGATCATGGCCTTTCTATCTCTTATGGTGATAGTGATAACCCCCTTTGGAAGCGATAACTATACATTCCCCATAGTTAACAACCTCTTCCTTGTAGCGCCTATTACACTTGCCCAGTTAAGGCGCGTTGCAAGAAGAGCTACATCTGTTCATATGCCTAGAACGGGGCTAAGGACACAGGAAGCCAGAGATAAGTTTGATCTTGAATGCGCAGTGCATTTTCCATGGAAGTATATGTGCGTTATGATAGTATTTGTAGTTATAATACAAGGAACCTTGTTCAAGGCGGGATATTCTTTTGTGGATGGAGCAGATGGCAGGCCAAGAGATAGCAAGGTGACATCTGTAGACAAGCTCGAAGGCCTATATACTACAAGCGATAATGCAGTCGAGATTGAAAAGTTATATAAAGTCTTTAAAGACAATGACCTTTTTGATCATGAACTTCTGCAGTTTGGAGAATCCCCCGGACTTTCATATGCGTTTGATATGAAGCCGGCTATTTATACGACATGGCCTACTCTTGAAAGTAATACCGTTGATATATTTGATGATGCTTTAATGAATATTTCAGCAAGACCTGTTATCATTACAGATGCTGATATGATGACAGAATATCAGGACAGCCCTTCGGTTTTAAGTAAGATTGATATATTATTGGACTATATTGCGTCAAACGATTATAATATAGTCTTTGAGGACGAAAATTATATAGTCTATGTACCGTGTGATTGAGTCTTTATCTTTTTTGCAAAGAATCGCAATATAATAGTTAGGAGAATTTATGGTGGCTTTAGAAGAAAAGAAGGATATTTTTGACAGGATCATGTCGCTTCCTGTCCTGAATATATTTGAACCCTTTTATAAAAAGCATAAGGAAGGACTTTTGTACCTCTTTTTTGGAGGACTTGCTTTCTTTTTAAGTATCTTCCTGTATTGGTTCATGTATAGTGTTATGCATCTTAATGAACTTGTTAACAACACTATTGACTGGATCATATGCGTTGCTTTTCAGTTTTTTACCAACAGAACCTGGGTATTTGATGGCAAGGTTGATAATACCAGAGATTTTGTAAAGCAGGCAGCATCCTTCACATTAGGAAGACTTTTTACTCTTGTAGTTGAAGATGTGCTTTTGTTTATCTTTATAACACTTCTTGGCTTTGCTCAGATGCCTGTAAAGCTTGCGGCTACATTTGTAGTAATTGCGCTTAATTATGTTATTAGTAAGTTATTTGTATTTAAAGAGAAATAAAAATGCAGTATTATCAGGCTGTAGATATCGTACGAACAGACTACTGTATAAATCTTTAAGTGCATTTTTAGTACATTAAATGTAACGATGTATTTTAAAATAACTGACTTTGGTTAGTAGACAGCAAATTAAGAGACTATATATAACGATTAATAGCCTCTTAGGGAGAAAAGCTTATGAATGATAATTTTATTCCTTTCAACATTCCGCCATTTACAGGTAAAGAAATGGAGTATATCCGTGTATGCGTTGATAATCAGAAGATATGCGGCGATGGTGAATTTACAGCAAGAGATAATGAGTGGATCGAAAAGAAGACAGGAGTTACCAAGGCTCTTCTTACAACATCCTGCACACATGCTACAGAGATGGCAGCAATCCTTTGCAATATCAAAGAAGGCGATGAAGTTATTATGCCGTCTTATACATTCGTATCTACAGCTAACGCATTTGTACTTCGCGGAGCTACTGTTGTATTTGTAGATATCAGACCTGATACTATGAATATTGATGAGACCAAGATTGAAGCAGCTATAACTCCTAAGACAAGAGCAATCGTACCTGTTCACTATGCAGGTGTATCCTGTGAGATGGATACTATCATGGATATAGCTAAGCGTCATAATCTCATCGTAATAGAAGATGCAGCTCAGGGTGTTATGGCATCTTATAAAGGTAAGGCACTTGGATCTATCGGAGATTTTGGTAACTATTCATTCCATGAGACCAAGAACTACAGTATGGGTGAAGGCGGAGCACTTCTACTTCGTGATGACACTTATGTAGATGACGCTATCATCATCCGTGAGAAGGGTACTAATCGTACACTTTATAAGCTTGGCAAGGTTGATAAGTATTCCTGGATCGAACCCGGTTCATCATTCCTTCCTAGTGATATGAATGCTGCATATCTGTATGCACAGCTTCAGATGGCAGATGAGATCAATGATGCTCGTATGGATCACTGGAACAGATATTATGAAGCATTAAGACCACTTGGCGAAAAAGGTCTTATAGAGCTTCCTGTAGTTCCTGAAGGCTGCGTACACAATGCTCATATGTTCTATATCAAGTGTAAAGATCTTGAAGAAAGACAGGGCCTTATCGAGTTTCTTAAGAGTAACTGCATACTTCCTGCTTCTCACTATGTACCACTTCACTCATCAAAGGCAGGTCTTAAATATACAAGATTCCATGGTGATGATGTTTATACTACAAAAGAAAGTGAAAGACTTCTCCGTCTTCCTATGTATTATAAGCTTCGCAATGATGAGATCGATGAAGTTGTTAACAGAGTAAAGCAGTATTATAAGTTCAGCTGATGATCTTATTGATCTTAACAAATAAGCAGTCTTAATAAGTAATCTTATGAAAGAAGGCTTATAAAAATGTACAATGAAAATAGTATTATATAGTCTCGCGGGTAGGGACTTGAGTTTAAATTATGACTCAGTGATCAGGTGGAGGATAAAGGTTGCAAAGCAGTAAAAAGAGGACTCTTTTAAATATATGCATAGCAGCTGGAATCACTGCGGTAATAATGCTGCAGATTGCAGCGTTATTTGATTACTATTTTGATCTTAATGATGATGTGCTGATGAAGGACCTTCTTAGCGGAAGCTATACAGGTTCTCCTGAAGCACATAATATACAGATGCTGTATCCAATCAGTGCTATGATCAGTTTGCTATACAGACTTTTCAGACATGCTGATGCATACGGCATCTTTTTATGCCTGTGTCAATATGGCAGTATGTTTCTGTTATTTCGTAGAACGCTTGATGTTATAGATAATAAAATGTGCAGACTGGTGGCGATTGTCTTCGAAGTTGTACTTTCTATTGGATGTATCATGGGGCACTTTGTATATGTGCAGTATACATTTACAGTAGCTATGATGGCAGGAACTGCAGCCTTTCTGGTTATTACAGGCAAAGGGTTAAAGAATAGGATTCTTGTATGCCTGATAATATGGCTATCATTTCTTGTCCGATCGGAGATGCTTCTATTGATGCTTCCTATTGCCGGTATGGCTTGGGGGTATAGATTTATCCGTGATCTTGAAGATGGCGATAAGAAAAAGACAAGAACGATATATGTACAATGGGCTATTGTACTTTTTCTGGGGCTGGTGGTATGTAAGGGAATAGATATTGCAGCCTATAGTTTTGGGGGATGGCCTGAGTTTAGACGGTTATTTGATGCAAGAACAGAGCTTTATGATTATCAGACAATCCCTGAGTATGAGGGCAATGAAGCGTTTTATGATTCTATAGGCCTTGATGAAGCAGAGGTTGAACTCTTATTTAACTATAATTTTGGACTTGATGAAGAGATTGATTCCAGGGTTATGGGAGAGATAGCGGCTTACGCAAGATCTATAAAAGAAGAAACTCCGATGACGCAGCGGATTAGGACAGCCCTTTCTAAGTATACATACAGACTTCATCATTTGGGATTTCAGGAAGGCTTTGAATATCCCCAGACTGATGCTCCTTGGAACTTCATAATACTCATATTGTATATGATCATTATCTTTGCAGCTGTTTCAAAGAAAAAATCAGGGATTATTACGGTATTATATCTAGCAGTATTATTTATATTAAGATCATTATTATGGATGTATATACTAGTTGGTGAAAGAGATCCTATCAGAGTTACTCATGGACTTATGTTCGCTGAAATAATGCTGCTTCTGGGAATCGTAGTAAGGACAATATCTCTTGAAGATAGGAAGTTATATACAAGAGGTGGATTATTACTACTTGTAGTGCTGACACTTGTTTATATTCCAAACACAGTGAACGTATCTAAAGAGGAAGCCAGGCAAAGGAGTATAGTTAACTCATCTTATGAAGCACTATATGATTATATGGATGAGCATTCGCAAAACTTTTATTGGATAGATGTATATTCATCTGTTTCATATTCCGAGAAGATGTTTACATATGTTGATAATGGGATTGATAATTATGATATACTAGGTGGCTGGGCTTGTAAGAGCCCTTTGCAGGTAGAGAAGCTTGATGCATTCGGATATAAGGATATTCAGTCTTCACTTCTGACTGATAATTCCTATCTCGTGATAAGTAGAGAGTATTCGACGGACTGGTTGGTAGCATATTATAATGATAAGGGCATTAAGATCGTACCCAATGAAGTGGATGTTGTTGGGGGATTTAAAATAATGAAGATTTCGGAAGAAACAGAATAATCCTGTAGTAATCATGTGTCAAAGGGGCTTTTGACGCATGCCTCACTATTTTAGAAAAGAGACAATAATTATGGATAAAGTTATTAGTTATATAATTCCATGTTATAGATCAGAAAATACACTGGGTAATGTTATATCTGAGATTGAAGAATCTATGAATAAGATCTCCGGATATGATTATGAGATCATATGCATTAATGATGGATCTCCTGATAATACATGGCAGACAATTAAGGAACTTAGTACTGTACATAAAAAGCTTATAGGTATTAACTTTGCTAAAAACTTCGGACAGCATGCGGCTCTTATGGCAGGACTTCGCAGATCTAAAGGTGACATAGTGATATGCCTTGATGATGATGGACAGACTCCGGCCAATGAAGCATACAAACTTATTGATGCCATAGACGCTGGAGCTGATGCAGTATATGCACGATATGAACACAAGAAGCATTCCATATTCAGAAACTTTGGCAGCGCTATGAATGAGTGGATGGCTCATGTGATGATAGGTAAGCCTAAGGAACTGTATGTATCAAGCTATTTTGCAGCAAGAAGATTTGTTGTAGATGAGATGTGCAGATATAAGGGATCATATCCTTATGTTATCGGACTGGTTCTTCGTACTACCAGGAATATAGTCAATGTTGATGTCAATCATAGAGCAAGAGAAATTGGAAGTAGCGGATATACATTTAGTAAACTAATAAAGCTCTGGATGAATGGTTTTACTGCATTTTCTATAGTTCCTCTTAGAGTGGCGACACTTTCCGGAAGTATATTCGCTTGTGTGGGCTTTTTATATGGCATTTTTACTATTATTAAGAAGTTAGTTCTTGGAGATCAACTTGATATACTCCCTCTTGGTTTTAGTGCCCTTATGTCTGTAATGGTATTTATGGGCGGTATGCTAATGCTCATGGTCGGACTTGCAGGTGAGTATATAGGCAGATCTTATATATCTCTTAATGACGATCCTCAGTATGTTGTCAGAGATGTAATAGGCGAAGAAACTAAGGTTGAAAAGGATAATTAATGATTAGAAACAAAATCTATGGATATATTTTTGGTATATTATTTAGCGCTGCAATGGTCACAGGTTATCAGCTTGAAACTTATGATCATCTGACTCTTTCTTCTATATCTGGAATCCTTGTTTTTATAGGATTGTCTCTTATAGTAGGTACACTGGCTCCTTTTGGCTGGAAGTATCTGGATCGTATCTATGATAAGAGAAGAGGCATAACAAGCAAACAGAAAATAGATAATGGCAGTATAACAGATATCTTGTCAGATAATATGCCAGACAAGGAGTCTCAAAGAGCAGGATCTAAGTCAAAGATTTCTGCTTTCTTTTCATATTTTGATATGGCATCTGACAAGAAATATTGGCTTACAATATGGGGGATTCTTATAGTACTCCAGATTCCTGTTATGCTCGCGGAGTTCCCGGGATTTTTTTGTTATGATGCTCAGGATGAGCTCAATCAGGTTCTTACAAGGTCTTTTTCTACCCATCATCCTTTGGTACATGTCCTTATTCTTGGCGGCAATATAGCTCTTGGCCATAAATTAACAGGATCGTGGAACATTGGCATATGCTTTCATCTGACTATGCAGATGCTCTTCATGACAGGTGTATTTGCTTATGCACTTACTTTTCTTAGGAAGAACATTGCCATTAAAAGTGTGGATAAGGCTTCAGGCAATATCAATTATAGAGGTAAGAAGGTATATAGAACTATTGCAGTTCTTTTCTTTGGGCTTTTTCCTACGATTGTTATGTATACGCTGTGCTCTACCAAGGATGGACTTTTTTCTACATTCCTTCTTTTACTGGTAATAGAGCTTATGAAGCTCCTTAGTGATACTGAGAATTTCTTTAAGTTAAAAAGGCATATATTTCTTTTGATATTATCAGCTATGATGATGAGTCTTCTTCGTCATAATGGTTTTTATGCATATATAGTTTTTATTCCTTTTGGAGTATTTGCTTTAAGGAAGTTTTACAAGAAAGTTCTGATACTTTTTATCATCCCAGTGATATTATCGGTTGTTATAGAAAGCGGGCTTACTGCAGCTCTTAATGCTGATTCAAGTGAGCATCAGGAGATGATCACAGTTTCGATCATGCAGCTTGCAAGGACATGGCGCTATACGCCTGAAGATTTCTCAGAAGAGGACAAAGAGGTACTCTTATCATTTCTAAGTGAGAGAGCACTTGGAACTTATGAGATCCGTGCTGCGGATTACATGAAGTCTTTTTTTGACAATGCAGAGTATGATGAGAATTCAGGCGCATACTGGAAACTGTGGGCCAAGATGATGGTAAGCCACCCTATGACCTATATCAATGCATGGTTTCTTACCTGCTACCCTTACTGGTATCCATTTGCAGTGATCAATCCATACAGGGGACATCAGATGCCTCATTTTACATATGAAGACAGTAGCTACTTCGAATATGAGGTTGAGCCGCCGGGAGAGAGGCATACACTTGCCTTTGGTTTTATTGACAAGCTTTATTACAAGATGTCACTTACACCATTCCAGCAGAAGACTCCTATAGTATCACTTCTTTTTTCTATGGGCTTTTATTTCTGGGTTTGGATGTATTTTGCCTTCTATACGATTACTAAGAGAAAGCTAATGGTATGTCTTCCGCTTATGCCGGTATTCCTTACATGGCTTACTCTTATGCTGGGGCCTGTGGCACTTATAAGATATATGCTCATATTGTGGTATATAACCCCGCTGCTTCCGGTATTTTTCGGACATATATATTCATCTATTGCTGAAAGTAAATGCTAATATGGATACAGGTGAAAAGGTATTATCATACCTGCGCCATAATAGGTATTTAGCTCAATTAAGGCATTTGATATAGGGGTATTATTAACTTTACAAAAGAGGACTGTAATGAATAGAGAAGTCAAGAAATTTCATGCATTTGCATTTGTTATTGCGCTGGTTACTTTCGCAGCTATTATATCCATTTTCCCGTTAAGGATATGGAATGATGTCCGTACAGAAGTAGGCGGTGGCTTTGAAAATGGATATACACAGGGAGTTGACTCTACTCATGATGCTATTCAGGATTTTATAGCTCAGTATGACAGGATTGATTCTATATCAGTTTATGTAAACGAACTTACCAAAGGTCGCTACATGCACATTTCATTTTGGGATGTTGACAAATGGAGAGTCATGTATGAAGAGACAATAGATCTTGGAGAAGAGCAGCTTCCGGGATATGTTGATATTCCTCTTGGACTGGATCTGGAAGTTGGCGGTAATTATAGGGTTATGTTCACAGTATGGCATGCTACATATGTGCTGGGTACTGAGAGTATTGAAGGAAGCACCAATCCTGCGATAGGCTCATTCTATTATCAGGACTCTGTAGTAGAGGGAAGTCATCTTCTTGCCAGATATAATTATAGTGTTCCGATGTCCAAGGTCATGAGCCTTACACTTATGGTCATGGTATTTATGATAGGATGTGCTCTTGTATGCGTTACCAGAACTCTGTGCAGGGATGCTGCCAATAAGTATATAACTGTGGGTAGGGTATGCCAGTATGTACTTAACCCGGTTGCTGTCATAGCTTATGTATCTCTTGCGGCTATGGTATTTCCGCTTAGACTTTTTGATAACAGAGCAAGTGATATTTTTTTCTATGAACTTGGACTTTTATTGGCATTTATAACAGCACTTTATGCTATTAATCACAAAAGAAATGACAGTATATCAGTAGCTTTGGGAAAATATTCTGCAAATGCCGCTGCAAAAGGTGTTGCCGGATCAAAGACTAATGGAAGAAGCCTTTTTGGGGAGATGTCATTATTTGACAAGGTCATGTCTTTTGGACAGATGATTCTGATCGCTCTGACTTTTGTATATGCGTCTCAGTATATGAATGACCTCTATGATATTTATCACAGCATATCAGAACGTCAGCTGGTTTTATGTCTGTTATTGATCACGGTATTGTTTGAGTCAAGAAAAGAGCTTATAAGTATCCAGAATATAGTTCTATCTGTAGCCGGAGTAGCTGCCGGATTTTATTATTATCATAAAAATCAGCTCCCTGTTACTGAGAAAGAGTATGATCTTCATAACCTGATTCTTAAGCTTGGTATAGCTATAGTGATCGTAAGTGTTATTTTAATAGCGGATTATGTCAGATACTTGCTTAAAGTTGTTACTAAGAAGGCTTCTAGATCATCTGCTTCCATCACACTGTATGGAGTGTTTGTAATAGTATTTTTTGTATGTCTTATAGTCCTTAGAAATACAAGATGGTGGGGAGTGGTTCTGGCACTTGTATTTGCTGTGATGTATATCCGCATGAATATCGCTGACAGGAGTGCTCGTTGGAATACGATAGCAACAGGTGGACTTATCCTGAATATAATCTATACTATAGGTTATTGCCTGCTGTTTAGATATTTCACAGGTTTTGTTATGGGAAGATATTCTATGCAGTTCCACACTGTTACTGTAACAGCAGAGTATCTGACTATAATGCAGGTTATGGCAGCAGCGCTTCTTCTGGCCAAGGTGTCTTCGGGATCTAAGATCAGTAGATTCAAAGATTTTGTTTCATATGTATTCAAAGAGATGCTTTTATTTGGAGTGATATCTGCATATATGATATTTACCCTTTCAAGAACGGGGTATCTTGCAGCTATCGTTACGATAATGGTACTTATTGTTATGGTTACTATAAGAGCAGGCAAGGATGCTGTTAAGACGCTGGTAAGAGGAATTGCTGCATGTATAGTAGCTGTAATCATAGCTTTTCCTATGACATTTACTTTTCAGAGGATCATCCCTGTTATGGTAGGTCATCCTTATTTCTTCGAGGTGGAAGATGCGGCTCCCAGTGCAAGGGGAGGTAGTGACCTTAATGATTATAAGTATATGTCCATAGAACGTTTCTATTCTTTGTTCAGACAGAAGATCCTTGGAGTTAGTGCTACAGAGTATAACTTCGTAGATGATCCTTATAACTATGATGATAATGGTAATTATCTGTATGATGAGGATGGCAATCTTTTAAATGGTGCTGAAGTTGGATGTCAGGAAGGTGCGGCAGACTATTGCCGGGATATATTAGAAGATGCAGACAGATCTGACAGACTTGTTGCATCTGGTATTGATGGATTGTATATTGCAGAAGCCGCTGATACAGAAGTATTGGAAGATTCTGATAATGAAGGAAGCGATACATATTATGATGATTCATCTACAGAAGGTGAAGAGGAAGTGGCATCAGAAGGAGAGGAAGAGCAGACTTCTGAAGATGGATCAGTAGATGATTACAGTAATGGCCGAATCGATATCTGGAAGGCTTATATTAAAGAATTGAATCTTACAGGCCATGATGAGATGGGCGCTGTTGCAGAAGATGGTGAGCTTTTGGCTCATGCCCATAACGTTTATATACAGGTTGCATATGATCACGGAATACCTGTAGGCATCTTATTTGCATTTGTAATAGTGGCAGGTATAGCCTTTAGTGGTGTATACTATTTCAGAAAACAAAGGTCATTTGCTTCGGCAGTGCCTTTTGCTGTGATCACAGGATTTGCAATTGCAGGACTTACAGAATGGAACTTCCAGCTCTGCAATCCTATGACTGTAGCTCTTATGCTGCTACTTCCTGTTATAATGTTTAAGGAAAGAAAAGCTGATTGAGCTTTAGTGATAGTGATCACAGATCATTACAAACATTAAGCGACTACTAAATTATATTGAGGTTAAGACTCATGGGTGATAATAAGAAACAGACCGGATTTAATGCGGCTAAATTTTATAGACGACTGGTCCTTATAATATACGATATCATAAGTATCATAGTTGCCAGTTATCTGGCAGTTCTAGTCAGGTACGATTTCCATATAACGAACGTACCTGATCATTTCTTGACACCTATTAATGAGTTTCTAGCTATCAATATTATCATCACTATAATCATTTTTGCTGTATTCAGGCTGTATGACAGCTTATGGGCCTTTGCAGGTGAGACTGAACTTCAGAACCTTGTGGTAGCATGTGTTTGCTCAGGCGTTGTTGACGCTATAGGACTACAGTTCTTCAAAATTGAGAAACAGCCTGTTCCGCAGAGTTATTACTTTTTGTATACCATCCTTCTGATTACATTTATCTTTGTAAGTAGGTTCTCGTACAGATTCATCAGAACCCAGAAACATAAGCGCGAGAAGAGCCATGATGCAGCCTCCGTTATGGTTATAGGTGCAGGAGAAGCTGCTAATGTTATCATCAAAGAGATCGTAAACAGCTTATATCTTACAATGCAGGTTAAGTGCATCATAGATGATGACCCCAATAAGTGGGGACGTTATATACAAGGAGTCCGCGTTGTTGGCGGAAGGGATAAGATCAAGGAATGTGCGGACCTTTTTGAGATAGATCAGATCATTCTGGCTATCCCATCAGCTCCCAGGAAAGAGATCAGTAAGATTCTTGATATATGTAAAGAGACTAACTGCGAACTCAAAACCCTTCCAGGTGTATACCAGCTTGTTAATGGTGATGTTAATGTATCAAGACTTCACAATGTTGAGATCGAAGACCTCCTTGGAAGAGATCCTGTCACAGTAGATATAGACTCTATCCTTGGTTATGTGAAGGGCAAGGTAGTATGCGTAACTGGCGGCGGCGGATCTATAGGAAGCGAGCTGTGCAGACAGATAGCTGGTCATGATCCCAAGCAGCTCATAATAGTTGATATATATGAAAACAATGCCTACGATATCCAGCAGGAGCTTAAGAAGAAGTACCCGCAGCTTGATCTTCAGGTACTTATAGCATCTGTTCGCAATACTAACAGAGTCAACTGGATATTCGAACATTACAGACCTCAGATCGTATATCATGCGGCAGCTCATAAGCATGTACCTCTTATGGAGGATAGCCCTAACGAAGCTATCAAGAACAATGTATTTGGTACTTTCAAGACTGCTATGGCAGCAGCTCAGAACGGCTGTGAGAAGTTCGTAATGATATCTACAGATAAGGCTGTTAACCCTACTAACATAATGGGTGCAAGTAAGCGTATCTGTGAGATGATCATACAGACCTTCAACAGGCATTATGATACAGAATTTGTTGCAGTAAGATTTGGTAATGTACTTGGATCTAATGGTAGTGTTATACCTCTTTTTAAGAAGCAGATAGCAGCAGGAGGCCCAGTAACGGTTACTGACCCTAACATCATCAGATACTTTATGACAATACCTGAAGCTGTATCACTTGTCCTTCATGCAGGAGCTTATGCTAAAGGCGGAGAGATATTCGTCCTT
>JAEEGI010012942.1_pt1 | contig 17774 bp, 10 predicted proteins | sample 8958751 | NCBI WGS metagenome assembly JAEEGI01 (sample SAMN16246545, study PRJNA631951) | gut metagenome | biome: gut microbiome; feature: rumen; material: KS-attached | host: Bos | place: Iran: Karaj | collected 2018-10 | reverse complement strand
CATCCTGCAGCTGCACAGCAAGGGCGTCATGGTGCGCGACGTGCTTTCGCGCAAATACGCCGATATGCTCAACGAGCTGAATCTGCCGCTGCTGGTCTGCCACAGCTCCGACTACGCCCCCGCGTTCAAGAAGGCGGCTGTCGGCGCGGGCGAAAAGCTGCTCAAAAAAGCCTTCCCGAAGCTCAACAACCGCGAAGAATACCGCACCGCGCTCAAGCGCTTTGCCAAGGCGAACGTCAAGGATCACTGCGACTGCGACAAAACGGCGGTCTATCTCAACGGCGGCGGCACCACCGGCAAGAGCAAGACCATCAAGCTCACGTCCCGCGCCATCAACGAGATCGTCTTCCGCATGTCGAAGCTCGACCGCATCCACCGTCCCGGCGAAGAGGCCGAAATCATCGTGCTGCCGCTGTTCCACTGCTTCGGCCTGTCGGTCGCCATGCATATGGCCATGTGCAACGGCGCGCGGCTGATTCCCATGATGCAGTTTGACGCCAAGCTCTTCAACAAGCTCATGCGCAAAAACTGCGTGGTCGGCATCCTCGGCATCCCCGTGATGTTCAAAAAGCTGATGCAGGAAAAACATTTCGACCACAAGTGCCTCAAGAACATCCGCCTGTCGTTCTGCGGCGGCGACGACGCCCCGCAGGTGCTGCTGGACGAGTTCAACGATTACCTTGAAAAATACGGCGCCGTGGGCAAGCTGCGCCAGGGCTACGGTCTGACCGAGGTCGGCTCGGTCTGCTGCACCTGCACCAACACCGAGTTCAAGCCCAACTCCATCGGCCGCCCGATCGAAGGCGTGCAGATGGCCGTCTGGGACGACAAGGGCAACGAGCTGCCCGACGGCGAGATCGGCGAGCTTGTGATTGCCGGCCCGACCATCATGAGCGGCTACTACACCGAGGACGGCCACGACGGCGAAGGGCTGGAGACCGACGAAAACGGCGTGCAGTGGGTCCGCTCGGGCGACCTCGGCTACCGCGACAAGGACGGCTTCTACTTCTTCTCTGGCCGCAAGAAGAGGGTCATCATCATCTCCGGCTACAACATCTATCCCAGCGACATTGAAAAGAAGCTGGTCACCCTGCCGTTCGTCAAAGAGGCGTGCTGCGTCAAGGGCTTCCAGAACGGAAAGCCGATCGTGCGCCTCTTCGTCGCCTATAACGACGCCGACCATGACCGCGCCGATTACGAGGCCATGATCAAGGCCTATATCAAAGAGAATTTCTCGGTCTTCTCCGTGCCGCGCGACATCGTGGAAGTGGAAAAGCTGCCGGAAACCCCGCTGATGAAGGTCGACTTCCGCCTGCTCACCCAGAACTGCCCCGAAGACAAGGTCTATGACCCGCCGAAGGGCGTGAAGGAAAAACTGATCGCAATCTGAACAGAACCCGGAAGACAGATAACTGAGATCTCACTCAAAAAACGGACAGAGCGTTTGCCCTGTCCGTTTTTACGTTTGCTTTGCAGCGGTTGGAGCAGCAGGCCGCCGAAGAGCCGCAGGGCCACGCAGCCGTTTTCGGGCCGCAGGGCCGGCGCTTCCACGCCGCCGTCCGCTTTCGTCAGATCGGCGCTCCCGGGAAGCCGGCGGGGTCGACGGAAAAACCCCCGCCGAAGCGGGGGTGTGGGGGTGTGCTGCTTAATACTTGTTGCCGAAGATCTTCGCCATGATGTTGTGGAAGAACGCCACGATCTTCTGGAAGAAGCCGTTGTGTTCCTTGCCGCACCAGTGGCAGCGGTTGGAATTATCCGCCGGCTTCGGCAGCGGGTCGGTCGTCTTGTGGGTGCTGCTGAGCACCTTGCCGCAGACCGAGCAGCGGCACACTTCGTCATAGCTGCCGCCGTGTTCGGTCGTTGCGGCCTGCTCGTTTTCGCGTATCACCGGGCCCGGCGTATGATTGACGGTGTCTTTCGAAATCACGGAGCCGGACGAAAGTTTTTGGTTGCAGCCCTTGCACCAGGTGTCGCCGGTGTAGCCGTCGACCTTGCAGGTTGCAGCCTTCGCGTTGCGGATTTCGGTGCCGCCGACGTGGTTCGATGCGACCTTGCCGGTGCTGTGGCCCGCTTCCTTGACGTTGCCGCAGCCGAGGCAATAGAGGTCGCCGCTGTAGCCTTCATCGCGGCAGTTGCCTTCTCTGACGCCTCGCAGCTCGGTTTCGCCGTCGTGCTTCATCATGTCCTTGCCGGTGTTCGTACCGGTTGCGATCTTGGTGTTGCAGCCGAGGCACCAGGTGTCGCCGGTGTAGCCGTCAATGTGGCAGTTGCCGGTCACGGCGTCGCGGATTTCGGTTTCGCCGTCGTGCTTCGTCATGTCCTTGCCGGTGTTCTCACCATCGGCGATCTTATCACCGCAGACCTTGCAGTAGATGTCGCCCGTGTAGCCGTCGGTGTGGCAGTTGCCGGTCACGGCGTCGCGGACTTCGGTTCCGCCGTTATGCAGGCAGGTTTCGTCCACGAGCACGTATTTGCTGAAGTGATTCACGGTGAAGACGGCGTAATTGCCTTCCACGGTGGCGTACATGTCGCTCTTGTTGCCTTCGTCGTCCACAAAGTAGACCTTGATGTTGTTCGTGTCATAGCCGACCGGGATCGGCAGCTTGACGGTGACTGAGCCCTGCGGCTGGACTTCGTTGCCGTTTGCGTCTTCCAGCGAAATGTTAAAGGCTTCGTGGTTGTAGTTCCCAACCGTGCCGTTGCCGATCACGAAGTTGGCGACTGCCGCGTTGGGTTCAACGACCAGCACGGTGCTCTCGGGGATAACGCCCGCTTCAGCGGCCACGGTCACCTCGGTGGTCGGATCTTCCAGCTCCACAGGGCCTATGCCCTCGCCGCAAAGGTCGCAGAAGCCGTTGCTGTCGGCGTCAAAATGGATCGTCAAATGCGCTTCGAGCGCAGCGATTTCTTCGTCGGCTGCAATGTCGTCAGCCGCAACGATTCTCGGGTCGCCGCTGACATAGTTGATGCGGGCAGAACCGCAGGCGTCGCAGAAATCCGCGCTGGCGAAGTTTGCGTTTTCGGGCCAGTTGATCCAACCGTCGTCGCAGATCGGCGTGGTGTCATAAATCTGCCGCCAGTCGTGCTGCTTCATGTGCGCGTCAAGCGCAAGGACTTCTTCGTCGGTTGCAACGTCGTCAGCCGCAACGATTCTCGGGTCGCCGCTGACATAGTTGATGCGGGCAGAATGACAGGCGTGGCAGAAATCCGCGCTGGCGAAGTTCTCGTTTTCGGGCCAATCGATATACGGGTGTTCGCAGGAGAATGTGGTGTCGTAAACAAAATGCCAGTCATGCACAGGCTGTCCCATATGGGCGTCAAGCGCGATGACTTCTTCATCGGTTGCAACGTCGTCAGCCGCAACGATTCTCGGGTCGCCGCTGACGTAGTTGATGCGCACGGCAGCGCAGTTGGTGCAGGATTCCGCGCTGGCGAAGTTCGTGTTTTCAGGCCAGTTGACCCATGGGCCAGTGCAGGTCGGCGTGGTGTCATAAACAAGCGACCAGGTATGTTCAAGCTGAGTGCTGCAAAGGTCGCAGACGCAGTCGTGGTCGTTGTCGATGCAGGTGTGGCAGATGATCGTGCCGCAGTTGTCGCAGCGATAATCGTCGTTATAGTCATAGTGGGGAAGCGCTTCAAAGCAGTCGTTGCAGCCGCAGTCATGGTCGGGGTCATAGTGGATCGTCAGGCGAGCCATCGCGGCAAGATAGTCTTCATTGTCCTTGTTGGTGGTAGTCCAGTTGTTGAAGCCCTGTTTACGCAGTCTTACCGCTTCGCAATAGGCGCAGTTCTGAATGACGATCACGTCGCCACGCTGTGGTTCGGTTTCATAATAGATATACTGCTGCGTGCAGGATCTGGTGGTGTTGTAGGATTCGCCGGTCCAATCGTGATTGCAGCCAATTTTACACGACATGCTGATAAACCCAGTGTTTGCCGTTCCGGTATAGGTCGCTTCGGAGGATATCAGTTCACCATGATTCTGATACCAGCCCTTCACATAGCGGTGCTCGGCAAGTTCAGGCGCAAGTGTGAATTCCTCGCCGAATTCAACACGCTGATAGAGATCATCATAGTATTCAGCCTGGCCCACGGTATCATCCAGTAGATATACTTCGACTTCGCAGTAAGGGAAACTCACCTGCACCACAACCGCAGCGTTGGCCAGCGGTCTTTCTATGCCATCGCTGCACAGCACTCTCGTTGCGTCGAGCTGTTCAGCCGTGCCGACAAAGTAGATTCGGACATTACTATTATTATAACTATCGAGCGCTCCGGCTTCAAAGGTGTTTTCAATGCCGGGATACATGACGACGGCGACAAGAGCATCTGTGCCATCGAACACATGATCGCCAAGATACGTAAGCGTTGAGGGCAGCTTGACCCTTCTCAGAGCGGAGCAGCCGTCGAACGCATTGTCACCGACCCAGAGGACCCCTTCGGGAACAGTGACGCTTTCAAGCGCGGCGCAGTCTTTGAACGCCTCGTCACCGATATCCTCGAGCGTGGACGGTAACGACACCGTTTGCACGTTTTCAAGGCCCTCAAATGTATTAACGTCAATCTGTGTGATGCCTTCTTCGATCACGATATCGGTCACAAGCTCAGGATGGTACAGGTTCTCATAAAAGCGGTAGCCCATGCTGCTCCAGACATCCGTGACTGCGCCGGCCCCGCTGATGGTCAGCGTGCCGGTGGCTGCATCAAAATGCCATGTGACACCGTTTTCCAAGTCGCCGTCTTCATAGGCATAATAGATGTTTCTAAATGCGGTGTTGTCCGAACCGATGGTTACATTTGCCCATTCATCCGGACTTCCCTCATAATAAACATATTCAAAGTCGCCGTCTCCAAACGCATGATCACCAATCGTTTGAATCGTATGCGGAAGCGTTAAGTTTCTTAAGCTGGAGCGGAAAAACGCATAATCACCAACGCGTTTCATACCGTTGGGCAGAACCAACGAACGAAACGATTTCGCGTATTGAAAAGCGTAATCCCCGATGCTTTCTACACCTTCTTCAATTGTCAAAGAAGTGATGCTTCCGTCGTCATGATAACAAAATGTTGCAAACGGTGATTTCCCACTTCCCGTAATGACATCATCATAATTAGTCATATAACCGCCGCCACCCGTATAATTATAACGAATAACAAGCGCTCCTGTTGACTCATCGAATTCCCAACTAACGGAGTGACCGTAGTAGGCACCGCCGCATGTGCCGGTTGCGTCCAGCGCGCTCGCCGGAATCACCGCCAGCGGCACCACGGTCAAAACCATGATGAGCGAAAGCAGGATGGATAACAGTTTCTTGCTCGTTTTCATTTTGTGAAAACCTCCTTTAATATAATCGTCTTTATAGACTAAACCATTTTACCATGTTCCGCCGCCCCTTCGCCTCATCCTTTTGGTGATTTTGCAAGAGAAAAACGGCGGCGTTTTTTGTGCAAAGCTACGAAAAACGTTTCCCGCGCCCGAAAAGGCGAAAAAATCATACTTTTGGGTGATAGACAAACCGGCCGAACCCCTGTATAATACTTTCGGTAGAATCTGCGCGCGCGCAAACGAAGGGGGGAAAACACGGTGGATCTCAGCAAAAAAGGGCTGCGGACCGGGCTGCTCTGTCTGGCGCTGGTGGTCGGTCTGGGCCTGTTCAATGAGATCAAGCTCGGGCTGCACTATCCGGGCCTGCTTTTCAACTGCCTCGTGCTCTGCGCCGTTTACGTTGCCTGGGGCTTCAGCGTTTACCGCCGCTTCCCGCAAAAGCAGATGCGCTTTTATTTGTCGCTGCTGGTGATGATGTTCGTGCTGCTCAATCTTCTGCGCACGGCCAAATACGGCTTTGTGGGCTGGAACGGCTCCTTTCAGCGCTTTTTGTGGTACGGCTATTACCTCCCCATCGTGTTCGGCCCGCTGCTGATGTTCCGCGCCGCGCTGAACATCGGCAAGCCCAACGACTACTGCGTTTCGCGGTTCTGGAACGGCCTGTACGTGCCCGCCGCGCTGCTCGTCTGCGGCATTCTGACCAACGACTTGCATCAGGCCGCGTTCCGGTTCGCGCCGGGCTTTGCCGACTGGCAAAGCAACTACACCCGCGGCCCGCTCTATTTTACCGTGGTGGCCTGGATCGCGCTGCTGACGCTGGGCGTTCTCATTTCGGCGCTGCGCTCCACCGTCAGCCGCCGTCTGCTCAAAACGGTGTGGCTGCCGCTGGCTGTGCTGGCGCTTTGCGTTCTGTTCGGGCTCGGCTACGTCGCTGACCTCGGCCCGTTTGCGCGGCTGGGGCACGTGATCCAGTTTCCCGAATACATCTGTCTTTGCACCATCGCGTTTTGGGAAAGCCTGGTTGCCGCGCGGATCGTGACGAGCAACAACGGCTACCCGGACGTGTTTGCCGCGTCCATGCTCCGCGCCGGTCTGGCCGATCCGCAATACCGGGTGCAGCAGACGGCGGCCGACGGATTTTGCCCCACGCCGGAGCAGCTGCGCGCGGCCGAAAACGGCGAGCTGCTTTTGCCCGACGGCAACACGCTGCTCAAGGTGCGGCCCGTGCGGGGCGGCCGGTTCTATTGGCTGGAGGACATCACCGAGCTGCGGCGGCTGAACGAATCGCTGGGCGCCGCCGCCGAAGAGCTGGCCGAGGAGCACGAAATCCTGCGTGCGAAGACCGAGCTGGACGAAAGCCGCCGGGCCACCGCCATGCAGCTTCAGCTTTACGACCGCGTGACCGAATCGCTGCGCCCCCAGCTGAAAACGCTGAACGCGTGGCTGGAGGCTTTGCCCGAAGACGAGGCGGCCTTCTGCACCGTGCTGCGGCGCAGCAGCGTCCTGCTGGCCTATTGCAAACGCCGCAGCAATCTGCTGCTGCAGGCGGAAGAACACCCCGAACTGACCGGCGAGGCGCTGCGTCAATGCTTTGACGAATCGGCCAGAGCGCTGTCTCTGTCCGGCGTTGCAAGTGAAATTGAGGTGGAGCCGCTGCTGCGCTTTTCCGCCCGGGACGCCGCCGCCTTGTATGAAGCGTTTGAAACCGTGCTGGAGCAAGTGCTGCCCGCGCTCGGGCGGCTCGATCTTACGCTGACTGCCGGGCCGGACGGCGTTGCCGTTCTGCGCCTGACCGCTGCGCTCAAAGAAGAAGCCCCGGCGCTTTCGCAGCGGCTGCAGCAAACGCTGAACGGCCTGCTGCAGGGCGTTGCCGCCCGCTTTGTTCTCAATGTAAAAAATCAACGGGAGGGGGTTCAGCCTGTATGCGATTGATTGACCTCCCGACAGGCCCCGTGCGCGGGCTCGGCTTTGCGTTTTTGCTGCTTTGCCTCGGCGCCGTGCTCTGCGCGCTCTATACCGCGGGCAAGCCGAAAACCCTGCGGTATCAGCTCGTTTGCGTCTTGCTTGCGTTTTTGAGCTTCTGGCCGGAATGGATCATCGAAATGTATTCCGTCTTGAGTTTCGGACTGACCGACTATGACTCCCCGGTTCCGGCGTGGGCGGAGCCGATGCTGGTGCTGCCGGTGTGGCTCTATGCGGCGTCTGCCGTGCTGTTTGCCGCGGCGGAATGCGCGCTTGTCGTCCGGCTGGTGCGCCTGTCGCGCCGCACCCTTTCGGCGCAGTCGGTCTGCGAAGGGCTGGATAAGCTCCCCGACGGCATCTGCTACAGCTTGTCAAACGGCTTTCCGCGCCTCGTGAACAACCGGATGATGGGAATCAGCCACGCTGCCTTCGGCGAAGGCGTGGCGGATGCCCGGCGGCTCAATCGGCGGATGCAGGCGGGCGAACTGCAGCCCGGCTGCAGGCTGGAAGAGGACGAAGCCGGCGCCTTTTTGCTGCTGCCGGACGAAACCGCCTGGCGGCTGGAGCAGCGGGAAATCACCGTGAACGGCGAACCGCTGACCGAAACCGTTGCCTTTGACGCAACACAGCGCCACCGTGCCCTGCGCGAGCTGCACCGGCGCAATCTGCAGCTGGAGGCGGCGAACCGCCGGCTGCGCCAATATCTGAACGAGCTGGACAGCGCCGTGCGCGAACGGGAGGTTCTGGAGGCCAAGATCCGTCTGCACAATAAGCTCGGCCAGTGTCTGCTCGTCATCCGCGGCTATCTGGAGGACGTTGATTCTACCCGCCGGGCGGTCACGGACCAGCTGCGGCAAACGGTCGGTCTTCTGCAAAACGACGTGCCGGATTCGGAACCCGCCGACCGGCTGGAGGCGCTTTTGAAAGCGGCAAAGGTCATCGGTGTGGACGTCCGGATTGCGGGCAGAATCCCGCCCGCGCTGAAGCCGGTTATGGAAATTGCGATTCACGAATGCCTGACCAATGCCGTGAAGCACGCGCAGGCGCATTTGCTGAACGTGGAAATCACAGACGGCCCCACGGCGCTGGAAATCACGGTGACCAACGACGGCAAGCCCCCGAAGGGCCCCGTGCAGGAAGCGGGCGGCCTTTCCAATCTGCGCGTTGCCGCGGAGCAGGCGGGCGGGACCATGGAAATTGAAAGCGCGCCCGCGTTTCGCCTGCTGCTGCGGTTCGGCGCCAAAGCAGAGCACGCATAAACAGCAAACCCAAATTCCGGAGGTGAATTCCCATGCCGAAAAGCCGCGTCATGATTGTTGACGACCAGGTGTTGTCGCGGCGCTTTTTTGAGCTGATGATCGGCAGCAGCGACCGTTACGAGGTGGTGCTTGCCGTGGAATCCGCATTTTCGGCGGACATCTATCTGCTTGAAAATGAGATCGATCTGATTGTCATGGACGTGCTGATGAGCGACGGCTCCAACGGCCTGGACGCAGCCGAACGGATCAAGCGGGATTATCCGCAGATCAAAATCGTGATCGTGACCAGCATGCCCGAGCAAAGCTGGATGACGCGCGCCCGCAGGATCGGCGTTGAAAGCTTCTGGTACAAAGAATCGGAAAAGGTGGAGCTCCTCAACGTGCTGGACCGCACGATGGCGGGCGAATCGGTCTATCCCCAAAACGCGCCGCCGGTCCGGCTCGGCAGCGCCTCGCGCGAAGATTTCAGCGACCGCGAGCTGGACGTGCTGCGCGAAATTGCCGCCGGGATGACAAACCCCGAGATTGCAAAGTCCCTGTATATTTCGGAGAATACCGTCAAATCCCATCTGCGCGTGCTGCTGCAAAAGACGGGCTATAAAAACCGCACCGAGCTGGCCATCCACGCGCGTGTGACCGGCATCGCGCTGGACCCGACAAAATGATCCGACCGATCAGGCGAAAGCCGTTCCTTCCGGGGGACGGCTTTTGCCATGCGCTTTCCCGCCTCGCGGGCGGCTCTTTGCGCCCGTAATCATTGAAAAGTCCGCCGGGATGTGGTATACTGATAAAGACCGATTCGGGCGTTCTTCAATCTTCTTTCAATGTTTGCCCATACAATCACAGCTGAACGGAGGGATCAGGCATGAAAGTTTTGCTTGCGGAAGACGAAAAACGAATGAACCGGGCGCTGTGCGAGCTGCTGCGTCAGGAGGGCTACGACGTGGACGCGTTCGAAAACGGCGAAGACGCGCTGTTTGCGATTGAAAGCGGCATCTACGATCTGATCGTGCTCGACGTGATGATGCCCGGCATGAACGGCTATGCCGTGGCGAAGCAGACGCGCAAAGCCGGAATCCGCACCCCGATTCTGATGCTGACCGCCAAGGGCGAGCTGGACGACAAGGTGGAAGGGCTCGACAGCGGCGCGGACGATTATCTGACCAAGCCCTTTATGACGCGGGAGCTGCTTGCCCGGCTGCGGGCGCTTTCCCGGCGCGGGCTTCCCGCCGACGACAACGGCCTTTCCTTCGCCGATCTGACGCTCGACACAAAGGGCGCGTTGCTGAAATGCACAAACGGCAAGAGCGTGCGGCTCGGCGAAAAGGAGCTGCGCATTCTGGAATACCTGATCGCCAATCAGGGGCAGGTGCTCACGCGCGAGCAGATCGCCCTCAAAATCTGGGGCTATGAAAGCGACGCCGAGTATAACAACGTGGAAGTGTATATGTCCTTTGCCCGCAAGAAGCTGGCGTTTGTGGAATCAAAGTGCGAGATCAAGGCGCTGCGCGGAATCGGCTATGAATTGAGGTGCCGGGATGTTTAAAAAGACAAAAAGAAGCATCGTTTTTGCCGTCGTCGGGTCGCTTCTGGCGCTGATGGCGGTTGCGCTGACCACGATTGTTGTTTCCAACCATCTTGCGCTGCAGCGCGAAAACAGAGAGATCCTTCGGACGTATGTCGAAAGATATACGCTTGACGAAAAGCCGGATGCGCCGGAAAAGGACAGCGTGCCTGAGCGGAAACCGGATGCGCCGCCCGAGGAGGGCAGCGCGCCGCCGATGCCGCCCGAGGACGACAGGTTCCGCAAGAACGAGCCCGCGTTCCGGCTCTCCACCTTCTATTCGGTTGCTTACGCGCAGGACGGCACGGTGCTGGCCGTGCAGAACGGCAACGAGAACCTGCAAAGCGAGGCGTCGCTGCTGGAGCTTGCGGCTTCGATTCTTGCAAAAGGCAAACGTGAAGGCACTGTGGGCAGCATGCGCTATCTGGTGGAGGAGAAAGAAGACTGTACCCTCGTCGCCATGCTGGATGGAACAATCAGCAACAGAAACCAGGTTATGCTGGTGCAGCTCATGCTTGTGATCGGTTCGGTCACGCTGGCCGCGCTGGTGGTGATCTCGATCTTCATCGCCCGCCGCATCGTCTGCCCGCTGGAGGAAAACGACAAGCGCCAAAGGCGCTTTGTCTCCGACGCCGGACACGAGCTCAAAACCCCGATTGCCGTTATCTCCGCCAACAGCGAGCTGCTGCGGCGGCAAAGCGGCGGCAGCGAGTGGCTGGATAACATCGACTATGAAAACGAGCGCATGTCGGATTTGGTGAAGCAGCTGCTGACCCTCTCCCACGCGGAAAACGGCGATCTGCCGAAGGAAGCGCTGGAACTCTCGCAGCTCGTCGGTGGCGAGGTGCTGCCGTTTGAAAGCCTTGCGTTTGAAAGCGGCAAACGGATCGAAGCCGAAATCGAGCCCGGGGTTTGTGTCGATGGCAACGCGAATCAGCTGCGGCAGCTCGTTTCGATTTTGCTCGACAACGCCCTGTCGCACGGCAGCGGCGAGGAGATCACGCTTTCGCTCCGGCGGGAGAAGCACACGGCGGTTCTGCAGGTTTCCAACCCCGCGCCGGCGCTGTCTGCGGAAGAAACCGCCCGTCTGTTCGACCGGTTCTACCGCGCCGACGAAGCGAGAACGGAAGCGGGCGCCCACTACGGGCTCGGCCTTTCCATTGCAAAGGCGGTCACCGAAGCGCACGGCGGCACGATCCGCGCGGCATATAAGGACGGAAAGGCAATCTTTACCGTATCCATTCCAATCACAAAATAGGTGTTAACCCAGAAAAAGGCGTCCGAACGCAATCGGGCGTCTTCTTTTTTTGCACCAATTAAAAAATGAATGATTCTTCAATCTGTTTTCAATCTATGCGGGGATAATAGGGGTCAGAAAGCGGGAAACACCGCGATCCAATCTCATCAAAAGGAGTGTATCATCATGAAAAAAGCAATCGCCATTCTGCTTGCGGTCGCCATGGTTCTGCTGAGCTTTGCGGCCTGCGGCAAAACGGAAACAACCGACCAAACCACTACTCAACAAGCAGACGCACAGACAAACGCAACCGAAAACAGACCGACCCCGCCGGACGGCGCGCCGAGCGGAGATCCCCCGGGAGAACCGCCCGAAGGCGCACCGAACGGAACTCCGCCCGAAGGCGCACCGAACGGAACCCCGCCGGAAGGCGGCCCGGGCGGAACCCCGCCGAGCGGCGGCCCGGGCGGCAGCAGCGCCGACGTGACCTATGACGGCGCGACGGAGCTCACCGCCGCGGCAGCCGAAACCGGCAAGACCTACACGTCCTCCAAGGCGGATCAGAGCGCGCTGCTGATCGCGACAAGCGATGCCGTCACGATCACGGACGCGACCGTGAACAAGACCGGCGATTCCGACGGCGGCGACAACTGCAACTTCTACGGCCAGAACGCCGCCGTTCTGGTCAAAGACGGAACCACAACCACCATCACCGGCGGCACGATCACCTCCGACGCGGACGGCGCCAACGGCGTATTCTGCTACGGCGGCAACGGCGGGCAGAACGGCAAAGAAGGCGACGGCACAACCCTGATCATTCAGAATACGACCATCACCACAACCGGCAACGGCGCCGGCGGCATTATGACGACCGGCGGCGGGATCACCAAGGCAAAGAACCTGACCGTTACCACCAGCGGGCGCTCCTCCGCGCCGATCCGCACCGACCGCGGCGGCGGCACGGTGACCGTGGACGGCGGGACCTATACTTCCAACGGGCTCGGTTCCCCGGCGATCTATTCCACGGCGGACATCACCGTGTCAAACGCAAAGCTGGTCTCCAACCTGTCGGAAGGCGTGTGCATCGAGGGCCTCAACTCCGTCACGCTGAACGACTGTGATCTGACCGCCGACAACACCGAGCGCAACAGCAACGCCCAGTTCCTGGATTCGATCATGCTCTATCAGTCCATGTCCGGCGACACAGCCGGCGGCACCGCGACGTTCACAATGACCGGCGGCAGCCTGACCAGCAAGAGCGGCCATGTGTTCCACGTGACGAATACGGACGCGGTGATCACGCTCTCCGGGGTGAAGATCACAAACAGCGACAGCGCGAACGTGCTGCTCTCGGTCTGCGACGACGGCTGGAGCGGCGGAAACAACACCGCAACCCTGAACGCCAAAAAGCAGACGCTCTCCGGCAATATCCTCGTGGGCGATAACTCCACGCTGACGCTGAACCTCTCCGACGGCTCCACGTTCAAAGGATCTGTGAGCGGCAAGATCACGAACGCAAAGGGCGATACCGTCTCCACCGAAGTCGGCACCGTGAACGTAACGCTGGATTCCACCAGCACCTGGACGCTCACCGGCGACACCTATATCACGAGCTTTTCCGGCAACGCGGCGAACGTCATTTCCAACGGCTATACACTGTATGTGAACGGCACGGCGCTGACCGGAACAAAGTAAAAAGAAAATAAAGGAAAGCTTCAATCTTTCTTCAATCTTCACGGGGATAATGTAATCAGAAGGCAGGGAAGCCTGCCGTCAAACGACACATCAGATACGAAGGAGGCAATCACGATGAAACGCACAACTGTTTTCAAAAAGATTTTTTCCGTTGCCATCGGACTGGTCATGCTCTTTACGCTGTCGCTTCCGTCCTTTGCGGCAACAGAGGATGACGCCGCCAACGCTACGCGCTTTGTCTTTTCCGACAGCGCCATTACCGTGACCGAAGGCGCCTATAACGGCTACAAGGTCAAGAACACGGCGCTTTCCATTACGGCCGCGGGCACCTACGTCGTTTCCGGTTCCTGCGCGAACGGCACGATCGTGGTCAAAAAGAACGTCACCGGCGTCACGCTCATCCTTGACGGTCTGACGCTCACCGCGCACGCCACCGCGCCGCTCACCTGCAACAAGGGCAGCGGCGTCACGATCCTTGCCGCGGCGGGCAGCGTCAACAACCTCAGCGACGACCAGTACAACAACGACGACGTCTATACCGATACGACCGCCTATCCCGACATTGAAAACGCCGTGATTAAATGCAAAGACGGCTCCAACGTCACCATCGGCGGCACGGGCACGATCAACGTCAATGCCTACGGCAAAAACGGCGTCAAGGGCGGCGCGGACCTCTATGAAGAGGACGAAAACGGCAACGCCACAACGACGCTGCTTTCCACCGCTTCGCTGACGATCAAAGACGTGACCCTCAACGTCAGCATCAAGCACAGCTATAAAGATCCCGAGGACGCGAACGCCTATGACGGCGACGCGATCAAGTCGGAAAAAGAGCTGAATATCCTCTCCGGCAATATCACGGTGTCGGCGAACGACGACGGCATCAAGAGCGACCATGTGCTGAACATCGGCGCAGAAGGCACGGCCGGCCCGACGATCACGGTCACCAAGGCCGCCGAGGGCATCGAAGGCGCGGTCGTCAACGTCTACAGCGGCAGTGTCAGCGTGACCGCCACAGACGACGGCATCAACGCCGCCAACGGCGACATCGCCGACCGCAGCGCAGACTTCAGCTACAACCAGTACGGCGGCTACGTCTATATCAACGTGACGAACGGCGACGGCATCGATTCCAACGGCAGCGCAACCCTCGCGGGCGGCACCCTGGAGATCTATGCGCCCTCCCAGGGCGACGGCGACCCGATCGATACCGAATACGGCTGCACCTTCAGCGGCGCAACAGTGCTTGCGGTCGGCCACGCCATGATGCCGCAGAGCTACAGCGGCACCTACGTCGCCTTCGGCGGCAGCGGCGGCCCGGGCTTCGGCGGCCTCCTCGGCGGCGGCTCCGGCAGCAACCTTGTCACAGCCGGCAGCACGATCAAAATCACCGACGCGAGCGGCAATGCGGTCTATACGGCACAGTCGACGGCGCCGAGAAGCGCAAGCTACGTGGTGTTTGCGAGTCCTTCGCTCACCTCCGGCAGCAGCTATAAGCTGAACGGCAGCACAAGCGCAACGGCCCAGACCGCCTCGGGCGGCCAGACGGGCCCCGGCGGACAGCAGCCGGGCCCGGGCGGACAGCAGCCGGGCCCCGGCGGCAACGGGTTCTTCGGCAGAATCAGAGCCTTCTTCGAACGGATTCTTGCATTCTTCCGCAGCCTGTTCGGCGCCGGATAACTCAGACGGTTCCCCATCTCCTCTTCTTTATGGGGCGGCGTCGGGGGCTTCGGCTTCCGGCGCCGTTTCCCGAAAGCGGGGGAGGATGAAGCAATATGTTCCGGAAAGGAGTATCCCCGATGAACAAAACCAAAGGTGATCGCCATGGCAAATAGTGTGAAGTACCGCCACGAATGGAAGCATGAGATCAACGCCCTGGACCGGCTGACGCTGCGCGCGCGGCTTTCGGCCGTCATGCAGTGGGACAAACACGCGCCCGGCGGCGGCGAACGGGTCAGGAGCCTTTATTTTGATTCCCCGAACGACAAGGCGCTGCGCGAAAAGATCGACGGCGTCAACGCGCGCGAAAAGTTCCGCATCCGCTGTTACAATAACGATACCTCGTATCTCATGCTCGAAAAAAAGAGCAAGCGCAACGGCCTGTGCCTGAAAGAGAGCTGCCGCCTTTCCGCAGAGGAAGCGCAGCGCATTGTGGACGGCGAGCTGGCGTGGCTGCTGGATCCCGACCGCCCGCTTTGCGCGGAGCTGTATGCGAAGATGCAGTCGCAGGGCCTCAGGCCGAAAACAATCGTGGATTTTACGCGCGACCCCTTCGTTTATGCGCCGGGCAACGTGCGTGTGACAATCGACTACAACATCCGCACCGGACAGTTCCGCACCGACTTTTTGAATCCGCAAACCCTCACGCTGCCCGCGGGAGAGTCGCCCATCATTCTGGAAGTGAAATGGGACGAATTCCCGCCGGACAGCCCGACGGCCAAAGCGGCGGCACACAGCGCAGCGGCAGCGAACGTCCGTCAATGCCAAACGGCGGCAGCTTTCCGTCGGGCGGCGCCGGGGACAGATCCTCCGAAGCGACCTTCTGGATTTGGGTCGGCGTGTCCGTCCTCGTCCTTGCCGTGGGGCTGATTGCGGCTGTGAAGAAAAAAGGCTGATTCTTCCCCGTGCCCGGGCGCGGCGCTCCGCTTCTTTTGTCACCAACCGGCCGGCAATCATGCCGTCGGCGGCCTGCTTGGCTGACCGGCGGTCCCGGACCGCGGATCGCCGGATGCCGGAAAGGCAGCCGATGCGTTGAATTATAAAAACAAGAATCCTCCGGCAATGCCGGGGGATCATTATTGAAAGCGATAATTGCGAAAGGGGGCTCCGTGTTATCTGCCGTACACCGGGTCGCCCGGCTTTTGCTGCGTCAGCTTCATAAAGTCCACCTTCATCAGCGGGGTCTGCGGCAGCTCCTTCATGAACACGATTTCGCGCGGCACATAGAACTTGGAAAAGCTGTCGAGCAGCAGCCTGCCGATCGTTTCGCGGAAGGCGTCCTCGTCCACGCTGCGGGTCAGCGAGACATAGAGCCGCACGATGCTGCGCTCGCCCTGCCAGCCCTGCACGGCGCAGCAGTCCTTGATCTGCGGCAGCTCGGACAGCTTTTTTTCAATATCGCTCGGATAGACGTTGTAGCCGGCAATGATAATCACTCGTTTTTTGCGGCCCGCAAAGTAGTAGTAGCCGTCCGCGTCGCGGCAGCCGAGGTCGCCAGAGAGCACCCACGGCTTGCCGGTTTCGTCCCGATAAAGGCCCAGATCGTCGGGGCCGTCCTGCGTATAGTAGCCGCTCATGATGGTCGGTCCGGCCACGGCGAATTCGCCGACCTCGCCGTCGGGCACCGGCTTGTGATCGTCGTCCCAAAGCTCAATCTCCACGCCGCGCAGCGCCTTGCCGATGGAGCCTTCGCGGAAGTCGGTGTTGCTGTTTGTGCAGCAGACCGAGCCGATCTCGGTCAGACCGTAGCCCTGCCGCAGACGGCCGACCGCGCCCCACTTTTCAAAATAGCCGTTGAACGTGCGCAGAAACTCGTCGGAAACGTCGTCGCCGCCGCAGAACATCAGCCGCACGTTTTTGAGCCAGGGGCCGTCAAAGTGCTTATCCCGCATGAGCTTCGCAAACATCAGCGGGATGCCGCCAAAGCCGATGACCAGGTTTTTGCGCATCAGCCTGCAGAACAGGCGGGCGTCGAACTGCATCATCGGGATGATCCGCGCGGAGTTGCAAAGCGCCATGTGGATGGCGACGCAAAGCCCGAAGCAATGGAACATCGGCAGCACGATCACCTCGGCCTCTTCGCCGGGATCGTGGATCTCGTCCAGATCGCTCACGCGCTGCACCAGCTCGTTGATGGCGCGGTGGGTCAGCTTGATCGTTTTGCTTTTGCCGGTGGTGCCGCCGCCGTTGAGATAGACGGCCACGTCGTCGGCGTTGCCTTCGCAGGGGATCGGATCGGTGTGCATCGAGATCGCCCTGCGGTAGGAGACCGCGTTCTTGAATTTTGGGAATACGGCCTTCGCAAGCTTTTCGCCGGCCATGGTTCCGTATTTCTTGATGCCCTCGGCATAATCGGACGAGGAGCAGACGATGCACGGCAGACCGCTGTCGTTGATCGTTTTCACGTGGTCCTTCGAAAGAATGTCGAGGATCATTACGCCCTTGGCGCGCACGTCCGCGAGCGTTTCCTTCAGGTATTCCGTGCTCATCAGCGGGTGCACGATGTTTGCGATCACGCCGATCTGGCACAGCGCATAAAAGGTCAGAATGCCCTGCACGGTGGTGGTCATGAACACGGTATAGACGTCGCCGCGCTTGAGTCCCAGCTCCTTCTGAAAGTAGGCGGAAAGCGCGTCGATATCACGGAACATCTCCGATTTGCGGTAGCGGACGCCGAAATGCTGCATCATCCACACGTCGGGATAAATGGACGTGCAGCGCTTGAGATAAGCGTAGCAGTTGTCGTTTTCAACAGCGGGAAGCATGGTAAAACCTCCGATTCAAAATGCCTGAGCAGTGTCGCTCTTATTGTTGCACCGAAAGCGACGTTTGTCAATGAAATCGGAAACGGTTTAACAGGTTTCGAACAAATTGTTTACAAATCTTTCAAATAAGAATGAACAAACAATGAACGAACGGAACGACCCGTCGGCGTTCCGTTCCAAAGCAAAAAGCGCCCCGCGGGGCGCTTTCGGTTGTTGTTTAGTTGTGGATGGACGCCGCATGGATTCC
>JAEEGI010012940.1_pt1 | contig 17775 bp, 18 predicted proteins | sample 8958751 | NCBI WGS metagenome assembly JAEEGI01 (sample SAMN16246545, study PRJNA631951) | gut metagenome | biome: gut microbiome; feature: rumen; material: KS-attached | host: Bos | place: Iran: Karaj | collected 2018-10 | reverse complement strand
AACTGATGTATATAAAATCGCGCATGCTGCTGCCGGTACTGCCAAAGGACGAAGATCCCCGCCAGCCGCTGGTGGACGCGCTTCTGGAATACAGCAGGGCCAAGCAGGCTTCGGAATTTTTGAAAACGCAGAGCGATATCTATTACGACCGCTTTGTAAAAGACCCCGACGTGCCCGAAACGCCGCCGGTTTACGAACGCCGCCATTCGGTGGAACTTTTGACCGAGGCATTCATAAACATAAGCCGCCGTATGCCGACCGGCGCCGAGCAGCGCGTTGAACTGTTTGAAAAATTAAGACACGAAAAGTTTTATACAGTCGAGGAAAAGACGGCGTTCACGCTCAAATTCCTCGGCGACGGCAAGAGACACCGGTTCGGTTCGCTGTTTGAAGACTGCCGCACCGTTGGCGAGACCGTGGCGACGTTTTTGGCGCTGCTTTCGCTCGTCGGCAACGGACGCATAGAGATATTCCGCGGCGATTCCGGCGAACCGGAAGACCTGGACCTTGTACTGTTGGAAGAAACGGAGGTAAGCGATGAGCAATCTGCCGATTGATAATGCGCTCGAAGCCGTGCTTTTCGCTTCCGGCTCGCCCGTGAGCGTGGAAAAGCTGTGCGAGATATTCGGCGCCGAAGCCGACGAAATAAACGATTCCGCACGCCGTTTGGGCGAAAAACTCGCCGACGGGATGAGCGGCATCGAGCTCGTGGTCGTGGACGGAGCATATCAGCTCTGCACCAAGCCGTGCTACGCCGATTTTGTAAAAAAAGCGCTTGAACTGCGCAAGACCCCGCCGCTTTCACGCGCGGCGCTGGAAGTGCTCGCCATAGTTTCGTACAACCAGCCCGTGACCAAATCGTTTATAGAAACGGTGCGCGGCATAGATTCGGACAGCATAGTCAACACCCTGTGCGACAAAGGCCTGCTAAAAGAAAGCGGACATCTCGACGCGCCCGGAAGGCCGGTGCTGTTCAGCACTACCGACGCTTTCCTGCGCTGCTTCGGGCTCGAAACGCTCGACCAGCTGCCGCAGATAGACGTCGAAAAGCAGCTCACGCTCGACGACGAAGAAGAGATCGACGCCGTCCCCGCGCCCGCCGCAGAAACGGCGGAGGAAGAATAATGATCGCGCTCTGGATACTCTGCGGTATTCTGGCGCTGGCGCTGCTTGTGCTGATAATAAAGCTGACGGTGCGCATAGAATACTGCGGCGGACTGTATCTGACGATCGGCGTGGGGTTCATACACGTGACCCGCGGCGTTTCCAAGAAAAAGACAGACGCTGAAGCGCCCGAGCAGCCGCCCGAAGAGCACAAAAAGAAAGAAAAAAAGAAGAAGAAAAAAAGCGATACTGACGTTTCGCTCAAAGAACTGCTCCCTCTCGCGCGCGATACCGTGGCGGATGTGTTCGAAAAGACGAAGAAACACGTCAAGCTGGAACGCTATATACTTAAGATAAACGTAGCGACCGGCGACCCCGCTTCGACCGGCGTGCTTTACGGCGCGGTGTGCGCCGCGGCCGGTCCCCTGCTCGCGCTCGCGCTTTCCGCAAGGCGCAAAACGCAAAAGAAGGGCGCGATCTTCACCGAGATAACCCCCGATTTTATAAGCGACAAGCCCGATATAATGCTTGATATAAAGTTTTCCACCCGCGTATGGCGCGGCCTGTGTATGGCGATGCCGCTTATCAAAGGATATAAAAATTACCGCAAGTTAAAAAAGAAGAAGGAGAAACAAAATGAACGACATTCCGCTCAAACAGATAATTGATTCCACTCTGAGCCAGATCGGCAGCGTCGCCGACGTCAACACCGTCATAGGCGACCCCATCACCACCGCAGAAGGCACCACCATAATCCCCTTTTCCAAGGTGTCGGTGGGCTACGCTTCGGGCGGCGCCGATTACGACGGCAAAAAAGAAAATTCCGACGGCAATAAGAACGTGCATTTCGCGGGAGGCAACGGCGCCGGCGTTTCGGTGACTCCGCTCGGATTTCTCGTCATCAACAAAGACGGCACGGTGCATATGCTCGACCTCAAACACCCCGAAACGTTCGAAGCTCCCGCCGATCCCGTGAGCAAGACGCTCAACTCGGTCAATGGGATAATCGAAAAAGCCCCCGAGATCGTAAACAAGATCAAAGACGCCATTGCCAAGCGCAAGGAAGCCAAAAAGAACGCCGAAGCAAAAGCGGAAGAAAGCGAAGAGACCGCGAAATAGTTCATAAAAACGCGCGCCCGCAAATATTATAAAGCGGGTGATGCGTAATGAAAATCCGCGTCGCGGCGTTTGCCGCGCTCATCGCCGCGGCGGTGCTGTTCGCGCCGGTGCTGACATCGTATTCCATATCCCCGGCAACACAGGCTTACGCCGGGCAGACGTTCGATCCGTTCTGTTTCGACGGCGCGGATCCGGTAAGCGTTTCGGCAAAAGCGGCGGTGCTGATGGACGCCGAAAGCGGCAGAGTGCTGTTTTCCAAGAATCCGCACCTTATGCTGCCGATGGCTTCCACGACCAAGATAATGACCTGCCTGCTGGTCTGCGAACTGCTGGACCGCGACGAAAAGATAACGGTCACCGCCGACACGACCGACATAGAAGGCTCGTCGGTATACCTGACCGCGGGCGAAACGCTTACGGTAAAAGAGCTGCTGTACTGCACCATGCTGCGTTCGGGCAACGACGCGGCGCGCACGCTCGCCAAAGCGTGCGGCGGCAGCGTGAGCAATTTCGTCTGTCTTATGAATCTGCGCGCGCGGTCGCTGGGGATGTACGACACCCACTTCGCGAACCCCGACGGACTGCCCGAAACGGGCCATTACACCACCGCGTATGACCTGGCGCTGCTGACTTCCGCGGCGCTCGAAAACGAACTTTTCGCCGAGGTGTGCTCCGCCGTGCGCGTGACGGTCTGCGGCGGAAAACGCACGCTGATAAACCGCAACAAACTGCTCCCGCTGTATTCCGGAATGACGGGAGTTAAGACCGGATACACTCCCGAAGCCGGGCACTGTCTCGTCACTTCCGCGACCCGCAACGGCGTGAAACTGGTGGCGGTGACGCTCGACGACGGCGATATGTGGTTCGACCACCGCATGATGCTCGACCGCGGGTTCGAATACCTGCGCGACACGCTGCTCTTCGACCCGGGCGAGCTGCGCGCGGAAACAGACGTCGCCGGGGCGGACGGGAAAACGGTGGTTTTCAGCAATCCCGTACCCGTGCGGGCGTCGCTTCCGCAAGGCGCGGAAATCACTTACCGAATAGAAAAGCCGCAGTTCGTATACGCCCCCGTAAAGCGCGGCGATACGCGCTGCCGGGCGCTTATCTACGCCGGCGGCGATTTGATAGCAATCGTTCCGCTGTGCGCCGAAAGCGACGCGGAATACGAAAAACACAACCTTTTTGAAAGACTTACAGGCCGGTAAATGGAAAACAACGAAGGAATAAAACTGCAGAAATACGTTTCGGACTGCGGGCTGATGTCGCGCCGCAAGGCCGAAGCCGAAATAGAAAACGGCGCGTTCACCATAAACGGCGTCGCCGCCGTGCCGGGCAACCGGGTCTTCCCCGGCAAGGACGTTGTGGAATACCGCGGCGAGCCCGTTCTGCCGCAAGGCAAAAAGTATTACATCATGCTCAACAAGCCGCAGGGATACGTCACGACCACCTCCGACGAACTGGGCCGGAAAAACGTCTGCTCGCTCGTCGACGTGAACGCGCGGCTCTACCCCGTGGGGAGGCTCGACTACAACAGCGAAGGGCTGCTGCTTTTGACGAACGACGGCGAATTCGCCAACATTATGACTCATCCGCGCTACGAACATAAAAAGCGCTACCTCGTCACGGTGGCGGGCAGGATAGAAAACAACGCGCTGGATATGATACAGCATATCCGCGAACTCGACGGCGAAAAAATCAACCCGGTTGCCGTAAAGCTAGTCGAACGCAGCGAAAACGCGAGCAAGCTGATCTTTACGCTTTCGGAAGGCAAGAACCGCGAGATCCGCCGCATATGCGAAAAAGCGGGTTTGAGCATAATGCAGCTCAAGCGCTTTGCGCTGGGGCCGCTGCTTCTGGGCGAGCTTGCGCCGGGAGAATGGAGACATCTTACACCCAAAGAGATAAAGGAGTTAAAACGCACCGATGATAACGACAAAACAAAGGGCTTACTTAAGAAAGCTGGGGCAAACGACAGACGCTTTGTACCAGATAGGCAAAAACGGGATAATAGAAACGACGATAGAAACGCTGGACGCCGCGCTGACGGCGCGCGAGCTCATAAAGATAACCGTACTGGAAACGTCGCCCGTAAGCCCAAAAGAAGCGATGGCTGAACTGATGGAAAAGCTGAACTGCGAAGCCGTTCAGGTGATAGGCAGAAAAGTCACGATCTACCGCCCGAACCCCGAAAAGCCGCAGATCACGCTTCCCCGCTGAACGAAGGCACATATGGACAAGCTTGAACTTATAAAATACGATCTTTACGCGCAGGATCTGCGCCGCATAAAGCACATAGAAGGCGTGGCGGAATCGGCGATAGAGATAAAAAACCGCCATTTCCCGTTCATCACGGACGAGACGGCGCTCTGCGCGGCGTATATGCACGATTTCACCAAAGAGTATTCCAAGGAACAGCATTTCGCGATCTTTGAACGCTACGGCATAGAGCTCGACGACTGCGAAGCGCGCACGGAAAAACTGTGGCACGCAAAATCGGCTTACGCGCTGGCGAAATACGTCTACGGGCTCGACGACGGGATCTGCACCGCCGTACTGTACCACACCACCGGACGCGCCGGTATGCAGCCGCTCGAAAAAGTGATTTATCTCGCCGATTATATAGAAAAGACGCGCACTTTCGTGGATTGCGTCGACGTGCGCGACACCTACGCGATGTTATGCGAAAAGCGCGAAAAAAACGCGCTCGACTCGGCTATCCTGTATTCGCTGGATCTCACTATAACCGATCTGCTTGAAAGCCGCAGGATGATACACAAAAACACGTTCGAAGCGCGGAACTACCTCTTAAAGGAAGGAATTGAATGACAATGGAAAAGAACACTCACGAATATGCGCGCACCATAGCCGACGCCGCGGCTGCCGCTCTGGACGGCAAAAAAGCGCTGGACATAAACGTGCTCACCGTGGAAAAAAGCACGGCGCTGGCGGATTTCTTCGTAATAGCCGCCGGCACGTCGTCCACCCATATCAAAGCGCTCGCCGACGAGACGGAATTCAAACTCAAAGAAAATCTCGGCGTGGAGCCGACTCACATAGAAGGCGCTGACGACAAGACATGGATCCTGCTCGACTACGGCTGCGTGGTGGTACACGTCTTTACGCGCCAGGCGCGCGACTATTACAAGCTGGACAAGCTCTGGGCGGACGCCGGCGCGTCGGCAAAAGAAGAATAACGTATCTGCAAGGAAGTATAAAGCCATGAAACACGAATTCAAACAAACCGAGCCCAAATGGCAGAAACGCTGGGAAGAGGCGAAAGCGTTCAGGACCGGCGAGGACGCCGGCAAGCCGAAATTCTACGGACTGGTGGAATTCCCCTACCCTTCCGGCGCGGGGATGCACGTCGGACATATCAAGGCCTATTCCGGGCTCGAGGTCATTTCGCGCAAGCGCCGTATGCAGGGCTATAACGTCCTGTTCCCCATGGGGTTCGACGCCTTCGGTCTGCCTACCGAAAACTACGCCATCAAGCACAACAAACATCCGCGCATTGTCACCGACGAGAATATCGCCCACTTCACCGAACAGCTCAAACGCGTGGGTTTTTCGTTCGATTGGGACCGCGTGGTCGACACCACCGATCATAACTACTACAAATGGACTCAGTGGATATTCCGCAAGATGTTCGACAACGGGCTGGTTTTCCGCGATAAAACGCTGGTCAACTACTGCCCTTCCTGCAAGTGCGTGCTTTCAAACGAAGATTCCCAGGGAGGCAAATGCGATATCTGCCATTCCGACATAGTCCAGAAGAGCAAAGACGTGTGGTATCTGCGCATAACCGCGTACGCCGATAAAATGCTCGAAGGTCTCGACGAAGTCGATTTCCCCGAAAATATCCGCGTGCAGCAGGAAAACTGGATCGGCCGTTCCACCGGCGCATTCGTCAACTTCAAGCTTTCGGGCACCGAAGAGACGCTGCGCATATACACCACCCGTTGCGACACGCTGTTCGGCGTGACGTTTATGGTAATGGCGCCCGAGCATCCGCTTATCGATAAATATTCCGCCCTCATCAATAACATGCCCGAGGTTTCGGCATACCGCGAGGAATGCGGCAAAAAGACCGAATTCGAACGCACCCAGCTCGTCAAGGAAAAAACCGGCGTGCGTCTGGACGGGCTTTGCGCGATAAACCCCGTTAACGGCAAAGAGATACCCATTTATATTTCCGACTACGTAATGATGGGCTACGGCACCGGCGCCATAATGGCGGTACCGGCGCACGACCAGCGCGACTGGGAATTCGCCAAGAAATTCGGCATTGATATAATCCAGGTCATCAAAGGCGGCAACATAGAAGAATGCGCCTACGACGGCGACGGCGAGATGATCAATTCCGGTTTCCTCAACGGCTGCACCAACAAAAAAGAAAGCATCGCCAAAATGCTCGAAGAGCTCGAAAAGCGCGGCATAGGCGAAGCGGGCGTGCAGTACAAGATGAAAGACTGGGCGTTCAACCGCCAGAGATACTGGGGCGAGCCCATTCCCATAATCCATTGTCCGCACTGCGGGATGGTGGGCGTGCCTTACGAGGAACTGCCCCTGCTCTTGCCTGAAGTCGAAAACTTCGAGCCCGGCGAAGGCGGCGAATCGCCGCTTGCCAAGATAGATTCGTTCGTCAACTGCACCTGCCCGAAATGCGGCGGAAAAGCCAAGCGCGAAACCGACACCATGCCTCAGTGGGCAGGGTCTTCGTGGTATTACCTGCGCTATATAGATCCGCACAACGACAACGAACTTGCGGACATTGAAAAGCTTAAATACTGGCTGCCCGTCGACTGGTACAACGGCGGTATGGAACACGTTACGCGGCATCTCATCTATTCCCGCTTCTGGCACCGTTTCCTTTACGATATCGGCGCGGTCCCGACCAAAGAGCCGTACGCCAAGCGCACGGCGCAGGGACTCGTCCTGGGGCCCGACGGCGTAAAAATGTCCAAATCGCGCGGGAATGTGGTCGACCCGCTCGACATAATCGATCAGTACGGCGCCGACACGCTGCGCGTGTACGTGCTGTTTATGGGCGACTACGGCTCCGCGGCTCCCTGGTCGATGACTTCGGTTCGCGGATGCAAGAAGTTCCTTGAACGCGTCGCGGCGCTCACCGAAATGATCACGGATACCAGCGACAAAAAAGTCATAAAATCGCTGCACGCCACGGTAAAGAAAGTCACAAGCGATATCGAAAGCATGAAGTTCAACACCGCCATAGCGCAGATGATGACTTTCGTCAACGAAGTCTACGCATGCGGCGGCATCGCCAAAGACGATCTGTTCACGTTCATTACGGTGCTCAACCCGTTCGCGCCGCACCTCACCGAGGAAATGCACGAAGTTCTGGGCGGAAAAGGCCTGCTCTCGCTTGCCGCATGGCCCGAATACGACGAATCGATGCTTGCGGAAGACACCGTTGAGATCGCCGTTCAGGTATGCGGCAGGCTCCGCGCCACCATAGAGCTGCCCAGAGACTGCTCAAAGGAAGACGCCGCCCGCATAATCGCCGAATCCGGCAAAATCGCCGCTTTTACCGAAGGAAAGACCTTCGTAAAAGATATTTACGTTCCCAACAGGATCTACAACATTATTATTAAGTAAAGGAGGAAACACCATGGCAGAAAAGAAAAAGTCCGGCTTTTGGAAAGACTTTAAGGATTTCATCAGCAAGGGCAACGTGATCGATCTGGCTGTTGCGGTAGTCATCGGCGCCGCGTTCAATAAGATCGTCTCTTCGTTCGTGAACGACATAATCATGCCGCTCATCAGCCTTGCGGTTGGCGGCAAGAGCGTTGCCGACTGGAAATGGGTCATCACCGAACAGGTCGTTGCCGCCGACGGTACCGTCACCACGGCTGAAAACGCTCTGCGCTACGGCGCGTTCATTCAGAACGTGATCGACTTCCTTATTGTCGCTTTCTCTATCTTTATCGTGCTGCGCGCTTTCACCAAACTTCAGAACAGAAGAAAGAAAGCCGAAGCTCAAGAAGAAGAGAAAAAAGACGCTTGATATGGGCGTTTTTATCGGTGCCGACGGCGGAGCGAGCAAGCTTATGCTGTGCCTTTCCGCCGGCGGCACGCGCCGTTTTTCTATAGTGCCGCAATGCGTGAATCCCGTGGTATGCGGGCAGGGCGCTTCGGCTGACATAATAATCGGTTCCATGCTCGGCTTTTGCGAGCGCGAAGGCGTTTCCCCCGCTTCCGTTGACGGGGTATTCGCCGGTATCGCGGGCGCGACCGAGCGGGATTATATAACCATGCTCAAAACGCGGCTCCAAAAGACTTTCCCTGCCGCCGCGTGCGGCGTGAGCCACGACGGCGAAAACATCATATACGCCGCTTTCCCCGAAAGCGACGGAGTTGCTCTGATATGCGGCACCGGTTCTTCGTGCTTCGTGCGCAAAGGCGGCGAGCTGTTCCGCATAGGCGGTTACGGCGCGTTCGACCTTGACGGCAGCGGTTATGAAATAGGCCGCCGCGCAATAGCGTACACGCTCAAAAGCTATGACGGCAGAGCAAGGCGCACGCCGCTTTGCGAACTGACCGAAAAGCTCGCCGGCGGCAACTGTCTGCAAAACCTCAGCAAGCTGCTTTCGCTTTCGGTGCGCGAGACCGCACAGTTTGCCGCCGCGGTGTTCGAAGCCGCGGCCGAAAACGACGCCGTCGCCCTTTATATACTCGACGCCACCGCCCGCTACCTCGCCTGCTGTGTTGACGCGGCTTCGCGGTATTTCGAAAGCCGGTTCGACGTTTGTATCGCCGGAGGCGTGGGCACAAACAAAATCATCACAAAAAAAATCAAACAATACGCGCTTCCTCAGGCGAATATCTTTACATTGACCAAAGAGCCGGCGGAAGGCGCGGTGACAAAGGCAGAAAAGCTTTATGATGAAAGAAATAATTCTTAACGCGGCGGACGACGTCGCAGAAGCGATTTCCGAGACCGTTTCGGAAATGGCGGAGGAAGTTTCGGCTTCAGGCGCGAGCGGCGCTTCGACCTGGGACATCGTAAAAGGATATATCGTAGAATACGGGCTCAGGCTGCTTATAGCACTTGTCGTGCTGTTTGTGGGGCTGAAGCTCATAAACGTGCTAGTAAAACGCATAAAGAAAAGAAAAGCGTTAAAAAATATGGATAACTCCGCGGCGACGATGCTGGGCAGTTTCTTGGGCATAGCGCTCAAAGTCATTCTTTTCGTAACGGTGATCGGCATACTCGGCATCCCGATGACGAGCGTTATCACCATAATTGGCACCGTTTCGCTGGCGATAGGACTCGCGATGCAGGGAAGCCTTGCCAACTTTGCCGGCGGGTTAATGATAATCATATTCAAACCGTTCAGACTGGGCGACTTTATAGACAACCACACCGACAGCGGCGTGGTCACCGATATGGGCGTGTTCTACACCACGCTCACCACGCCCGACAACCGCGTCATCACCGTGCCGAACAGCCTGCTTTCCAACGCCACGGTCGTGAACTATTCGGTTTCGGAAACGCGCAGAGTGGATCTCGATATCGCTGTGGCGTACGATACCGACACCGATATTGCCAAACGCCTTCTGTTATCGCTCGGCAAAGCCAATCCCCTTTCGCTTGAAGAACCCGAGCCTTTCTGTGCCGTCACCAAACACGGCGAATCCGCCGTAATGCTGACATTACGCGTGTGGTGCAAAAGCGCCGACTACTGGAATCTGCGCTTTGAACTTTTGGAAAACATAAAGAAAGCGTTTGAAGCCGCGGGTATAGAGATCCCTTACAACTATGTCAACGTTATAGAAAAGCGCAAGTGAGGTCAGATATGCACATTTCGTTAAAACTGCGCGTCTGCGCGGCAATACTTCTTGCGGCGATGCTGCTTTGCGCATGCAACACCGGAATAGAAAACCCTTCCGAAAACTCTTCAGTATCCGAAGTCAGCTTTGACCACGGCGAGGTTTCGCAGATCGAGCCGAATTCGGACGAAGAAGAAAGCTCGGGGCATGAAATACAAAAAGAATATTCCCCCGCGCTGAAAATCACCGAAGTTATGGCGGTAAACACCGTGACGGCGGCCGATTCGCAGGGGCGGTATCTGCCCTGGATAGAGATAGAAAACGTTTCGGCAAACTCCGCTAATCTCGCTGAATACGTGCTCGTAACGCCCGACGGCGAATTTTCGCTGCCCGCGTTTTCGCTCGCCCCCGGCGGATATTACCTGCTGTTCTGCGAACAGCTCGCTCAAAGCGGCGCTCTGAAACTTACGCACGGCGGATATCTTACGGACGAGACGGACTATATCTGCCTCAAACCCGACCGCTCGTTCCTTTGCGCAAACGGGAGCGAGACCGACACGCCCACGCCGGGCTACGGCGCGGTAAAGGCCGCCGACGAGCTTATCTTTTCGGAGATCGCGCCCATAAACAACGTTTACCCCGTAAACGGCAAGCCCGTGCCTTTCGTTGAGCTTTACAACAGCGGCGACAGCGATATAGAGCTCGGCTCGTATTTCATTTCCGCGGATGAGGAAGACCGCTTTGCCGCCAAACTGCCCGATATGACGCTCAAAAGCGGCGAGTACGCCGTGATCGACTGCGCACAGATAGATTTCGACCTTCCGCTTTACGGCGGCACGCTGATGCTCACCCGCAACGACGGCGTGCTCGCGGCTTCCGTTTCGCTGCCCGCCGCCAAGAAGAACCGTTCGTACGGCGACGACAAGGAGTGGAATTCCCCCACTCCCGGACTTCCCAACACCGAAGAAAGCCGCCTTTCCTACGCGTTCGACCGCAAGGGACTGGTGATAAATGAGATAGTCGCTTCCAACACCAAATACTACGCCAAGGACGGCGAGTATTACGACCTTGTGGAGCTCAAGAACACCGGGAATGAGACCGTGGAGCTTTCGGATTATTACCTTTCGGATTCGCAGAAGAATCTCAAGCTGTATAACCTGCCCGCTCAGAAACTCGCTCCGGGCGAATTTTACGTCGCGGTCTGCACCGGGATAGACGGAAAATACTGCCCGTTGGGGATATCCAGCGACGGCGAACGGCTCATACTCAGCCGAAACGACGGCACCGTGAGCGACGTGCTCGATTTCCCGCGCATCCCCACCGACCGTTCATGGGGCAGGAACCGCGACGGATTCGTCTACTTTGCGACTCCCACCGCGGGCAAGGAAAACGGCACCGGGTTCACGACCCTGTCTTCCGCGCCCGAAGCGAGCATGGAAAGCGGTTTTTACGAAGGACCGTTCGACGTCACGCTCGGCGGCGAGGGAAACATCTATTATACGCTCGACTGCAGCCGCCCGACCGAAAAGAGCAAGCTCTATAAGGGCGAGACGATAAGCATCACCAAGAACACCACGCTGCGCGCCTTCTGCAAGGACGGCGACAAAATAGCGAGCGATATAATCACGTTCAACTACTTTATAAACGAAATAGACCTTACGCTCCCCGTCATCAAGATGAGCGTGGTCGACAAGGACTTTTACGGTTCCGACGGTATTTATACCAATTACAAAGGCAAGACCGAGATCGAAGGGCACGTCGCGTTCTATGTCGACGGAAAAGAAGAGTTTTCGGTCAACTGCGGCGTCAAGATCGCCGGCCAGTATAGCCGTAAATATCCCAAAAAGAGCTACCAGCTCAAATTCCGCGCCAAATACGGCAACGGCAAGCTCAAATACGATATCTTTGAAGACGGCGAGATAACCGAATTCAACGCGCTCGTACTGCGCTCGGGCAGTGAGGACTACGAATTCACCATGATGCGCGACGAATACGTGGGAAGCATGATAGCCGACTACGCGCGCGAAACGCTTGTGCAGAAATACCGCCCGTGCAACCTTTATATCAACGACGAATATATAGGCGTATATTATATACGAGAAAAGATCAACCAGGATTTCGTCGCTTCGTACTGGGGCGTGGATCCCGACACGGTCTCGATACTGCAAAGCCATTCGTATATCGAGGACGGCCCCAACGGCGGCTGGAGCGCTTTGAACAAGTATATCCAGAGCCACGATCTTAAAACGGACGAGGAATTCGAGTATATCTGTGAGAATTTCTGCATAGAAAGCCTTATAGATTACCAGATATTCTACACCTGGGCGGATAACCGCGACGAAGGCAACACGCGGCTTTGCCGTTCGCCCGATTACGACGGCGGCAGATGGCATTATATCTTTTACGATTCGGATATGGCGTTCGGCTTGTATCTGCAGAACAAGAACAAATCCACCGCCGATTTCCTGTTCGGAAAAGAAACGCCCAAGAGCGGCCACCACAATTCGCTCATATATAAGCTGCTCCACAACAACAAGACGTTCCGCGATATGTTCCTCAAACGGCTCGAAGAACTGTGCAACACCGCGTTTTCCAACGAAGAAGCCGTAGGTCATATCGAGCACATCCGCGACCTTATAGATCACGATATGCAGTACACCAAATACGGCGTGTCGTATAAATCTTGGAAAGTTTACGTCCCCAAGCTCATCAATTACGTCACCGACCGCGCCGACGTGCTGCGCAAGGAATTCACCGACCTGCTCAAGCTTTCCAAGAGCGAAAGGGAAAAATATTTCCCGACCTATACACCGTGATATAAAACTTCACCTCCGGTTTTAAACCGGAGGTGATTCTTGTTTTTGTTCAGTCATACGGTGTAAATCACCGGGCAGACGTCGCGGGGTGTCGGGCAGATATAGTCGGCTTCGTACCTGACCAGATCGGCAAGCGAACCGAACCCGTAAAGGACGCCCGCCGTGGCGATCCCGACCTGCTTTGCGCCTATTATATCGTATTTAGTGTCGCCCACCAGCAGCGCTTCGCGCCTGTCGCGTATCCCGCATGAAGAAAGCGCATATTCCAGCACTTCTTTCTTTTTATATCTTCCCTTTTCCGGCGCGGCGCCGTACACGGCGTCGAAAAGATAGCGCACGCCAAGCATATCCAGCAGCTTTTCGGTATAGGGCTCGGGCTTGCTGGTGCCGGTGCAGAGCACGGCTCCGCTGCCTTTTATAAACGCCAGCATATCGTAAACTCCGTCATACAAACGGCACTTGAACATCTCGCCGCCGCTGTAGAATTCGCGGTAGCACGCCACCGCCTCTTCCGCCTGTTCGCCCGAAAAGCCGTAATGCTCGCAGAACGCCTCGCCCAGCGGCGGGCCTATAAAACGCCGCAAAAAGCTCTGATCTTTGACTTCAACGCCGAAATGCGCCAGCGTTTTGACGAGCGAGCTGATTATCCCTTCGGAAGTGTCGGCGATAGTTCCGTCGAAATCCATAAAAACGTATTTGTAATTGAGTCCCATAATACGGCTCCCCAAGTTAGTGTTTTTTGTATTATAACATACGGGCGCGCGTTTTTCAAGCCGCCGCAGTTGACAAATCGCGCCCGATAAGATATAATTTTAAAAACAAGCGGAAAGGACGCCGAAAATGGAAATACTCGCACTTTTAAAATCGCTTTCGGATGAAAAAAACGCCGCGTTCCAGTGTAAGCTCACTCCCGGCATAGACCGCGAACGCTTTCTGGGCGTGCGCCTGCCGGATATCCGAGCGCTCGCGCGCAGTATCGTTCGTGAACCCGAAACGCAGGCGTTCCTGAACGATCTGCCTCACTTTTATTTTGACGAAAATATGCTTCACGGCGTGCTCATATCTCTGACCAAAGATCTCGACGAAAGCATATTCCAAGTCGATACTTTTCTGCCGCATGTCGATAACTGGGCGGTATGCGATTCCACATCGCCGGTCTCTTTCGCAAAGAACAAATCCGCCGTGCTGCCTTACGCATTAAAGTGGCTGGATTCAAAGCACGTCTATACCTGCCGTTTCGGAATCGAAACGCTTATGCGCCACTATCTTGACATTTCGTTTGAACCCGAACTCCCCGCGCTCGTCGCATCGGTAAGGTCGGACGAATATTATATTAAAATGATGGTGGCATGGTATTTCGCCACCGCGCTCGCCAAGCAGTGGGAAAGCGTTATTCCGTTTATCGAAAACCGCGCGCTGGACGAATGGACGCACAACAAAACCATACAAAAAGCACGCGAAAGCTTCCGCGTAACTCCCGAACACAAAGAATACCTCAAAACGCTGAAGGTATAAAGAAAGGAAGTACAGACCGCATGAAATACGTCCTTGTTACCGGCGCGAACGGCGGAATGGGCAAAAGCGTATGCGAAATGCTGGTGCAGAACGGATACACGGTCTTTGCGCTCGATATCGTTCCGCCCGAAAGCGCAAAGAACGTCATTCCGCTGCAGGCGGACGTTACGGACGCCGAAAGTCTTGGCATGGCGTTTGAAACGGTAAAGGCGCAGGCGCCCGAGCTGTACGCCATAATACACCTCGCCGGCATATACACGCTCGATTCACTCGCCGAAATGCCGGAAGAAAAGTTTGAACGCGCGTTTAAGATAAACGTGTTCGGGGCGTTTTACGTAAATAAAATATTCCTTCCGCTGCTAATCTCCGGCGGACGGATAATAATAGTGACGAGCGAGCTCGCCGTCCGCGATCCGCTGCCGTTCACCGGGATATACGGCATAACCAAGACCGCGCTCGACAAATACGCCTATTCCCTGCGTATGGAGCTGCAGCTTCTGGATATAAGCGTTTCGGTGCTGCGCGCCGGAGCGGTGGATACCGGGATGCTGAGCTCTTCCACGCGCCAGCTCGGCGAATTCACCGAAAACACAAAGCTCTATTCCTGCAACGCGAAACGGTTCAAAGAGATAGTGGACAGAGTCGAAGCGCGTAAGATCCCGCCTGAAAAGCTTTCAAAAAAGCTGTATTCCATCCTCACAAAAAAGCGCCCGCGCTTTGCGTATTCCATAAACCGCAACAAGCTGCTCATCCTGCTCGACACGCTGCCGAAGCGCGCGCGATTCGCGATAATAAAGCGTGTGCTGAAAAAATAAGACAAAAGCGCCGGTCGTTTGACCGGCGCAATGTTTTTTCCTTTACGGTTCAGTCGAATACCACTTTGATATTCCCCAGATTCTGGGTGATCACCAAAGTCACCGCCTTATCGCCTTCCACGTCGCGCTGAGGGATATTGACGTTGCCGAGGTTTTCGCTCGACTGCGTGACCACGTTCCATTCGGCGGGGATGTGCAGGGTCACGCGCCCGAGGTTTTCGGTCACGGTGATGATCCCGCTGCCGTCGTAAGCTTCGCGGTTGGTGATGAACACTTCCACATCGCCCAGGTTTTCTCTGACCGTGGCGCCGGAAAGATCCGAAGCGTCAAAATACAAAGTCTGTCTGCCTATTTTGCCGCCGGATGAATTGCCGCCCGAGATCTCATATTCCCTGCCGTTGACGGTCACGGTGTGTTTGGGCTTGAAAATGCTCTTGAAACCTATGGTGAGCAGCAGCGCCGCCAGAAGCACGATCCAGCTGGAAATGAAATTGCCTTCTGTTTTGCCCAATGCGTTGGCGATGGGCTCTTTGAACGTGATGAAAAGGAACGCGAGCGGGAAGAAAATATCCGTGAATTTGAGCTTGACTATCTCGTACACCAGCCACGCCGCGAGGATCACGCCTATGATGATGCGCCAGGGAGTGATGCCGAAGCCGAAACTGACTCCGACGCCGTCGAGAATAAGTACCACCGCCGCCAGCACCAGCACGATGCCCCAGAACGCCGGGCGGAAAGAGCGTTTGTCGGTTTTGCCGATCTTGAGTTCCATTGTCATAACCTCGTTTCTTCAATGATTTCTCTTACGATTTTGTAATACATCCTGGAAATGAATATCCGCTTATCGCTGCCCGAAAAAGTCGCTTCGCTCACGCCGGTAGGCGAACGGGAGATCGACCTGATGTGCGCGGTGTTCACGACGCAGCCCTTGGAAGCGCGGGTGAAATGACGCGGAAGCAGTTCCTCAAGCTCATTCAGCCGCAGCGGGCAGAAAAAGCTTTCGCTCGCGGTGTGCGCGCGTATCCTGCCGTTTTCGGTCTCAAAATACAGCACCTCGCGGTAGGGGATGTAGCATTCCTCTTCGCCCCTGCGCACGGCGATCTCACCGCCGCGCAGCGCTCCGAGCACCGCGTCCTGAATTCGTTTTATTCGTTCGTCCACGCGGGAGGTGCGTATGATGATCTCCTCCGGCGCGGCGTCGTCGAGTTCGATACGCAGCTTCATTGTTTCACTTCCTTTTTACGTTTGCATTATAATATGCAAAAAACCGTTTGTAAATAGATATTCGCCGACAGGGAGAAAAACCGCCCTGACAGGTCGAAATCGCAGCGTAAGAGTTATCGCAAACCGATTTGATGGCGCTTTTACACCCCGAAACGGTATTCTCTTTCGTCTTTGTCTCTCGGCACGAGCCCGAACGCGCGTATCACTTCGTCGGCGACTTCGTCGGGCGAAAGGCGGGTGTTATCGATCTTTAAATGGTTTTCGTACCATACCTCGCCCTCGTTCGAATTCAGCCGGTGCGTGCGCGCGTCGCCGAGCAGATTCGCCTTGCTCCATTCCAGGTCGCGTTTTGATGCCTTGCGCTCCATCCGGTGCGGCGTGGCGTTCCGCATAAGCCGCGTATCGATATCGGCAAAAAGCTCCACAAAGTAGAAATTTCCGCCGCTTTTGGTGAACAGCTCGCAAAGGCTGTCTAGATAATCGCGTTCCTCCTGCATCTCGAACGCGCAGACGTAGGTGAAAATGAGATCCACGTCGTGCTTTACCGCAAGTTCGAACGCCTTCTCGCGGAACGCCGCGTTGAATTCCTTCTGCGCCGGCGTGGCGAAGCCGAATATCTTATCCGATATCTCTATGCTGTCGTGATTAATCATCATATTGTAGCGGAGCTTGTCGCGCAGACTTTCCGCCACGGTCATCTTCCCCACCGCCTGCGGCCCGCAGACAACTATGAGATTTGCCATATCAGCATCTCCTTTCTGCAAAAAAACGCAGTTTTATATATTATACATTTGAACCCGCCGCTTGTCAATGATATCCGTTCCGCAATACGCGCTGACGTATATCAGATCCGCAGCGTATTCATCCGTGCCGCAAAAAAAGCGGATATTATTGCAAAAAGCACTTGCTTACACAAGTGCTTTTTTCATGGCGCCCAATCTAGGACTTGAACCTAGGACCCCCTGATTAACAGTCAGATGCTCTAACCGACTGAGCTAATTGGGCAGCTATTTTATTATAAGCGGAAACGGACTATTTTAAATCATAGTCCGTACGCTTAACAGGTGTCAGCGTCGACTTATCTTCCCGGGCCGTCTCCAGCCGAGTATTTTCAGCACGCACAAGCTTAACTTCCGTGTTCGGAATGGGAACGGGTGGACCCTTGCGGTTAAAGACACTGACTATTGGTGCACCTTCAGGGACTCGAACCCGGGACCCACTGATTAAGAGTCAGTTGCTCTACCAACTGAGCTAAAGGTGCGAATTCCCAACAGAAGGCGTTGTCAAAAAGGAATAGGAGAATCAGATTCATGCAAGAGATCGAAGAAAATGTAGTTCAAGCCCTCGGTCTATTAGTATCGGTCAGCTCTACACGTTACCGTGCT
>JAEEGI010012937.1_pt1 | contig 17778 bp, 16 predicted proteins | sample 8958751 | NCBI WGS metagenome assembly JAEEGI01 (sample SAMN16246545, study PRJNA631951) | gut metagenome | biome: gut microbiome; feature: rumen; material: KS-attached | host: Bos | place: Iran: Karaj | collected 2018-10 | reverse complement strand
TTATATTCAAAAATTCCTGTCGACTTCTGTCCCTTGGTCGAGGCAAATCCACATTTATTATTTCTTTGATATTACCAGGTCTTTCAGATAGAATTACTATTCGATCACTCAAAAAAATTGCTTCATCTATATCGTGGGTTACTAAAATCATGGTTCTCTTCTCTTTTTCCCATATTTTTAAAACCTCATTTTGCATTGTAATTCTTGTAAATGCATCTAATGCTCCAAAGGGCTCATCCAATAGTAGCACTTCCGGCTCACCAACTAATGCTCTAGCAATAGATGCTCGCTGCTGCATCCCCCCTGATAATTGTGCTGGATATGCTTTTTCAAAACCATGTAATCCAACAAGCTCAATAGCTTCTTGGACTATCCTTTGACGAGTTTCTTTTGCAACATTATTTGCAATACCAAAAGAAATATTTTTTTCAATACTTAGCCAAGGGAATAGTCTTGCCTCTTGAAAAACCATTCCAACATCAGCGCGAGGTTCACTTACCACTCTATCACCGACAATTATTTTTCCTTTAGTTGGTGAATCCAAACCCACAAGCATTTTTAGCAGAGTGCTTTTTCCGCAGCCAGAGTTTCCAACTATACTAATAAATTCTCCCGACTTAATATTAAGATTAATTGTATCTAGTACTTCTAAATATTCCCCATCTAATGGGAATACTTTATCAACATTTTCAAAACGCACCTCATTACTCTCAGCCATTCCCATCACCCTCCATTTTTATTTATATAGCTCCAACCCAAAGCCTTCTTTTGCAACGCACCAATTATTGCATCAATCAATAGACCAACAAATCCGATAGTAAATACACCAACAAGTACTACATCAGGCTGTGACAATTCTCTGGCATACATAATCATATAGCCTATTCCAGATGACGCTGCTATCATTTCTGCTGCTACCACGCATGTCCAAGCCGTACTAATTCCCAATCGCAAGCCCGTAAAAATTGAAGGCCATGCTGATGGCATAATGACTTTTATAAGCATTTCTATTTTGCTTTTTTCTAAAACTCTTGATACTTCTATAAGTTTAGTATCAACTGAGAGAATCCCACTAATTGTATTTAATAACACCGGCCACAAAGTTCCTATAAATATTACTGCTACCTTTGATTCTTCACCTATTCCTAAGCCAAGAATAAGTAACGGAATCCAAGCAATCATAGGAATTGGTCTAAAAATACTTACTAGCGAGCTTAGTATCTTGTTAATTGGTCGCGATAACCCCATAAATATACCAATGACCACTCCAGCTAGAGCACCTAATATAAAACCTCGGAACACTCGAATTAAACTTATAAATAGATTATCCACTAACTTGCCGTTTTTAAATAATTGAACAAATGTTGAAATAACCTTTGTAGGAGGTGGTAAAATATGTTCATTCAAAACTCCAAATGTGCCAAATATCTGCCACACTACGATTAGTAATAAAGGTGCAATAACTTTGAACATAAAACTTTTTACTCTATTCATCAAAGTACCTCTTTATTCTTTCTTCGCCAATCTATCAAGATGCATATACAAAGGATGCTTTTTCGTTTCCTCAGCTAGCCTGCTAGAATATGTTTCTTCAATGATTTCTGTTGGCTCGATATAGTAAACCGCAGCCAAGTCATTATCTTCGTTTTTTTCTTGAGCTTTTATATAGTTTTCTTCATATTCATGGCCTGCATTCAAATTCACTCTAGGTATCCCTTTGATTTGATAGCTCCTCCTATCAGTTGTTATAACATTAATAGCAATTTCTTTATTAAACCAAAGTGCATAAGTTACATTTTTATTTGTTTGGGAGCTTTCAAGAAGCTCCCAATATTTAATCCTCCCATCCTCTGTAACTGTTATACTTCCTTTGGCAACCACATGGACATTCCCATGTCTATCAATAGACGCTAATACCTTTATATTGTCTGGATTATTAACTGCATCAGCTATTTCCTTTTTTATTTTGACTGCCATTTAATATAGCCTCCTCAATCTATTCTCGCCAAATCTGTATTAGGATGATTTCCACACCTGCGATAATCATCTGTATAAATATACAATCCATTTTTTCTTCGAACTTCTGCAAGTCCTAAAGCCAGCTGAACATAATACTCTAATGAAGGGGTTTTCTGTTTCATAAATATTGCACCAGGTAAAGTATTCCAAACACAATCTGCAAAACTTACACCATGGGATGCAATTTCCTCTGCTTCCGTTAATACATTATTCAAAGCCTCTTGCTCATCCTCAAAGCCATTAGGTTGTGCAGTCTCAACTCCGCCAACAATTCCACAATCCACATTACCTCTACCAAATATTTCAACAGCATCATATAATCTATGCTTCCATTCATCGTACCCTACTAATCGGTCCTTACCAGGGCATACCCAACCAAATAGATTTTTATTTAATACTTCCAAATCGGTAGTATATGTAGTAATCGCGGTCTCTTCATACATTCTCTGTAACTGCTTTTTAGAAAACGCACTGGCAACTAGTTTTACTGGAAACTTTTTAGCATCAATAACTCTTTCTGCAGCTTTTAATGTTTTTATATACAAATCTACTTCATCATCAAAGATTTCTTTACCACTTAGTGTAGAACCGGCTGTCATATGAAAAGATGCATATCGCCCCTTTTGTTTTAAAGCCTCCTCAACTGTTTCCGTTACATCACTAAACCACTTATCATCTCTTATATCACCTTCATCATTAGCTGATCTATGAGCTGAAAACAATGCGCAATACTTACATCCTTCTTTAGGTACATCCCAAAAATGACACTTTGTAGCCGGAGCAATCGTAAGCCTCTGTGGTCTCGCTGAGGCGATTTCTCTCATAGGCGTTCCATTTGAAGTATATTTATCGTAAAAGTCTGGTTTCTCCCAAAATTTAGCTTCCTCAAAAATCCTGTCATTATCGACAATAACTAATTTATCATCCACTACATCGAGGATATATGGATCTCGATAGGTCCAATCATAAACTTCTTGATGTCCTTGGCAAATAACAGAACCATCCCTCAGAAACAATCCTATGGGTGATATTTGCTTTCCGTGTCCTATCATGTAATTAAATGGCTCTACATGATGTTTGTTGGAATCCACCTTTGCAAATGCAGCATCTGTGTATGCAATTCCCCTCCGGCTAACATCTATTTTAAGAGCTAATATTGGAGGAATATCAGGATATTTATCAATTACCTGGTCATAAGATAGCTCTTTTTCTCTCCAGTGTGTTTTTTCGTTTATACTCATTTTCTCACCCTATTTACTGTATGTATCAATAATTGATGTATCCACTCTGTCTAAAATATCATCTTCTGACAGCTCAGTTGTAATCATTTCATGACTGAACAAAAAGTCGTATGTTTCTATTAAATTCTGTTCGTAATCTTCATCCCACGCCAATTGAATATCTGCATTTTCAATAGTATATCTGACAGTATCAACATCATAATCTGAGAACTCTGCAATTATTGAATATGCTTCATCTGTATTTTCATCTATAAACTTTTGAGCCTTATCCAATGCATCGTAAAAATCTGCTAAAATATCCTGATTCTCATCAACAAACTTTGAAGACGCCACTATATAAGAAAATGCTGGATGATTTGCACAATCGGTAACAACAACATACCCTTCCCCATCTACCTTTTCATGAATATAATCACCACTCATTGATAAATATGCATCAATATCTCCGCTTGCAAAGGCAGCGCTCGCATCTGAAGTAGACGAAATATTTACTAGCTCAACATCTTCTTCGCTCAAACCTGCATCATTAAGAATACCAATGATAGATTTATGTACATATGTGCCAATATAAACGCCTACCTTTTTTCCTTTTAGATCTGCTGCAGAAGTAATTCCTCTATCCCCAGGTGCAATAACGCCTATATTTTCTCCTTGCTTAGCAGCACCAGACAATATCTTAGTATCAACTCCATTCGCAATACCGACTACGATAGGTTGGTCACCAATACCATTAATAATATCCAAATCACCAGCGGCAAAAGCTTCATTAGCAGCTGGGCCATTGGCAAAATCTGTAATCTCAACATCAACGTTTTTCCCTTTAAATACCTCATCGAAATATCCATTTTGGTATGCAACAATAATTTGTGCATTCCATATACTAAACGGAAAATTGCCTAAACGAATAACTCTTTGTTCATTTGCATCGGCAGCTTCACTTTTATTCTCACTCGCTTTTGCACTCGCCTGTCCACATCCTACAAAAAGTCCTAGTGTTAAAGATAAAACTAATCCTAATCCTATTATTTTTTTTATTTTATTCATCATTATCTCTCCTTGTTATTTGATCTAAATGAGCCAAAATTGGAAATTTTTCCCTTTGCTCAGCTTGCCTATATGCAAAAGAAACCTCTTGTATTTCTTCAGGCTCTATAAACCATATTGCATTTAAATCTGTATCCCTTCCAAACCTCTCCTGAATATTTTCATAAACTGATTCAAAATATTTTCCTGACGTTACACTTTTAACTGGTGTCCCCACTATGTGAAAGCTTCTTCGATCCTTTGACAATATGTTGATTGCCAGCTTTTTCTCAAACCATATTGTATTTACTAAATTTTTGTTTATCTCAGAACTTTGCAATAAATCATAGAATACAAATTGATTATCTTCAGCATGAAGTGTACCTTTAAATACAACATGAGGAACACCTTCACGATTGTTAACTGCTAATACTTTTAGTGTATCCGGCTCATCTAATATCTGCTTTAATTCATCATTTATCTTTACCATAATCCTTCTCCGTTTAATTAATATGTTCGCATTAAATCAAGCCCAATATGAGCTCCACATCTTCTAAAATCATCTGTATAAGGATTTGGACAATACTTTCTTTGCAATCGGTCAAATTCACGATATACTCTTACAAAGTAATCTAAGGATGCCGACTTTTGTCCTTGAAGAATTGATTTAGGTGCTGGCCTCCAAATATTGGCAGCCAATGCAACGCCATGAGAGATTATTTCCTCAGCCTCAGGAATAATTACATTAAAAGCTTCATCTTCTGACGTAAATCCATTTGGTGTGGCAAGCTCTACACCCAAAACCATTCCTGAACTAACATTACCTTTTCCAAATACATCCACAGCCTTGTATATACGTCTTTTCCATTCCTCATATCCTATTTCCCTAGATTTTCCATGACATATCCAATCAAATTTTTCAGAATTCAATACCTCAATGTCGGGGGTATAGGTCATAAGCTTTGTCTCATTCTTAAGTCTTTCTAACTGTCGCTCGTTAAATGCTGTTGCAATAAGCTGACTTGGAAACCTATCAGTTGTGAAAAACTCTCCTAATATTTTTAGTATTGCTATATAGCTTTCGAGCTCATCATCCAACAGTTCCTTGCCTGAAAGTATTGAACCTCCTGTAAGCATTACATGCGTAAATCTCCCCTTTTGCTTTAAAGCTTCCGCAAAGGCTTCTCTGATATATTTATGCTCATACTGCTCTTCGGTTGCCCCAGAACATTTATATGTAGGAGTCAGAGGACAATACTTACAGCCATCCCCAGGCTTATCCCAAAAATGACAATACTTATTTACAGAAATGTCTAATCTCTGAGGTCTACTAGTTATATACTTACTCAATGGTTCTCCATTACTTGCTCGCTTATTATAAAAGTCTGGTTTTTCCCAATACCCAAGGACCTCATCTAAGATTTCACCTTCATCAGTTATTACTATTTTGTCATCCACGACATCTATTACATATGGATCGCGTGCTGAATTCTCATCAAAATCAAAATTAGCCACCAGATACGAACCGTCTTTCCAGATAAGTCCTTCTGGAACATAATCAAGATTATTTCTAAATCCTGACCCAGCATCACTATTTACCACATGTATATTGGGATCAATTTTATCTACTGCAGCTTTAGTGTATGTCAGTCCACGTCTTTGAATGTCTGCTTTTAAAATCCAGGATTTTGGTAAGTCCGTATATTTAGCCTGGACATCTTTTAGGCTCGGTTCTTTTTTACGCCACTCTTTATCTCTTGCCATATTTTTCTCCCATCATACTCTTACCACTTCTTGTTCTGCCACAAACTCCACCGACAAATTTATATCTGCCTTATTAACGTATTTACGAATCTCATCCACCCTATCTAAATGCTCCCAAGGTAAATCCACGTCGGTCCTGCCGAAATGTCCATAAGCAGCAGTCTGTTTGTAGATTGGCCTACGAAGATTAAGGGCATCAATGATTGCTGCTGGTCTAAGGTCAAATACTTTTTCAATGATTTCAACAATTTTTTCATCCTCAATTACCCCCGTTCCAAAAGTATCTACAGCAATTGATACTGGCTTTGCTACGCCGATTGCATAGGCAAGCTCAACCTCTAATCTCTTTGCCACACCTGCTGCAACTAGATTCTTTGCCACCCATCTGGCTGCGTATGCTGCGGAACGATCAACCTTTGTTGGATCCTTTCCTGAGAATGCACCGCCACCGTGTCTACCAGTTCCACCATATGTATCAACAATGATTTTTCTTCCGGTAAGACCAGCATCACCCTGTGGGCCACCGATTACAAATCTGCCTGTAGGATTTACATAGTAGATTGTGTCCTCATCCAAAAGCTCCTCAGGAATTACTGGCTTAATTACATATTCGATAATATCTTTTCTAATCTGTTCCAAAGTTACATCTGCCGCGTGTTGAGTGGATATTACGATGGTGTGAACTCTTTCAACTGTCTGGCCATCCTCACCAAATTCAACTGTTACCTGAGATTTGCCATCTGGTCTAAGGTATGGAAGTGTTCCATCCTTTCGAACCTTTGTAAGCTGACGAGTAAGTCTGTGAGCAAATGAAATAGCAGGTGGAAGATATTCTTCTGTCTCGTCTGTTGCATATCCAAAGATGATTCCCTGGTCACCAGCTCCTGTTCCATAATCCTCTGTTGCTCCTTCCTGCTTAGATTCAAAAGCCTTATCAACTCCAAGTGCAATATCTGCTGACTGCTCATCGATTGATGTAAGCACTGCGATTGAATCTGCGTTGTATCCATCTACATTATTTACATAACCAATCTCTCTGATTGTATCCTTTGCAATCTTTGCTATATCCACATACGCCTTTGTTGTAATTTCTCCAACAACAAGTGCCAGTCCTGTAGCAACTGTTGTTTCAGCGGCTACTCTTGAATATGGATCCTGAGCAAGTAGCTCATCAAGGATTGCATCAGAAATTTGATCTGCAATTTTGTCTGGATGTCCTTCTGTTACTGATTCTGATGTGAATAACTTTCCCATATTTTTGTTCTCCTTTTCTTTTTTGGTTATTTATAAAAATAAAGAGGCTCAAAACCACAGCAAATGAAACTGTAATTTTGAACCTCTAGTTTGTCTAGTCAGTTCGACCTGGTTATAATCTAATCTTTTCACTTTTATCAATCTGGATTATTTTTCCATCCTGAATGATGATATTTACTGAGCCATATTTTATGGACTCTATATAATCTTTAATTTGCGCCAGTTGTGTTTCGGTTACTTCTTTTACTTCAGCCATTTTTATCTCCCCTTTTTTTAAGTTCAATTAGCTTGCTGATAATATAGCGTTAATTACCTACTTAGTCAATAGGTGTAATAATTGGTAAAAATAATAGCCAGTTATTAAATTAATTAATAACTGACTAATATAAGTAAATTAATAGTGATTAAAACTTGCAGGTGAAGGTTATGATTCCATCACGCCAGCTTACTTTGATGTCGCCGTGGTAGCGTTCCATAAGCCCCTGGGCTATGGAAAGGCCAACGCCATAGCCCTCTTTGTCGATGTTATGAGCTTCGTCACCACGGTAAAAGCGGTCAAAGAATCGATGATAATCCTTTCCCTCACCACTTTCATAGCTGTTGGAAACTCTAAGATAAATGTTCTTTTTCTTCTTGTCAGTTCCAAGTCCTATGGTAACTTTTCCACCATCATCACAATATTTGATAGCGTTATCTATAAGAAGTGTGGCTATCTGTCTGATATCGCCTTCGTGAGCAAGCATTCCCACGCCTTCAGCAATAGATGAATCCATAGTCTTGCTGTCTGCTGCTGCAACTGCCTCAAAGGTCTGAGCTGTATCCTTTACAATAGCTGTAAAATCTGTGTATACTCGTTCTTCCTTGCTGTCCTTTTCGCTGGCTCGAGTAACAAGCACCAGGTTTTGAATAAGGCCTGTTAATCTATCTACCTGTCTCATTGTGGACTGGGTCCATTCGTTGTCTGTTCCCATCATCTCTAGCATTTCAGTGTTTGCTCTAATAACTGCAAGGGGAGTCTTCAGCTCGTGGCTGGCATTTGTAATGAAGGATTTTTGCAGCTCAGCATTTTTGATTTCTGGCTCGATAATTCTACCTGCCCAAGTCCTGATAACAAATGTTGATATAACCATGCCTAAGCCAATCAATATGCACGCCAGCAAAACTAATCTTCTGTTGATTGAGACTTGGGTGCTACAATCTAGTACAACAACTATGTTGCCCCCTGCTTCTCTATCAGAAACCATGTAATAGTAATCATCATAGCTTCCGAATTTGAACCAGCGTTTCATTACCGTATTTGCGTAGGTAACAGCTTGCGATGGTTCAACTGCTGCAGTGTGGGATGTAATGACCTTTTCCACAGAACCACTTTCATCAAATGTTACCGCAAAATATCTGGTGGAATAATAAAACTCGTCGGAAATATATCCGCTTTCAACACCAAATAGCTTTTCCAGCTGAGTTATAAAATCGTTTTTGTTTTTAATAGTTTGATTGTTGTCCTTCATATCGCCGGATTCGATGCTGTCGTACTGCATAGGTAAAACACCATCGTTTTCAACGATATACATTATGTTATCCTTTATCTGGCTGCGGGTCATAAGTGCGTTGAACACATAGATGCACCCTGCAATAAAGGTCATAACAACAAAAAATGATACTGATGCTGTAAGTATGAATTTATTTTTTAATCTTTGAATCGCTTTTTCACTCATTTACAACCACCTGATAAGGACCACCCTTATCACCTTTGATTTCAACATTAGAATCTACGTAAGAAAGCTTTCCCTGGAGGAAATTAACATATAACCAAACAGTTTCTTCTGAAACATCGGCCTCGTCGTTCCAAACATGCTCGATTAAATAGTTGCAGTCAACAGCATGCTCCTGATTTAGAAGGAGAGCCTGCATCAAAGAGAATTCCTTTAGTGAAAGTCTTACAGTGTTAGATGATATAAGCTCTAAGCTTTCGGATTTTAGTGTAATGTCTCCGAAAGAAAGCTCCTTGGCCGCGTACTGGCTGCCTCGTCTGGTAAGTGCCTTCACTCTGGCCATCAGCTCCTTCATGGCAAATGGCTTTGTCAGATAATCATCTGCTCCTGCATCTAAGCCCTCCACTCTGTCATCAACTTCCGCCTTTGCTGTAAGCATCAAAACTGGAGTAACGATATTTCTTTTTCTAATCTCTTTTAGTACCTCAAGACCAGACATCTTAGGCATCATGATATCAAGCACAATGCCATCATAGCCATTGCTAAGGGCTTTTTCCAAAGCCATCTGTCCATCAAATGTACTATCAACGTCAAAGCCTTGCATTTCAAGCATCTGGCTAATAACCTTATTTAAATCTACAGTATCTTCTGCAAGTAATATTTTCATATAAACCTCTATAATTCATTTTTAATCATGTCCTTGATTGTCTGCATAGACATGTCGGTAGATGCCAGCTCATCTGCACATCTTTTAAGCTCTGCAATAATCAGCTTATCCTGCTCGCCAACTTCTTTCTTATAATGAATGTGGTGCTCCAAGGCAGCCCATGTGTCCATGGATATTGTTCTAAGCTGAATCTCAACGTAATACTTGTCATCGTATTTCAAAATCAGATGAAGACTACGGTAGCCGTTTGGCTTTGCATGCTTGATATAATCCTTTTCTTCTACCAGCTCCACCTTATCCATGTTGATAAGATGCTCCTTTACAGTGTACACATCGCTGATAAATGCGCACACGACTCTGATACCAATAGCGTCATGAATTACTTCAAGGGCCGACTGGGTTGTTTCAGGTAGATTCTGGCGTCTGCATTTTTCGCGCATGCTTTCCTCAGATTTGATGCGGGCTCTGCAGTGCTCCACCGGGTCACTACCATGTTCTTCCGTCATATTTGCCCTAAGCTCATCTATGGAACCCAAGATAATATTCATAACATCTATCATGGCATCCCTATGATTTCCATAAATTGATTCTTCCATGAATTCTCCTTATTCTAGTCCGGCGGTTACGGCAACAAACATTTGTCTTACTCCGTCGCGGGATTGCTCCTTGAGTAAGATAAATATTTGTTACCTACCGCCTCACCCCATAATAGCTATTCTAGCACGGAATCTACCAACACAAAGTATGTGCCTTCGCCCTTGGTGTAGGTTGCGAAGCGGCCTACTACAGTGATTTTGGTGCCGTCGTCTGGGTAAGTGTCTTCGCCCTCTGGCAAAAGGTATTCGATTCCCTCAGTGCAGCATCCTAATGCATCATATACAATGCATGAATGGCTGCCGCCGTGGGTGGTATTGCTATCTCCATCCATCCTAACCACCTTCCCCTTGTAATTATCAGGATGTGACAACATATCATACACGTATGAGTACACCATTGTAGATGACATGGTGGTCAAATCCACATCCACGTCACTTACCTTATTCTTTTTTCCACAAGCTGATAGAGTAAATACCATACAGCATGTTAGTAAAATCAATGTAAATCTTTTCATATATATCACTCAAAATCTATTACTGAATCCGCCACTCCCATGGTGGATTTTCTGTGCGAAACAAGCACTATAGTTTTGTCCTTTGCCTCTTCTTTAAGGGCCTTAAGTATGATACCTTCGTTCAAAGAATCCAGCGAACTGGTAGGCTCATCTAAAAGCATCATATTGCCACCGTGTAAAAAAGCTCTGGCGATTCCGATTCTCTGCTTTTCTCCTCCGGAAATGGTAGATCCAAGCTCGCCAACTACAGTATCATATCCATGTGATAATCCGGTGATAAAATCGTGAATGCTGGCTTTCTTAGCCGCCTCAACAATCTCATCCATTGATGCATCAGGCTTTCCCACTGCAATATTTTTTGCGATTGTATCATGGCTCATCCAAGTTTCCTGGGTAACAAATGACTGATTATTTCTAAGGGAATCGGTGTTGATTAAATCGATTTCAACTGGGCCATCCACCTTGTCATAATAGTGAATCTGGCCTGCATCGATTTTCCAAAATCTCATAAGAAGACGCAGCAATGTAGATTTGCCGCTTCCGCTAGGTCCGTGGATTCCAAGGATTTGTCCCTTTTTAATATCCACAAAAACGTCCTTTAGCACCTGGGCATCATCATAAGAAAATGACACGTTATTTACAGTAGCAACATTTCCCTTGGAATTTGCCACCATTTCAATATTTATTCCATCATAAACCTCTTTTACCAAAGGCTTTTCATCTAGTAAATCCAGAACTCGTTTGCCACAGGCAAGTGTCTGATTAAGATTGTTGGAAAGTGATGCAAGAGCTACCACTGGTCCGAAGGAGCTCATCATGGCTACAGTTGCAATAATCACCTGTTCAAAGGTTACACGCTGTTTGCTATAAGCGTATGTCATCACACCCAAAATGATTAATGAAAAGGCGTGAATGGTAAGATTTGTAAGGCTTTTTTGATTTTTCTCATAGCCCACCAAATCCTCTTTTGTATCTCTAAGTTTGTCTGACTTGTCATTTAATTTCTTTAATGTAGCTTTTCCTGTTTTAAACTGAATGATTTCGTCAATTCCATAGGTAGCCCCAAGAATGAAGTTGTTCATCTGGCCAAATTCATTTCTGAATGCAAGCCCCGCCTCGGCAGAATCCACTTCGTTGGTGACAGGAATCATGCCGCCCACTGTCACGTAGGCAATAGCTGCAATGATACCAGCAGCAGGATACTGCATGCCGATGAAAACAGCCATTAATACCGATACCAAAACTGCAATTGCGATAGGTGAAATAGTATGTGCAAAAAACACCTCCAAAAGCTCGATATCAGTAGTAATCATGGTAATCAGATTACCCTTTTCTTTCCCCTCCAGTTTGGCTGGGCAAAGGATTCTTAGCTTATCGAAAACCTTATGACGAATGATTGCCAGGATTCTAAAAGCTATATAGTGATTACAATATTGTTCTCCGTAATGAAGCAATCCTCGTAAAATTCCAAGTGCCACAAGAACTCCAAAAAATCCCTTTACACTCTTCAAAATCACTGGGTTATCAATGTTTGTGGCCACAATGGCAATACCTTCAGCACCAATTACAGTAACGAAGATTGCGCACAAATGTCCCAATGTACCAAGCAAAATTCCAAGAAGCATTACTGCTGTAAGAGGCTTGACCAATATAATCAAACGAGCCATTATTTTTAATCCAGAAGATTTTTCATTTTTCATAATGATTCGCCTCCTGCATAGTTTTCCAAGGCCTGCTGCGCATTAAATACTTTGGCGTAATAGCCCTTCTTTGCCATAAGCTGGGTATGGCTTCCCTGTTCTACTATCTCACAATCATTAAGCATGTAGATTTCATCAGACATAACCACATTTGCAAGTCTATGTGATATAAGGATGATGGTCTTTCCCATATCCTTTGATAGCTGTCTGATTACCTTCATGATGATTTCTTCTGATTCCACATCAATATTGCTGGTGGCCTCATCAAAAATATAAATCGGGCTGTTTTTCAGTAGGGCTCTAGCCAGTGCCAAACGCTGTCTTTGGCCTCCCGACAAATTACTTCCACCCTCTTGTAGCTTAAGGTCTAGACCGCCCAATGGTTGCAATTCTTCTAAAAGATTCATGATTTTAAGAGCACCATTTAGTCTCTTATCACTAGCCTTTCCATTACCTAGCAAAAGGTTTTCCCTAACAGTGCCTGGGAAAATGTAGCTGTTAAGAGAAACAGCTGTAATGACAGACATCAGAGAATCCTCTTTTATTTTTTTCAGCTCCTTGCCACCTATAACTATGCTGCCCTCGTAGCCCTTAAGCTGTCTTCTAAGGATTGCTGCAATAGTGGATTTGCCAGAACCGGAAACACCAACAATGGAAATCAGCTTTCCAGTGTTGATATTCATATTTATCTGATTTAAGACAGGCTTCTTATCGTAGGAAAATGACATGTTTTTTATAGCGATATCGTAAGAGCTGCCATTTAATACTTCTTTGCCCTGCCCTGTCTCTTTTATATCAAGAAATTCAAAAATCTTATCAGCTGCCTTCATTCCATTCATGCCAATGTGAAAATATGAGCCTAGCAATCGCATTGGAAGGAAAAATTCTGCTGATAATAATAGAAACATTATGGCTTCTTCAAGATTAAGCTGACGAGCTGCGAACTCACCTATAGTGACTGCTATTCCAACTGCTGCACCTGCATAAGCCACAATATCCATAACAATTGTGCTGTTAAGCTGCATAGATAATACCTTCATGGTGATTTTTCTGAAATTTTCAGATTCCTCATCCATTTCCTCTAAGGCCTGTTCGTCAGCCTCATATATCTTAAGAGTTGTCATGCCATGAAGCTTTTCAAGGAAGGTATCACCTAAGCCGTAATAAATCTTAAAGTATTTATCAAGTAGCTTTCTTGCCACCTTCATAACCACCATAATGACAATAGGAATAAGTGGTACTGCTGCAAGTAGCACCGCTGCAGCCTTTAAGTCATATCTAAATAAAAATAGAAATAATGTGATTGGAGCAAGTAACGCATATACGAACTGACTGATATATTTTCCAAAATATACCTCTAACTGTTCTACTCCCTCACCCATCATCTGTGTTATCTGAGCTGTTGATACGTATTTACGATATCCGCTGCCAAGTCTCAGTAGCTTTGCATAGATTTCCTCGCGGATTACTCTTTTTACATCTACGCTGGCTTCAAATGATGCTTCTGTATATAATCTGTCAAAAACTATTCTGCAAAATATAGAAAAAAGAGCTACTTCCAGATATAAAAGTAGCTGCTTAACTTCTATTTTTTGATTGTAGGCATCAGAAAAGACGCGGGCCATGCAGCCCACTACAATAATTTGGGCAACTAAAGCAAGCCACTGCCAGACTACCTCTAGCAATACATATCTAGTGCCCTTCTTTAACATTTTAAGCAACCTAGTCTTTATCATCTTTTGCCTTCTTTTTTCTTATTTACGCATTTCTTACGTTAACAATCTATAAATATTTTTCTGCGACTGATGTCTTAGAAAAACATTTTTAGATTGTTAACTAGAAATGCTTACGCTGAGAAATGCCGTTAGTATTGGCGTTTATACTGCTTACTTTAGTAGTAACGCATATGCACGTAATACTTCGCCGACTGACCAGGCCTGGGCGTAGCAGCCGCGGGCTTTGTGTGGTTCATCTCCGTCGAATATTTCTGAAATAGTTCCTATACAGCCTTCAAATAGATGCTGCTCCACAGGAGCGAACATAGCCTTTGCCTCTTCGATAGTCTGAGCTGTGTGGCCACCTGTTTTAAGATATGCCTCGATAAATGCACCAAGCAAGAAGCCCCATGCTGTTCCCTGGTGATATGCATGGTCACGTTTTTCCAATGCTCCCTGGTAAATACCGTGGTACTGTTCATCATCCACATCTAAGGAACGAAGTCCTACCCCAACATACAGTCTTTCCTTCACTACACGTACCACTGACTTTTCCTTTTCAGGGTCAAGCATTGTAAATGGAAGACTTACTGCAAAAATCTGGTTAGGTCTAAGTGTTGCATCCTTAGATTCATCATCAATTACATCGTATAAATATCCGCCCTCTTCGAACCAAAACTCTGAATTGAAGGCTTCCTTAACCCACATAGCCAGCTGACTACAGCCGCCTGCATAAGCCAGATAGTTTTCAGGCTTGTTATGGGTACGTCTTGCAATGCCTCTGGAAATCTCCTCCATAGTCATCAGCGCGTTGTACCACAAAGCGTTGATTTCTACTGGCTTACCATGTCTAGGTGTGATAACCTCATCTCCTATGCGCACATCCATCCAGGTAACCTGATCCAATCCACCGCCAGCGCGCATCAAAGCATCATCATCCATACCTATTGAGAACAATGTGCCCTTTCTGTAGGCTCCCATAATCTCCTGAAGTCCAGGATAGATTTCATCCTCTACAAACTTCCAAGCCTCGTCTGTATCCACATATTTAAGGTAATTGTAGACAGCATAGAAATACCAAAGTGATGCATCTGCTGTGTTATATAGTGGGTCCTTTCCGTCATCTGGGAACATGTTTGGGACAAGACCGTTTTTGATGTATTTAGCAAAGGATAACAGGATTGATTTAGCATCATCAAATCGGCCTGTTTCAAGGCAAAGCCCTGTAAATGAAATCATGGTGTCTCTGCCCCAGTCTGTAAACCAAGGATATCCTGCTATAATTGTTTTTCTTCCTGTTGATTTTCTATCAACTATAAACTGGTCAGCTGCCACTGTAAGAAGCTGAGCAAAATCATCGTCCTCATCAAAGCCAACCTTTTCTATAAGCTTAGCGATTCTGGCTTTGTTCTTTTCTACTTCGATAAAGGCTGTATCCTTTTCAACAACTGGAAATGCTTTCCAGCTTTCCTTTTTTCTGCCATTAGAATCGTTAACCTCTACAGTACATACAAAGGATGCCTTTGATACTCCGCCTTCATCAACCTCAATAACAAAATCATAAGGCTTAAGATGGCAATCCAATCCCTCTGCTTCGTTATCAATTTCGAACTGAAGCTCCATGTTTTCGTCGTAAACATTGTTACGCTTAACCATTTCGCAGCCTGCAGCGATAAGTGATATTCTAACCTTTGAATTGCTAACAGGTGTGTAGTAAAAGCCTACATTGCCTGCATCTTCATTTCTATATTCCTTAAAGATTTCCACTGGAAGCTCCCAGCGTAAATCATCTATTGTCATGTGCTCACCATGGTCACGATAATTCATAAGAGGTGTAATAACCACACCTGCTGCCGGACCATTGTTTTCTAACGTATATGCGATAGTACATTGATTCTTCCCCTGAACCAATGAGATAGTCTTTGTAAGTCGCATTCCACCTGCTTCGTATACGTATGTAATGTTGCCATCGTATTTGAAGCTTTTCAAATGCATGTTTCCTTGATTAAATTCGCTTGTATATGGGCCTTTGTGTTGAGCTGTTGTTAAATCGTATATACGGCTTCCACACACTAATCTTTCATTTGTTTTGGAAAATACAAGAAATCTTTCTACTGGTGAATGTAGACTTGCAATTAGATACCCCTGATGCATTCTGGAATGTGCTCCGATGATAGTAGAACCAGCGTAACCACCGATTCCGTTTGTAAGCAACCATTCCTTGCTTAAACATGTTTTATAATTATTTAACTTGTCAAAATTAATCTCAAAACCCATTTTTATTCTCCATCATTATTCTTCGCTATTTTCTATTATACACAATATGCCTCAAATATAAAAACTGTTAGGCGAAAAAAATAAAAATAGGGACTAGACCTTAGGCCTAATCCCTGATATAGGAGAATATAATGAATTAAATAAGAGAAGCAACACAGTCTTCAACATCCTTCATGCTGGCTGTTGGCTCGAATCTGGCAACTACGTTACCCTGACGGTCAACGATGAATTTAGTGAAGTTCCATTTGATTTCTGAGTTGTTCTTATAGTCTTTGTCTATCTTCTTAAGCATTGCGCTCATAGCAAGAGCCTTAGGTCCCTTACCAAAACCTTCGAAGGTCTTCTGTGACTTAAGATACTTGAAAAGTTCAATAGCTGTATCGCCGTTTACATCAGCCTTCTTCATCTGTGGGAACTGTGTATTGTAGTGAAGTGAGCAGAATTCGTGAATCTCCTCATCTGTTCCAGGTGTCTGTCCCGCAAACTGGTTACATGGAACATCTACAATCTCAAGACCCTTATCATGATATGCTTCGTAGATGCTTTCAATGTCCTTGTACTGAGGTGTGAAGCCGCAGCCTGTAGCTGTGTTAACAACCATGACTACCTTTCCCTCATAATCCTTCATTGCCTGCTGCTCACCATTTGTTTTCTCAACTGTTAAATCATAAAATCCCATCTCAATTCCTCCTTGACAATTTATAATTCAATTGTGTGCAATCTATTTTATATTTTGATTGTACGCAATTGAATTTTGTTTGTCAATACCTAATTTTTATTTTTTTTAAATAAAAAGCACTTACAGACAAATGCCCGTAAGTGCTTTTTTCTTATTCTACAGAATTTATTAATGCGAAAATCTCTTCTTTGATAGCTTTGTTTGTTGCAAGTGCGTTCTCGCGAGAATCACGGTTTGAGTAGAAGTAGAACTTAATCTTTGGTTCTGTTCCTGAAGGTCTGATTGCAAACCATGAGCCGTTGTCTAAGAAGAGGCGGATTGCATTCTGTGCTGGGATATCTTCGTATCCGTTAATGTAATCGATTACCTTTTCAACCTTTGCTCCAGCAACCTCTGTAGGAAGGTTCTCTCTGAACCACTTCATCATACGCTGAATACGCTGTGCTCCTGGAATTCCCTCTAAAATGATGTTTGGCTCGTCCTCTGCAAAGAAACCGTACTTAGCGTAGATTTCCTGAAGAACATCCCAAAGAGTCTTGCCCTGCTTGCGATAGTAAGCAGCTGCCTCAGCAACCATCATACCTGCTGAAATACCATCTTTATCGCGGATGTCCTC
>JAEEGI010012935.1_pt1 | contig 17778 bp, 9 predicted proteins | sample 8958751 | NCBI WGS metagenome assembly JAEEGI01 (sample SAMN16246545, study PRJNA631951) | gut metagenome | biome: gut microbiome; feature: rumen; material: KS-attached | host: Bos | place: Iran: Karaj | collected 2018-10 | reverse complement strand
TAATAGATAACAGAGTAAACTTTGGCAGCGTCAAGAATCCGATGCCGTTTCCGGATTTTCTCGATGTGCAATTAAAGTCTTTCAAAGACTTCCTCCAGTTGGACACTCCGCCTGAGGAACGCAAGAATGACGGTCTGTATAAGGTGTTCGCAGAGAACTTCCCTATCACCGACACGCGTAACAACTTTGTTCTTGAGTTCCTGGATTACTATATCGACCCGCCCCGTTACACCATCGATGAGTGCTTGGAGCGTGGTCTGACCTATAGTGTACCCTTGAAGGCTAAGTTGAAACTCTATTGCACCGATCCCGATCATGAGGATTTCGGCACAGTGATTCAGGACGTCTTCCTTGGTCCTATTCCTTACATGACCGCTAACGGTACCTTTGTGATTAATGGTGCCGAGCGTGTTGTTGTATCACAGCTGCACCGTTCACCGGGTGTGTTCTTCGGCCAGAACGTGCATGCTAATGGTACCTTGCTCTATTCCGCCCGTATCATTCCTTTCAAGGGTTCTTGGATTGAGTTTGCTACCGACATCAACAATGTCATGTATGCTTACATCGACCGTAAGAAGAAGTTGCCCGTAACCACTCTGCTGCGTGCTATTGGTTTCGAGGCTGATAAGGACATTCTGCAGATCTTCGACCTTGCTGAGGAGGTAAAGGTTAACAAGAAGGCTCTGAAGGAAGTGCTGGGTCGTAAGCTTGCTGCCCGTGTGCTGAAGAGCTGGAACGAGGACTTTGTGGATGAGGATACCGGTGAGGTTGTATCTATCGAGCGTAACGAGGTTATCATGGAACGTGAGACCGAGATTACCGAGGATAACATGCTCGATATCCTGGAGAGTGGCGCTAGCACTATTCTCGTGCACAAGGACGAGGCTGTTGCTCAGGACTACTCCATCATCTTCAATACCCTGCAGAAGGACCCATCCAACTCAGAGAAAGAGGCTGTACTCTACATCTACCGTCAGCTGCGTAATGCAGATCCTGCCGATGATGCTTCAGCCCGTGAGGTCATCCAGAACCTGTTCTTCTCTGATAAGCGCTATGACCTGGGTGATGTTGGTCGCTACCGTATCAACAAGAAGCTCGGTCTGGACACCGATATGGATGTCCGTGTGCTGACCAAGGAGGATATCATTGAGATTATCAAGTACCTCATCCAGTTGATTAACTCTAAAGCAACTGTCGATGATATCGACCACCTGTCAAACCGTCGCGTACGCACTGTCGGTGAGCAGTTGTCGAACCAGTTCTCTATCGGTCTGGCACGTATGAGCCGCACCATCCGTGAGCGTATGAATGTTCGCGATAACGAGGTGTTCACTCCTACCGATCTGATTAACGCCAAGACTATTTCGAGTGTTATTAACTCGTTCTTCGGTACCAACCCGTTGTCACAGTTCATGGACCAGACCAACCCGCTGGCTGAGGTGACCCACAAGCGTCGTCTCTCTGCCCTGGGTCCTGGCGGTCTGTCTCGTGAGCGTGCAGGTTTCGAGGTTCGTGACGTACACTATACACACTATGGTCGTCTGTGTCCTATTGAGAGCCCTGAAGGACCAAACATCGGTCTTATCTCATCTCTCTGTGTGTATGCAAAGATTAATGAACTTGGCTTCATCTCTACTCCTTATCGTAAGGTGGAGAATGGTATTGCCAACCTCAATAACGACGATATCGTCTATCTCACCGCTGAGGAAGAGGAGAGCCACGTAATCGGTCAGGGTAACGCTCCGCTGAACGACGATGGTACCTTCATCCGCAAGGTTGTAAAGTGTCGTCAGGATGCCGACTTCCCTGTTGTGCCTCCTACACAGGTAGACCTGATGGACGTATCGCCACAGCAGATTGCCTCTATCGCAGCATCACTCATTCCTTTCTTGGAGCACGACGATGCTCACCGTGCACTGATGGGATCGAACATGATGCGCCAGGCAGTTCCTCTGCTTCACAACGAGGCTCCTATCGTAGGTACTGGTATCGAGAAGCAGGTCTGCGAAGACTCTCGTACCATGATTACTGCCGAAGGTGAGGGTGTCATCGACTATGTTGACGCTACCACCATTCGTATCCTCTACGATCGTACAGATGATGAGGAGTTCGTTAGCTTCGAACCCGCCATGAAGGAGTATCGCATTCCTAAGTTCCGTCGTACCAACCAGAACATGACCATCGACCTGCGTCCTATCTGTAACAAGGGTCAGCGTGTGAAGAAGGGTGATATCCTTACTGAGGGTTACGCTACTGAGAATGGTGAACTCGCTCTGGGTCGCAACCTGTTGGTAGCCTACATGCCTTGGAAGGGTTACAACTATGAGGATGCTATCGTGCTCAACGAGCGTATCGTTCGTGAGGACGTGCTGACCTCTGTACACGTTGATGAGTACTCTCTCGACGTTCGTGAGACTAAGCGTGGTGCTGAGGAGTTCACCTCAGATATCCCCAATGTCAGCGAGGAAGCTACTAAGGACCTCGACGAGAACGGTATCATCCGTGTTGGTGCTCGCGTAGAACCAGGCGACATTCTGATTGGTAAGATTTCTCCTAAGGGTGAGAGCGATCCTTCTCCTGAAGAGAAACTGCTCCGTGCCATCTTCGGTGACAAGGCCGGTGATGTGAAGGATTCTTCACTGAAGGCTAACCCATCACTGACTGGTGTCATCATCGATAAGAAGCTCTTCACTCGTGCCGTGAAAACTCGTCAGACCAAGCAGCAGGATAAGATCACGCTCGCTAAGATTGACGAGGAGTACGAGGCTAAGTGCGACGACCTGAAGGATATTCTGGTTGAGAAACTGATGACCCTCACCAAGGGTAAGACTTCACAGGGTGTGAAGGACTACACTGGTGCAGAGATTATCTCTAAGGGTAGCAAGTTCACGATGACCAACCTGAAGAACCTGGAGTATGGTGATATCCAGATTAGCAACTGGACCAATGATGAGCATAAGAACGAGCTCATTGGTAAGCTGATCATCAACTATATGAAGAAGTTCAAGCTGCTCGATGCTGAGAACAAGCGTAAGAAGTTTGCCATCACTATCGGTGACGAGCTGCCCTCAGGCATCCTGCAGATGGCTAAGGTATATGTTGCTAAGAAACGTAAGATCGGTGTCGGTGATAAGCTCGCCGGTCGTCACGGTAACAAGGGTATCGTCTCTAAGGTCGTACGTCAGGAGGATATGCCATTCCTCGAGGATGGTCGTCCCGTAGACTTGGTATTGAACCCGCTGGGTGTGCCTTCACGTATGAACCTCGGTCAGATCTTCGAGGCTATCCTCGGTGCTGCCGGTAAGCGTCTGGGTGTGAAGTTTGCTACACCTATCTTTGACGGTGCTAAGCTCGATGACCTCGCTGAGTGGACTGACAAGGCAGGTCTGCCTCGCCTGTGCTCTACCCATCTGTATGATGGTGAGACTGGTGAGAAGTTCGACCAGCCTGCTACGGTAGGTATTACCTACTTCCTCAAGCTCGGTCACATGGTCGAGGACAAGATGCACGCCCGTTCTATCGGTCCGTACTCACTCATCACGCAGCAGCCTCTTGGCGGTAAGGCCCAGTTTGGTGGTCAGCGTTTTGGTGAGATGGAGGTTTGGGCCCTGGAGGCCTTCGGTGCTAGCCATGTGCTGCAGGAGATTCTGACCATCAAGTCTGATGATGTTGTTGGTCGTGCCAAGGCTTACGAGGCCATCGTTAAGGGTGAGCCCATGCCTACTCCTGGTATTCCTGAGTCACTCAACGTGCTGCTGCACGAGTTGAAGGGTCTGGGTCTCAGCATTAAGATGGACTAATCTGTGAGTTAAGAATTAAGAGTTAAGAATTAAGAGTTATATATTGAAATATGGCTTTCAAGAAAGATACAAAGATAAAGAGTAATTTCCAGAAGATTACCATCGGTCTGGCTTCGCCTGAGGAGATCCTTGAGAACTCTTTCGGTGAGGTTACCAAGCCTGAGACCATCAACTATCGCACCTACAAGCCCGAGCGCGACGGTCTGTTCTGCGAGCGTATCTTCGGTCCTACCAAGGACTATGAGTGCGCCTGCGGTAAGTATAAGCGCATCCGCTATAAGGGTATCGTCTGCGACCGTTGTGGTGTAGAGGTTACCGAGAAGAAGGTACGTCGTGAGCGTACAGGTCACATCGAGCTCGTTGTGCCCGTAGCTCATATCTGGTATTTCCGTTCACTGCCTAACAAGATAGGTTATCTGCTGGGTTTGCCCACCAAGAAGCTCGATGCCATCATCTACTACGAGCGCTACGTGGTCATCCAGCCAGGTATCATGGCTAACAAGAAAGACGGTGAGGGCAACCCTGCTTTGGGTTCTCAGATGTACGACCTGCTCTCTGAGGAGGAGTACAATGACCTCATCGACAACCAGATTCCTGCCGACAACGACTACTTGGATGACAGCGATCCCAACAAGTTCATCTGTAAGATGGGTGCTGAGGCTATCTACGACCTGTTGGTTCGCCTTGACCTCGACTCACTGTCTTACGAGTTGCGCGACCGTGCCAACAGCGACTCTTCTATGCAGCGTAAGAACGAGGCTCTGAAGCGTCTGCAGGTTGTTGAGGCTTTCCGTTCATCAGTGGAGAAGGGCATCAACCGTCCTGAGTGGATGATCATGAAGATTATCCCCGTTACTCCTCCTGAGCTGCGTCCTCTCGTTCCCCTGGATGGTGGCCGTTTCGCAACCTCCGACCTGAACGACCTCTATCGTCGTGTCATCATTCGTAATAACCGTCTGAAGCGTCTGATGGAGATTCATGCTCCTGAGGTCATCCTGCGCAACGAGAAGCGTATGTTGCAGGAGGCTGTCGACTCACTCTTCGACAACAGTCGTAAGTCAAGTGCTGTGAAGAGCGATAGCAACCGTCCTCTGAAGTCACTCTCTGACTCTCTGAAGGGTAAGCAGGGTCGCTTCCGTCAGAACTTGCTCGGTAAGCGTGTTGACTACTCAGCACGTTCGGTTATCGTCGTAGGTCCTGAACTGAAGATGGGTGAGTGCGGTCTGCCTAAGCTGATGGCCGCTGAGCTCTATAAGCCATTCATTATCCGTAAGCTCATCGAGCGCGGCATCGTGAAGACCGTGAAGTCGGCTAAGAAGATTGTTGACCGTCGTGAGCCGGTTATCTGGGATATCCTGGAGAACGTGATGAAGGGTCATCCTGTGCTCCTCAACCGTGCACCAACACTGCACCGTCTAGGTATCCAGGCTTTCCAGCCCAAGCTCATCGAGGGTAAGGCTATTCAGCTGCATCCACTGGCTTGTACCGCGTTCAACGCTGACTTCGATGGAGACCAGATGGCTGTACACCTCCCACTGTCTAACGAGGCTATTCTGGAAGCACAGATTCTGATGCTCCAGAGTCACAATATTCTGAACCCTGCCAACGGTGCTCCTATCACTGTGCCTTCACAGGATATGGTGCTCGGTCTGTACTACATCTCTAAGATTCGTCCAGGCGCTAAGGGTGAGGGGCTGACCTTCTACGGTCCTGAAGAGGCTATCATTGCCCACAACGAGGGCAAGTGCGACCTGCACGCTCAGGTAAAGGTAATGGTTGACGACATCGTTGACGGTAAGCCTTGCAAGCACATGGTAGAGACCTCTGTTGGTCGTGTCATTGTTAATGGCATCATTCCTAAGGAGGTTGGTTATGTCAACAAGATTGTTTCTAAGAAGAGTCTGCGCGACATCATTGCCGACGTTATCAAGAACGTAGGTTTCGCTGAGGCTTGCGAGTTCCTGGATGGTATCAAGAACCTTGGTTATCGCATGGCTTACGAGGCAGGTCTGTCGTTCAATCTTGATGATATCATCATTCCTGAGTCTAAGAAGGAACTGATTGAGAAGGGTAATGCCGAGATTCAGCAGATTACCGAGAACTATAACATGGGTTTCATCACCGACAACGAGCGTTACAACCAGGTTATCGATACCTGGACACACGTCAACAACGACCTTGGTAACGTGCTGATGAAGGAGATGACAGAGGCTGACCAGGGCTTCAACGCCGTATTCATGATGCTTGACTCTGGTGCCCGTGGTAGCAAGGACCAGATCCGTCAGCTCTCTGGTATGCGTGGTCTGATGGCCAAGCCCCAGAAGGCAGGTGCCGAGGGTGCTCAGATTATTGAGAACCCGATTCTGTCGAACTTCAAGGAAGGTATGTCAGTGTTGGAGTATTTCATTTCTACGCACGGTGCCCGTAAGGGTCTTGCTGATACCGCCATGAAGACGGCCGATGCTGGTTACCTGACTCGTCGTCTTGTTGACGTATCGCACGACGTGATTATCAATGAGGAAGACTGCGGTACGCTCCGCGGACTCGTCTGCACCGCGCTGAAGAACGGTGACGAGGTCATTTCAACGCTGTATGAGCGTATCCTCGGTCGTGTATCTGTTCACGATATCATCCATCCTTCTACTGGTGAGCTCATCGTTGCTGCCGGTGAGGAGATTACTGAGCCTATCGCACAGATCATCGAAGACTCTCCTATCGAGAGCGTCGAGATTCGTTCCGTGCTCACCTGTGAGTCTAAGCATGGCGTCTGCATGAAGTGTTACGGCCGTAACCTTGCTACCCGTAAGATGGTTCAGAAGGGTGAGGCTGTCGGTGTGATTGCCGCTCAGGCTATCGGTGAGCCAGGTACTCAGCTGACTCTACGTACGTTCCACGCCGGTGGTGTCGCTGCCAACGCAGCTGCCAACGCCAGCATCGTGGCTAAGAACGACTCTAAGATTGAGTTGGAAGAGGTTCGTACCGTACCGTTCGATGAGGATGGCCGCGAGTGCGAGATGGTTGTCAGCCGTCTGGGTGAAATGCGTTTCGTCGACAAGAACACCAACATCGTGCTGTCTACCGTCAACGTGCCTTACGGTTCGTCACTCTACTTCAAGAATGGTGACACCGTTAAGAAGGGCGAGAAGATTGCCCAGTGGGACCCCTTCAATGCCGTCATCGTTACTGAGTATGCCGGTACCCTGAAGTTCCACGATGTTATCGAGGGTGTGACCTTCCGTGCTGAGACCGATGAAACCACCGGTTTGACGGAGAAGATCGTTACTGAGTCACGTGATAAGCTGAAAGTTCCCACCTGCGATATTGTCGATGCCAATGGCGACGTTGTAGGTACCTATAACTTCCCTGTGGGTGGTCACGTAGTTGTTGAGGACGGCCAGACTGTTAAGACTGGTGAGACCCTCGTCAAGATTCCACGTGCTGCAGCCAAGGGTGGTGATATCACTGGTGGTCTGCCCCGTGTTACTGAGCTCTTCGAGGCTCGTAACCCATCGAACCCCGCTATCGTATCTGAAATCGATGGTGAGGTCACCATGGGTAAGGTAAAGCGTGGTAACCGTGAGATCGTCGTTACCTCTAAGACTGGTGAGCAGCGCAAGTACCTCGTATCGCTGTCTAAGCAGATCCTGGTACAGGAGCACGACGCCGTACGTGCTGGTACGCCACTCTCTGATGGTGTCATCACTCCTGCCGACATCCTGGCCATCAAGGGTCCCACGGCTGTCCAGGAGTACATCGTTAACGAGGTACAGGACGTTTACCGTCTGCAGGGTGTGAAGATTAACGACAAGCACTTTGAGATCATCGTTCGTCAGATGATGCGTAAGGTAGAGATCAACGATCCGGGCGACACGACGTTCCTCGAGCAGCAGATTGTCGATAAGCTCGACTTCGCTGAGGAGAACGATCGCATCTGGGGTAAGAAGGTGGTTACTGATGCTGGTGACTCTGAGAACCTCCAGAAGGGTCAGATTGTTACCGCTCGCAAGCTGCGTGACGAGAACTCCAGCCTGAAGCGCCGTGATATGAAACTCGTTCAGGTGCGCGATGCTGTGCCCGCTACTTCTACCCAGATTCTGCAGGGTATCACCCGTGCAGCACTGCAGACGAAGTCGTTCATGTCGGCTGCATCGTTCCAGGAGACTACCAAGGTGCTCAACGAAGCTGCTATCCGCGGTAAGAGCGACAACCTGGAGGGTATGAAGGAGAACGTGATTGCCGGTCACCTCATCCCCGCAGGTACTGGTCTCCGCGAGTTCGACAAGATTATCGTCGGCTCTAAGGAAGAGTATGAGCGCATGCAGGCCAACAAGAAGAATGTCCTCGACTTTGGTGAGGAGAACGTGATGGAATAATTTTTCATTCCGACTATACTAGAAAACGCCCATCGTGCTGTCATTGCATGATGGGCGTTATTTTTGTGTGAATACGAACGGAACGGTGGAACCGTTCCGCACACTATTCGCATTGTTACTGGTGCTGTACGCTGTTGCAGCGGTCGGTATAGAACTTCTTGAAGTCCTGCCAACGGTAGTAGGGAAACAGGTCGGAGGGTAGGGGGAGAGTGGCTTCCTGACTATTCAGTAAGCATTTCACTAGGATATCCTCACCTTGCTTTTTGCTTTGGTAGAAGATGAGCTGCAGGTTTGATGCCTTGCATGTCTCCCAGTTCTGGTAGCAGTCTTTGACGTCGTATGGGTTCTCTGGGTCTTTGTCAGCTCCATTGATACCCATCAGTACGGTGAGTGGTCCGAGGCAGGTGTCATGACCAAAGCGCAGGTCGGCCACCCGCTGCGTTCTACCGTCCAGTACATCGTCAGCCTTCTTAATGATATCCTGCAGAATAGGAATCATGTCGTAGCGTGGCCCAAAGACCCAGGTGTAGCCCCCTAGGTTTTCGCCTTCCCAGCGTGCTGCCAGCTCTTCGTCGGTAATAATGCCTTCCATGATGCCCTCCTGTCCAATGCTAGGCAGTGAGGTATAGAGGTTGATGAGATTGCTACCTATATGATGTGGTGTTCCTGGTAGACCTTCTGTACTGGTGAACACGCGGGGAACGATGACTTCACGCAGCGAGTCCTTGCCAAGAAATTGCTTACGGTTCTTCTCGAAACGGGGTACTGAGCGTGGCCAACGATGGCGTAGCGGATTCTGTCGGTCATCAGGTTTCACACCGTCCAGCGTCTTGCGCGCTGACTGCTCACGAATCTCTATCTTCGGGTTACATTGCACCAACTCCTGACAGAATGCTGCCATACTGATAACACAACGGCCAACCAGTGATGCTACAGCAAACACGTCGCCACCATTCTTGAATACTTCAGGGAAGTTGTTATACATCTGACAGGCAATGAACTGGTGTTGCTCCCATCCCAGGTCACTCAGCTCGCTAACGCTGACAGCCAGGTCAGCTTTGCAGGCGTTATACTTCTCACGAAATGCTTCGCCTACAGGTGTCAACTGACCGAGTGCGTGAGCTTTGGTCAGTAGTGAGTCCATCTCACGGTATAGCGCATCGTTCCAATAGTAGCGTGAGCCATGACGACCATAGTGACTGATGTAAAATGCCTTGTAGCCGTTAGGCGCCTTTGTTAGTTTGGAGTTCTCGTACGAGTAGGGGTAGTCAGTGCCATAGGCTTTTCGTGGATCAGCCTTCAGCTGTTCCAGTGCACTCGTTCCCTGTGCCCATGTCGTGAGGACCAAACCCAACAATAGCAGGATATGGAAGATTCTTTTCATTGTGGTGTTGTTAAGTGAATAGTTAGTAATGAGTATTTGTTGTTAGAACGAAAAGAGGACCTCACCGAGTGGTGAAGCCCTCTTGAATTTTTCTTTACAAGAATTATTTGTTGACAGCCTCAGCGAGCTCAGCACCAGCCTTGAACTTAGCAACCTTCTTGGCAGCAATCTTAATCTTCTGCTTGGTAGCGGGGTTGATACCTTCACGAGCGGGCTTCTTAACTACATCGAATGTACCGAAACCGATGAGCTGAACCTTGTCACCCTTCTTAAGAGCACCCTTGATAGCTTCTACTGTGGCGTCGAGAGCCTTCTTTGCATCAACTTTGGTCAGACCAGCACCAGCTGCAATCTTGTCAATTAATTCTGTCTTGTTCATAATTTTGTTGTTTTAAAGTGAATGATAAATAGTTTAAGTCAATTTCTGAACGCAAATATATGACAAAGTTGTGAAAAAACAAACAAAAAACGGAAAAATTTTGCTTTTTTCATTAAAAAAAGTGTGTATTGGCCCGTTTTAGTGCTGAAAACCGGATATTTTTAGTAATTTTGCGCCCATAAGTGGCATATTTGTTGCTACATGTTGAAAAAAGAATATATAGTTAATTGTAAATAGTCAAAGAGTAAATGAACAACATACCGACTATGACCAAGAACCTGTTGGTCATTAACGTACTTGCCTATCTGGCCACGGTGCTACTTGAACGCAGTGGCATAGACCTAAACGCGCTGATGGGACTGCACTTTTTTAAGGCCAGTGCCTTCCATGCCTATCAGTTTCTGACCTACATGTTCCTGCATGGCAGTTTCACGCATATCCTCTTTAATATGTTTGCACTGTGGATGTTCGGTTCTGTCATAGAGCGCGTATGGGGTCCGAAGAAATTCCTTTTTTATTACATTGTGTGCGGCGTCGGTGCGGGTATTGTGCAGGAGTTGGTACAGTATGGAAACTATGTCGCACAGGGACTGGACGCCTACCAATATGTGAATATGGGTGGTGCGCAGATATCAATGGACACCTATATTAATATGTGGACAACCATTGGTGCCTCAGGTGCAGTCTATGGTATTCTGTTGGCATTCGGTATGATCTTCCCCAACGAGCGTCTGTTCATCATTCCTTTCCCATTTCCTATCAAGGCCAAGTGGCTCATCGTTGGCTATATTGCCATTGAACTATTCTCAGCGATGAGTGGTCCTGGCGATGGCGTTGCTCACATGGCTCACTTGGGTGGTATGCTCTTTGGCTTCCTGCTGATACGCTATTGGCGCAAGCATCCTGACGGCAGCCAGCGCTTCGGACGTAGTTATGGTCAGGAGTTCTTCGACAACCTGAAGCGTAAGTACGACGAGCGTCAGCGTAACCAGCGGATGCATGCTGAGCAGACCCGCTGGGAAGAGAGACGTCAGGAGACTGACGAGGAGTATAACCAGCGTCAGCGACAGAATCAGGAAGAGATAGACGCTATCCTCGACAAGATACGCAAGAGCGGCTACGACAGTCTGACCAAAGAGGAGAAGCAGAAACTGTTTGAGCAGAAACGAAACTAGTGGTTAGGAATCGGTGATTAAGCAATTAAAGAAGTTGACCGTGCAGATGATGACGGGAGCGAATGTCGCTACCGTCGTTGTGATGCTGTTGGTAGGATATAGCGACCGCATCTATCCTGCAGACCATCCATTGGTGTCAACTATCGGCATGGCCTTTCCTATTTTGCTACTCATCAACATGGGCTTCTTGTTGTTCTGGCTTATCTTCAAGTGGACCAGAGCATGGGTACCCGTGGTGGGTTACGTGTTAGCCTATATACCTATTTCTATATATATACCTCTGAATGTGGGTTCGTCTCCCCCAGATGATGCCATCAAGTTGGTGTCGTATAATGTCTGTAGCTATGGTGGAAACTATAAATACGATGATGGTTTTGAAAAGGTACGTGATTATCTGATAAATGAACAGGCAGATATTGTCTGTCTGCAGGAAGACAATGACTCTTGGCGCCGTTATTGTTTCAAGCAGTATGAAGAACGAGGACTGCTGTATAACGACACCGTGGAGTTGTGCCATAACTCCCAAAGTTTCAATTGTCTGGGTATTCATACTAAATATCCTATCATTCGTCGTGAGCGCATCTACTATCCTACGGCAAGTAACGGTAGTGCGGCATGGTGGCTGAAGGTGGGAACGGATACATTGCTGGTGGTTAACAACCACTTTGAGAGTTGTCATCTGAACAGTGAAGACCGACGTCAGTACCGTCAGATGCTAAGGGGCGAGATGGGTAGGGACTCCGTACGTGCCGAGTCTAAACTTCTAATGGTGAAGTTGGCCGAGGCTAACGCCAAGCGTTCCAAACAGATAGATGCTGTCTGTGATTATGTAAACCAATATCTAGGACGATATCCTGTCATTGTCTGTGGTGACTTCAATGACAATCCGATATCCTATTCGCGGCATAAAATGGGTAAGGTATTGCACGACTGTTTTGTAGAAACGGGTCGGGGTATCGGTTTGTCATATAATCAGAAAGCTTTCTCATTCCGTATCGACCACATTTTCTGTTCTTCAGATATTACCCCCTATCAGTGCCATATTGACTCAAAAATGGACGCTAGTGACCACAATCCGATAGTCTGTTGGCTAAAAATTGGTGTAAAATAGTGAAAATGACACGAATTTTTGCAATAAATTTCTGTAAGTGAAGAAAAATGAGTATATTTGCAGGCTAAAAATGCGAAAACATCAAATAAAACAATAAAATCAAACAATGCAAAACAAAGGAATTGTAAAATTTATCGCAATCGTCTTGATTCTCGTTTGCTGCTTCTACCTTTCCTTCACTTTTGTGACACGCCACTACGAAAGTAAGGCTGCTGCCATGGGTGAGGAGGCCGGTCAGGAGTACCTCGACTCAATCATGAACGAGAAAGTGTACTGCGGAATTTATTCTTTCAAGCAGTGCCGTGAGTTGGAGATGGGCCTGGGTCTTGACCTGAAAGGCGGTATGAACGTTATTCTTGAGGTTTCAGTACCCGATGTTATCGATGTGCTGGCTGACCACAAGACCGACGCAGCCTACAAGAAGTCAATGGAAGAGGCCAAGAAGGAAGAAGAGACTAGTCAGAACGACTTTATCTCGCTGTTCATCAAGTATTGGAAGCAGAACAGTAACGGTCGCCCCTTGGCAGCTGTGTTCGCTACCCAGCAGATGAAGGGCAAGGTAAGCACCCAGTCGAGCGACTCAGAAGTTGAGAGCGCTCTGCGTGCTGAGGTACAGTCGGCCGTAGATAACTCATTCAACGTTGTCCGCAACCGTATCGACAAGTTCGGCGTTGTACAGCCCAACATCCAGAAGTTGGAGGGTCAGTCAGGCCGTATCATGGTCGAGATGCCTGGTGTGAAGGAGCCTGAGCGTGTACGTAAGTTGCTGCAGGGTTCTGCTAACCTGGAGTTCTGGGAGACCTACAACTCTCAGGAGATTGCTCCGCTGCTTTCTCAGCTGAACCAGAAGTATGCTGCCCTGAACGGCAATGCTGCTGCAGACACCACTGCTGTTGTTGCCAACGATTCTACCGCTGTTGCTGAGGCTGCTGCTGACACTACAAAGGCTGCTGCTACTGATTTGGCTGCCAAGCTGGCCAAGAAGGATAGCAAGGCTACCAATATTGAGAAGGATTTGGCTCTGAAGACCAATCCTCTGTTCGCTGTCTTCCAGCCCGTTCCCCAGGGTCTGGCTATCGTAGGTTATGCTAATGCCCGCGATACTGCACAGGTGAACAAGGTTATCTACTCTGATATCGCTGCAACCATCCTGCCTGCTGAGTGCAAGCTGCGCTGGGGTGCTAAGGCTGAGGACTTCGGTGGTGAGAATACCAAGGGTGACATCTTCGCCCTCTATGCCCTGAAGGTTACTGAGCCTAACGGCCGTGCTCCACTGGAGGGTGACGTCATCACCTCTTCTAAGGACGACTTCGACCAGATGGGTCACCCCTCTGTTTCTATGCAGATGAACTCTGATGGTGCTCGTCGTTGGAGCCAGATTACCAAGCAGAACATCGGTCGTGGCGTAGCCATCGTGCTCGACGACGCCGTTTACTCTGCTCCCCGTATCCTGACACAGATTGATGGTGGTAACTCTCAGATTACTGGTAACTTCACCATCGAGGATACCAAGGACTTGGCTAACACACTGAACTCTGGTAAGATGCCGGCTCCTACCCGCATCGTACAGGAAGAGGTTGTTGGTCCGTCACTGGGTGCTCAGTCTATCAAGCAGGGTATCATGTCGTTCATCGTTGCCTTCGTGCTGCTGATGATCTACATGATTATGCTGTACGGCTTCATCCCCGGTATCATGGCCGATATTGCTCTGCTGTTCAACCTGTTCTTCACACTGGGTATTCTTACCTCGTTCCAGGCTGCACTGACCATGCCAGGTATCGCTGGTATCGTACTGACACTGGGTACCGCTGTGGATGCTAACGTGCTTATCTACGAGCGTATCAAGGAAGAGCTGAAGCATGGCATTGGTCTGAAGGAGGCTCTGCAGAAGGGTTACTCTAACGCCTTCAGCGCTATCTTCGACTCTAACGTCACCTCTCTGATTACCGGTTTCATCCTGCTGTTCTTCGGTACAGGTCCTGTCAAGGGCTTCGCTACCACTTGGATCATCGGTATCTTCTGCTCATTCTTCACTGCTGTGTTCCTGACCCGTCTGGTTTATGAGAACCGCCTGAAGAAGGACAAGTGGCTGAACCTGACCTTCGTAACCGGTTACTCTAAGAACCTGATGCAGAACGCTAAGTACAACTTCATGGGTATGTACAAGAAGTCATTCCTCATCTGGGGTGTTGCTGCCGTTCTGTTCTGCGTATCGTTCGCCGTTCGTGGTCTGAGCGAGAGCATTGACTTCACTGGTGGTCGTAACTATGTTGTTACCCTCGACAAGGAGACTCCCGTTGAGCAGGTTCGTCAGGCTCTGGCTGGTGCCTTTGTTAACACTATCGGTGAGAATGCCGGCAAGGAGGCTAACACCAGCGTTATCGCTCTGGGTACCGATGGCAAGACCATCCGTGTCTCTACCAACTGGGATATCGAGTCTAACAGCCCGACGGTTGACGACGAGGCTGAGACCATTCTCTATAACGCACTGAAGAAGGGTAACTTCATCAGCCAGGCTAATGTTGAGGACTTCAAGAACCCCGATGTTCGTCAGGGTGGTTCTATCATCAGCTCTGCAAAGGTAGGTCCTGCTGTTGCTAAGGACATCACCTATGGTGCTATCATCAGCGTCATCATCGCTCTGATTGCCATCTTCCTGTACATCCTGCTGCGCTTCCGCAACGTCGCTTACTCTACTGGTGCTACCATCGCACTGGCTCTCGACGCGCTGGTGGTTATCGGTATGTACTCTGCACTGTGGGGCATCGTTCCCATGTCACTGGAGATCGACCAGGTATTCATCGGTGCTATCCTGACCGTGATAGGTTACTCTATCAACGATAAGGTGGTGGTCTTCGACCGTATCCGTGAGAACTTCCAGCTCTATGGCAAGCGCGACCGTCAGCAGCTGTTCAACGACTCGCTGAACCAGACGCTGGCCCGTACCATCAACACCTCTGTCACGACGCTCATCGTGTTGCTGTGTATCTTCATCCTCGGTGGTGACTCTATCCGCAGCTTCTCGTTCGCTATGATTCTGGGTGTTATCATCGGTACCCTGTCGTCACTGTTCATCGCTGCTCCTACGGCCTTCCTCGTGATGGGTCGTACCATCCGCGAAGCAGATGCCGAAGATGCCAAGGCTTGATGGTTACACCTTATTAATATATAATACAAAAAAGGTCTCTCAGTGCGAGAGGCCTTTTTTGTTGAGGTACAGTGTTACAGTCATACTCTGAATCGTGCTCTACATGCAGCTTACCACTGCACTGGCTCCGAGTACCGAGGCAATGGCCGTAGCTACGGCAGCAATCACCTTCAGGATGGTTTTCAAAGTGCTTGTTTTCATTCTTTTACTGTTTTAGTGTTAGACATCAGTTGTTGCTTAGTCGCCATTAGAGTCATTAGCAGCCTCCTTGGCTTCCTCAATCTGCTGCTTGGCCAGCTTCGAGAGAACCAGGTTGCCGTCCTTCGTCAGCTCGTCGGCTGTGAACTCACCAGTGGCCTGGGCTGAGAGGCGGATGCGCTTGATGCCCTTGGCGATGGTGAAGTCTGCCAGGTTGCTGACACCCTTCGTCTCCACGCTGGCCTTGAAGATGCAGAGGTCGTCCAGCTTGACGGGTACTGACTTGAGGTTCAGCTCGCGGATACAGTGTACCATGTCCTTCAGCACACCTGCGATGGTACCGGGGCTGAACGGTGTGTTGTGTGCAGACATGTGGTCAGCCAGTTCATTGATGCCGATGGGGTCATCGTTGTCTACGTAGCCATACCACTTACCGAACGCGAGCGACTTGGGATTTGTGTTCTTGTGAACATTAATGCGTATTGCCATAATTTTAAAAAGGTTTTAGTTTAACATTTTGTTGATTGTTTGCATCCTTGACGGTTCAGCGCTGTTTTGTCTTGTTTGCGTTGGCAAAGGTACGGCAGTTTTTGCAATGTTACAAGGATATGGGGGTGTCCGGGGGGAATCCTAAAGATACAAGGTGAAGCGTTGCAAGCGTGATGCCGCTCACCTGTCCCTGCGACAATTATCCAAGCTTTTATTGTTTTATTCGTTATTTTCAGAGAATTATATTAAATTTGCAGCCAAATAGTGCACAACAAAAAATCGTTATGGAAGCAGCAACTTTACAGAAAAAGCCGTTCACTCCATTCCAGATAGAGATGCTGGAAATGGTGTATAGAGTATCTTCGGAAACGGAAATGCAAGACATTCGTCGCATGCTTGGCCGGTATTTCGCCAAGCGAGCCGAGGATGCCATCGACCGCCTTTGGGATGAGGGTGTGCTCAACGACAGTGTGATGGATGAGTGGAAGTCTGAACACATGCGCACGCCATACAAGCAGTAATGAACATTGTTCTTATTTCCGATAAAAGAACGGGACGGCTATTTTGCGGTCATGTGCTGATACAACTTGAACAGTTCGGCCACACAATGGCTTTCAGCGAAAGTATTCTTAACAGGAAAACCATAAGCCTGCATAACGGCTCGATCATTGTTCTGATGGGCACGACGGAGTTCTACAGGCATTGTCAGTTCGTCGTAGAGGTCGGCCAGCGAGGAGTCCGGATAGAGAGCGCGAGCATCAAGGATAGCCTGAGCGGTCTGTTCTATCTTTGCCTTTTGTTCGTCTGTTGGATTAGGCCACGGGAAGTTGTTGTAAACCACGTCTTTTGAATATCGGTAGTCGCTTTTTAATCTTCCACAGACAGCTCTCATCCACGCCATGTGGACATTGCTCTCAAGAATGCCGAAGTGATAAAGGGTAGCATTGGGGATAAGGAGTATTGCATCAGTAACTATAATTTCTTTTCCGATAAAGCCCATCGGAATATATCTTCTTCGCTCAGATGACACTCTTGGTACAACAACTGCAGAATCTGGATTAACAGTCTCCCTAAAAAGGTGAGGAGTTTCAGCGAGTTTCCTTGTTCCTGCATCATTGCTTGCCAATCTCATATCTCTTACAGCCTCGATTCTCTTTAATATCAATGGCATTTTTCTTAATTCTGCTGGAGAAATATCTTTAAGCCATAAACAATAGCGTGGAATGTTATTGATAAATTCCCTGGCACCTATCAGCTTTCTGATATATTTCTTAGCTTCTGGCTCACGAAGTACGAAGTCATTATAGTCATTCTGTTCTATGATTAAGTTACCACCATCTGTTGGTTGGTTTACCTTTCTCATCACGGGAACATTGCAGATGGGTTTAGACCTGCTATCAACAAATACATCGTCAGCAGCAGCAAGATAAGCATTAATATGGTCAACTTCTATAAGCTTGCCATTATCATAAATGACCTTCTTCTTCTCATTCGCTACAGAAGAGAATCCGATAATTACACAATGAACATGTGCCTTCAATGTTGCCTCACTATCCCACCGAAATGTACGATGTGCAAAATCAATATGAAGGTTGTATTGCTGAAATAAGTCCTTCCATAATAAGGGAACTTGCTCTCCTTGCGTTATGGAGTTTGTGGATACCAAAGCACATCTTGTATTAGTGTGAGCTATTAATGCTGCAGCTTTTTTATACCAGCAG
>JAEEGI010012933.1_pt1 | contig 17779 bp, 9 predicted proteins | sample 8958751 | NCBI WGS metagenome assembly JAEEGI01 (sample SAMN16246545, study PRJNA631951) | gut metagenome | biome: gut microbiome; feature: rumen; material: KS-attached | host: Bos | place: Iran: Karaj | collected 2018-10 | reverse complement strand
ATTCGTGGCGCACCTGTGGCCACACCCACTGACATCTCACGACGGATGCTCTCTATACGGGCCTCGTTGGAGAAAGGCTGGACGATACCGCTGGTACCGATAATGCTGATACCACCTTGAACTCCGATTCGGGGATTGAAGGTGCGTGCGCCGATTTCTTCCCCTTGAGGGGTGGAGATGACAACTTCCACGCCTTCGCCTTCTTTTAACAGAGACAGAAGGTTTTCTCGTATCATCTGTTGGGGAACGGGATTGATGGCAGGTGAACCAACGGGCAGACCGAGCCCCGGAAGGGTGACGGTGCCGATGCCTGTGCCACCTTTGATGATGATGCGTTCTCCATCATGCCTTGCATCGGATGAAAAGGTGCTTACAGTAGCGCATATTTCCATTCCGTCTGTGAGGTCGGGGTCGTCGCCAGCTTGTTTGATAACGGTCGCGGAGAGGTCGCCGATATGATGGATGTCCACGGGTATGTCCTCACCATCGGTGATGTGTACCCATACGGTGGATTGGCGGGTTAGCGCGGCGATGGCCGCCGCTGTGGCGCATGTTCCTGTCGTAATACCAGTATGCAGGTCGAAGAAATCGGGAACAAGACGTTGGACAAGCAATCGCAGTCCATGCGGGCCATTGCAGGTCAGAAAACTGTCAGGCAAGACTGGTCTTTGCACAACATACACCCGTATGCCTAAGCCTCTTGCCTCGTTGATTTTCTCTAGGTAACCTCCGCTCTCACCACTTTCCTTAGTGAGTATGGCGTCGGGACGGATAGTTTGCATAGGGTCATCGGGGTAATAGACCAAATGGTCGGAAGGGAATCCTTGCTGGAGGGCAATGGTCAAAGAGGACTCTCTTTGCAAGATGCGGAACCAACACTCGTGCTCTTGCCAGTAAGGACGCAGTTTGCTGATGGTTTGCACTCCAGTGAGGGCAAGCAGCCGGTTGATGCCGTCGTGCTGAAGTTTCTGTACTGCATCACTGAAATCGGCGCACCAAACGATGTCGGATGTGTGGGGAGGATATTTCCGTTCATATCGAATGGCAGGAATTCCAAGTTGCAGCGCCGTTGTCATCACGTTCTGGTGCACACCAGTGGCAAATGGGTGAGCCGCATCGATAATAACTCGGATATGGTGCTGGACGCAGAAGTCTGTCATTTCATGGGCATCCATTCCACCCGTGATGCGCACAGCTTGTTCCGACTTGATGTCTTGTTCACTGCTGCGTGTGGAATAGTAGAAGGGCTTGCCTGATTGGTCGAGCACTTCTACTGCCTTTCTGCCTTCTGTGGTGCCTCCGATGATGAGCATGATGAAATCAATAACTTTTATCCTCTAATTCTGGAAAATCAAGATTGGGGTATGGACTGGTGTATTACTCCCCTTTTCGGAACAAGTGGGTGAAATGCTTGTTGTAGAGCAAGGATGTGTGGCTGCGGTTGTCGATGGCCTCGCCCACTACAATCATCGTGGTGAGGGTGAGGTGGTTGTCCTTGACGATGCTGGCCAAGTCCTTGAGTTGACCACGGTAGATGCGTTGGTCGGGCCAGGTCAGGTGGTAGCAAGCGGCGACGGGAGTGTCGGCCGGATACTCTTGAAGGAGTTGTGCTTGCACATCATCCACGATGCTGGCGCTGAGGAAGATACACATTGTGCTTTGGCTTCTTGCCAGCAAGTGGAGTTTCTCTTTCTCTGGCATGGGTGTGCGTCCTTCACCTCTGGTAAGGATGATGGTCTGGCACCGTTCGGGGATGGTGAACTGCGAGCGTAGTTCTGCGGCTGCGGCAAGGAAAGATGAAATGCCGGGGGTGATGTGATACGACATCTGATGGGCATCGAAGAAAGCCATCTGCTCCTGAATGGCACCGAAGATGCATGGGTCGCCTGTGTGGAGTCGGACGATGAACTTACCACGGTCGTAGAACTCTTTCATCAGTGCGCATTGGGCATCAAGGTCCATGCCTGCGGATGAACGTACTGTGGCGCCTGGCTTGGCGCAAAGGGTGAGTTCGCGGGGAACGAGGGAACCTGCATAGAGAATGAGGTCAGCGCGTTCCAGCATCCGACGGCCACGGACGGATATCAAGTCGGGGTCGCCTGGACCTGCTCCCACGATTTCTATATGACCTTCACGCACATAGATATCGTCTATTGCCACAGCGACGGTGAAGTTCGTGCCCTTTTGTTTGGGCATCAGCAAGCGACCGTTGTTGGAACCCAGGATGGCCGCGGCCTCGCTCACGGAAGGGGTTCCTACATGCTGGTTGACGATTTCGGAAGGTGTCGGCACATCCACTTGCGCCAGTTCTTCTGCGGTGAAGAAACGGATGGGAACGTGTTTTTGCAGTTCAAGTACGACAGGTTCGTCGGCCTTCACATCAATGGTGCAGTATTCACGGACAGCAGGATAACAACCTGCGTTGCGTACAGTGTTGTCGATGGCTTGAAGGATTTCTTCGACGGGTTGCGCTTGATGGGCCAGGCCGATGCCAATCGTGAGTACTTTGGGGATGAACTGCAAGAAAAGGATGTGTGGTGGCGGTGTCAATACAAATGGTGACACAGCAATCAGCAACTTGTAACGCTCATCTACCTCATCCATCGACTTGACGATTGTGACATGAGAAGGGAGGGTGGACTCCAAGTAGTCGGTGCCGGCGTCACGAATGTCGAGCAGCAGTGCAGTGGGCTGCTGGTTGACGAAAGCGAAGATGATTGGGTTCAGGTTTATGTCGGTTTGCAACGTCCAATGGAAGCGGTTGGCCAAGGTGTCGAGCGCCCACAATCCTTGGTTGTCGGACTGAGTGGTGATGACAGGGTTGGCACCGAGCAATGATGCCACTTGAAGGGTGAGTTCGTTGGCTCCACCGATATGTCCGCTCAGCACAGAGATGACTTGTTTGCCTGTACTATCAACGCAGACGACGGCCGGGTCAGTGTGTTTGTCGTCGGCCAGTGGTCCTATGGTGCGGACGCAGATGCCAAGGGCACCAACAAAGACGAAAGCGTCGTAGGTATGAAATTGGGCACTGACCGTATTTCGGTTGATGATGTGGCTTTCAGCCGACAGTAATGTGGCGATGCGCTGGGCAAGTCCTTTACCTTGGTCAGAGGAGGGTACGATGGCGATTCTCATTTTTTGTGGCTTTCAATATATGGATGGGGTGATAGTTGTTGATGGCTACACATAATGGTTCTTCTGCTTGCATACCGAGTCTGTGGGCAGTGGCAAAGAACAATTCCTCACTGTCCTTGCGGATGCGCGGGTCGGTGATGGTCTGTGGGTCAACACAGTTGTAGACCATCACGCCGCCTGGCTGCAGATAGCGGTGGGCTTCGGTCATCATTTCTGGGAGATTGCCGCCATGACCACCTATAAAGACAGTATCAGGACGAGCGATGGGCAGTCCTTCTTCGTCGTGGAGTTGGTCAAGGTCGATGTCCATGAAGTCGGTGATGAAAAACTGAATGCCAGGTACATGGAAACGCTTGGCGTTTTCTTCCATCAGTTCCTTGCCTTCTTGCCGTACTTCGAAACCAGTGACATGCAAGTGTGGAAACAGCAGTCGCGCCTCGATGGAGATGCTGCCTGTGCAGAAGCCGATGTCCCATAGGCTGGTACGACGGGGAAGGTCGAGGGCGGAAAGGGTGAGGAGGCGTACAGGGGCTTTGGTAATCATCTGCGGACGACCTTCCAAGACGCTGAACAAATGGTCGGGAATGCCAAAAGAATAGGTGGGAAGGAGATGCTTGAGCTTGAGGATGAGGCAGTTGGGACGGGAGAAGGTGGTGTGGGTAATCTCTTCCAATGTGAGGTGATCAATGACCACCTCGTATTCGCTGCCCAAGTGCTCGCCAACAATCATCTCATAGTTGTCGTAACCGTAGTGAAGCATGCGTGCGGCAATGGTGGAGGGTGTATGTTGACCGTCGGTGAGCACTCCTATTTTGGGCGCCTGCTGGATAAGGGCAGTGTCGAACTCGTGCCAGGAACGTCCCGTCAACGACACCATGCGAAGGTCGTGGTAGGGCATGAGCAGACGGTGGGCGAGGGTCTGAAGACTGTTGAAATGGGGAAACAACTCTATTCGTGCTTCGGGGAGGATGCGCTGGATAGTGCTGGCAAAACCAAAGAACAATGGGTCGCCGGAGGCAAATACCACAATAGGTACATCGTAGGATTGATAACGACGAAACACATCTTCGAGAGGAACGGTGATGTCTATCCACTCACAGTCTGATGGCAAGTGGGATTGGACCAACTGGTGATGGCGCTTGCCGCCAGAAAAGACTTTGTGGGAACTGATGATGTCCTCCACTTTCGGGGCAAACCATTGGGTTTCGTTGTCGTCGATTCCGATGACGATAAAATGCTTACACATCGCGTCCAGGCTTTAGTTGTTGGGCATCATCGAACGACAGGATGCTGTTGACCAGTGTGGCGGCGAGATTGCTGCCACCTTTTCTGCCCTCGATGATGAGTTTGGGAACAGACAGAAAACTCTTGACCATGTATTTGGACTCACAGACATGGACGAAACCTACAGGAGCGGCGACGATACCAACGGGATGCGCTTGACCGTGGCGCATGAGGTCGCAGAGTTCCATCAGGGCCGTAGGGGCGTTGCCGAAGACATAGAGCGCATCGGGATGTTCCTCTACAGCGAGTCGGATACCTGCTTGGGTACGGGTGATTCCTTTCTCTTCAGCCATGGGGGCTACTCGCTCATCGTTGAGATAGCATTTCACCGTGATGCCATAACGCTGGCATGCTGCCTTTCGGATGCCGCTCGCCGCCATGGTCACGTCGGTGATGATGGTGTTGAGTCGGCCTTCTTGAATGGACTTGAACAGCATCGGCACGGCGTCGGAATCGGCATAGAGCAGATGCTCCATCTCGAAATCGGCTGTGGTGTGGATGGCATGAAGCATGGGCCACAAGAGAGACAAAGGAATGTCGGGATGGGTGAGTTCGCTGCGGATGGTGCGGAAACTCTCCATCATGATACCTTGGCCTTTGTTTTTCGCTTCTGCATCGATGGTTTCACGGTAATAACCTCTGGGTGTGATGAAGGTGTGGTTCCATTCGTAACTCTGCGAGTTGCCGATGATGACAACGGTGAACATATCCACATCATCAGGATTGAAGGCTTGCAAGGTGGTCAGTGTGACTTGTTGTCCTTCTCTGCCTGCATGGCGTACATATCCCACGGGAGTCTGTCCGCTTCGTGTTTTCAAGAAAATCTCCTTGAGTCGATACAGTTGCCAGTAGCGTCCGTTGCTCTTGGGGTTATAGATTGCGGTGACAAAGTCGGCTTCAGCGGCTGCTTGGATTCTCCGCTCAATTTTCGACCATGGGGTCATAAGGTCGGAAAGCGAGATGACGCAGAAATCGTGGCCGATAGGTGCTCCCAGCAGCGAAGCGGCTTTCTGGAAGGCACTGATGCCGGGATGGGTGATGACCTCCACATCACTGTCTCGCTCACGCTTCATCTCATAGATGAGCGGAGCCATGCCGTAAATACCGGCATCACCACTGCTGATGACCACCACCGCTTTGCCTTGCTCTGCGTAATCGAACGCTTGCAGGGCGCGGTCGCGCTCTTTCTTCATGCCTGTGTCGATACACTGGCAAGTGGAGGGAACGTAAGGCTCGATGAACTGGAAATAGTATTTATAGCCCACAACCACATCGGCCTGCTGCACTGCGGCGATGACTGCAGGCGTGATGTCGTCGGCACTGCCCGGTCCTATTCCTACGATGGTGATTCTTTTGTTGCTCATGTTGGTGGTGTGTTTTCTTTTGCGAAGATACAAAAAACTCCTGAAACAGACGCGCCTGTTCTAAGGAAAAAAGTGGCAGGGCACATTCAATGATTCGCAAGGCCCTGCCACATTCATTTTTCTACTCTACAAAAAGTAGTACGTATTACTCCTCTGGATTCTTGGAGTGGTAGTAGTCGAGAGGTTCGCCGTTGATGGCGTCCTTGGTGTGGTTCATCCAAATCTGACGAACTTCCTTCACCTCGAGAAGACCCTTCACAATCTGGGTGTTGTCGTTGCACTCATAACCTAAGTGTGAGAAGTACATCTTCCAAGAGGTGTCTTCCACTTCGCCTTCCTTATTGGCCTCGAAACCATTGTCCCAAGCGTCGTCGTCGCCTGCCATGTCGTTGTGGGCGTGGTCACCGGCGATGGACATCAGCGGATGGCAATATACCTTGCCGCTAGTGAAACCTGCAGCCTGCATACGCTCCAGAACGTTAGTCTTGAAGTTCTCTGCCATGTCAACTGTACCTACGAAATAATGTGGGTTGATGGCTTGAAGTGCTTCCTCAAGTTGAGTGTAGCGGATGTTGGCCTTGTAGGTATCGTAGGAGTCGGGGTTGCCGTGACCCATGAAAGTGAAGATGTTGTCCTTGGCATAGCTTGAGAAGTTCTTGTCGAGGGCCTTGGCTACGGCATCCACGTCCTTCTCTGCATCTTGGAGAAGAGGCACACCGAGTTTGATGGTCACCTTGGACAGATAATCATCGTCGATGTCACCGTCGGAGTTGTTGGAGAAGTCCTTGATGTAGTTGATCACGCGGGTGTATTCCTCACCAGGTATCACTTGGAGCGACTGCACCACAATCTCGCTGTACTTCACTTTGGCGAAAGCCTTCAGCCAATAGTAAGGAGCGTAGAAGTTGCGGGGAGCGACATTCTCACCTGCAGCGGCACGGTTGATGCAAATGGCAGAAGAGAAAGAGAGATAGACATCGTAGCCAGGGAAGCTGGTCTTGTAAGCAGCCACGGTCTCGTCGAAAGCGTCGTATGCTTGCTGCCATGTAGAACCGAAAGCAACGAGGAGGATGACCTTGTTGTTCTTCTTGCTGTTCTGAACGGTGCTGTTCACTGCATTCTGATAACGAATCACATTGGCTTCTTCGTCATCATCGTCGCTACAGGCTGTGAAGCAAACTGTAGCCATGATTGCCATCATGGCAATCATCAAAAACTTAATTTTCTTCATAATTTGATGAATTTAATGAATGATTAAACTTGGTGCTTGTTTTCTTTCCTTGTGAGAAACGGATGCTGAAGGAGGCGAAGATGGTGGTACCTGGTGTAGTCGTGCCAAGGTGCAATCCATGATAAGTGCGGTCGACGTAGTTGAAAATATTGTCGATACCTGCCTCCAGACGATAGGTCAGTTTCTTGCTGCCTGTGAAGTCGTGTGTGGTGGTCAACTTCCAGATGTTGTAGCCTTTACCGTTGCCGTTCAGCTGATAATAGCGTTTGGTGGACATCTTGCCGTAGATGCCTACCCCCAGACGGTAGGTAGGACTGAAGTCATGGTCCCAGGTGGCGAAGATGTTGCCTTTGTGGTGAGCCATACCGTCGATAATCACTTTCTTCATCACCTCGTGGTTGGTGTCGTAGGTGTTGGCCTCGGTGTCAAGGTAACTGTAGCCCAGACCGAAATGGAATTCTTTCAGCGTGTAACGGACGGACACATCCGCACCGTGGGTCTTGGCGGTTTCCAGGTTCTTGTATTGGCGTGTCTTGATGGGCTGGTACTGCAGGTAGAGGTCTTCAGGTGCCTGATAGTTGGGGATGGTGACGAGGGCTATCATGTCTTTCACATCGTTGAAATATCCCGTCAGACTGAACGACAAGCCATGATGGGTGTATTCCACCCCTGCACTGTAGTAGTTGCTCTTCTGAGGTGTCAGGTCGGTGTTGCCTAAGTATAGGTAGGTGCCGCTCATCTGGCGCACGTAGCGATAGTGGAGTTCTTTGGTGGTAGGAGTCTTGAAACCTTGGCTCCAAGTGGCTCTGGCTCGCCATGCCTCTCCGATGCTGTACATGGCTGACACCTTTGGGGTAAGTCTGAATCCGAATTGCTCGTTGCGGTTGAGACGAAGGCCTGCTGTGATATTGAGGTTGCGGACACCGTTCCATTCATCTTGTACGTATAAGGCTCCAGTGTTGTCTGTGGCTTTTCCTCCAGCCACACGCAGAGGCGCTTTCAGCCAGTCGTAACGCCATTCCAACCCAGCACTGAGGCGGTTGGCGTATGGGAGAGCGAACACCCCTTTGAGGTGTGCCATTGTTCTCTGTTGGTCGCTTTGCAGTTGGTCCTGACCAGGGAAGTAGGGGAAATAGTTGGTGAACACACCGTTGATGTGTCCGTCGGTCAGGGTGGTGTCGGTGAAGTGGTAGTAGTAGGCATGGCGGTTCCAGTCCACATCGAGTGTCAGCACATCCGACGTGTTCAGTTTCCATTTACCACCCACAGCTGCCGATGCGTTCTTGTACTCAAAGTCGTAGGTGGTGACGTCGGTGGAGGCATATTTGCCGCAAGGACGGTAGATGTGCTTCCAATACCAACTGCCCTCGGCATAGAGTTCCATGTCTTTGTTGACCGTGTATGTCAGCCGTTCAGCGATTTGGTAGTTCGTGTAGCGGTTGACGGTCTTGTTCCTTGAGTCGGTAATGAGAAACTCCGTCTGGGATGGCGCTTCGACCGACGTGTTCTGCCAACCGTCGGTGTGCTGGAGTTGGAAGTTGGTGTAACTGCTCCAGCGTCCCCAGTTCAAACCGATGCCGTTGTGCTGGCGAAGGTCACCGTAACTGCCGCCACGCGTGGTGTTCTCCAAGAAGATGCCTTCTTGGTGGTGCTTCTTGGTGATGATGTTCACTACACCGGCTATGGCATCACTGCCATACAGTGCCGAAGACGCGCCTTTCACAATCTCTATCTTCTCGATATTGTGGGGGTCGATGAGACCGAGGTCGTTCTCCCCTCCCACATCTCCATGAATGCGCTTGCCGTCGATGAGGATGAGGATATAGTTGTTGCCCAGACCATTCATCTGCATCTGACTGCCCATGTCGCCTTCATTGAAGTCGAAGGAACTGGTCAACATACTCAGCATTTCCTCCACGCTCTTGCCAGAGAAACTCTTCAACTGCCTGCCCGAGATAACCTCGGTCTGCACAGGGGCGTTCTTGAGCGTGTGTTCGGTGCCGGTGCCTGTCACAACCACTTCCTCCAGGCGCCGTTCTTTGTCGACGCCCTCTGTCGGAGGGTTGCCCGTCTGTGCGTGGCCAGTTTGGCTGAACATGGTGCTCATGCCGAGCAACAGCCAAAAGGTGATATGTTTGCTGATGGGTCTCATTATTCCTCTAATATGCTATTTTTTAACCAAATGCTTATCGTATGATTATATATTTATATATAATTATATACATTAATCCTTAAATAGTACCTTCAGACTGATGTATGCTGTGCGTCCTGGATTCAGTGTGGCGTAGTTGCTGTTGTAGGGGCGGTCGTCTGTCCAATCGAACAGGTTTTCCACACCTACGCCAGGCTCCAATATGATTTTTTTCATACTGATGGTATGGCGGGTGTTCAGGTCCCAGATGTTGTAGTGGGGGGCATAACCGTAGGTCTCGGAATAACGGCGGCTGTAGATGCGACCGTTGAGTGCGGCGTTGAGTGAGTATTTGCCCCAACTGCGTGCCCATTGCAGTCCAACCGTCCATGAGTTCTTGATGGTCTTGTCGAGTGGTTGGTCGGTGTCTTTGTCTTTGGCGTCAAGGTAACTGAACGCTCCTCTCAAGGTGAACCCATAGCCGATATAGGCATTGGCGTTCACGTTCACGCCGAACAGACGGGCATGGTTGATGTTCTGGCGCTGACGCACGGTCTTGTGGCCGTACTGGCTCATGGCTTCATCGTCTTTGGCGATGGTCACGTAGTCAATCATGTCGCGTACATTATTAAAGAACACATTGCTCGAGGCGGAGAACCATCTGTAGTTGTACTCTGCATTGAAACCGAAATAGTTGTTTTTCTCAGGTTTCAGGTTCTTGTTGCCGATGGTCATGCGGTCGGTGGTCTTGGCGATGTCGGTGGCATAGACCTCGCTGAGCGACGGAGCCTTGTAGCCTGCGGCATAGTTGGCACGAAGGATGAGCGGACCGAAGGTGTACATGATAGAGGCGTTGGGGGTGGCGTGACTGCCGAACACGTTATGATAGAGATAGCGTACGCCCACCATGGCCTGCAGTTGCTTAAGGATGGTGATTTCGTCTTGGGCGAACAAGGCGATGGTGTTGTCTGTCTCCTTGTCAATATTGTCGGACACACTCTTCAAGGCATTGAAGATGAAGTCTGTACCTACGCTTAACTTATTGTATGAGCCCAGATTGAAGATACCTTTTACGGTGGCGTTATGGAATCGGGTGCGCTTCCTGAGTATTTTGTCACCAGCAGCGAAACTTCCGCTTTCCTTGTAATAATCGTAGCGGCTGTTGGAGATGTCGGTGTTGAAGTCGGCAGTCAGGAAGTTGCCGTTGTTCAGGAGCCATTTCGAGCCAAGGGCGTATCCGTATGTCTCATGGTCCACATCGTAGGCATAGACATCGTAAGGACGGTCTGTCTTGTTGCGGTAGTAGTTGCCTAAAGCGTAGAAGTTCAACTTGTCGTTGACATCGAAGGTCAGCCGCTCCGAGAAAGCGTTGGTGTTGAAACCAGTGGAGGCGATTTTCTTTGTCTCTACCAATTCGTCTTTCTTCTCTTCGTAGGGCGATAGTTGCCAATTGTCAGCATGCTCATATTTATAAGAGGTGTAACTTCCAATCTTGCCTTTCTGGACATCAACGTTCACACTTTCTGTCACCCTGCTTTTGCTCCTCACCTTGGTGTCGTTCTGGACGGAGATGGTGTTCTTGGCATCGTCCGTGATGATGTTGATGACACCACCCAGGGCATTCGTACCATAAAGTGTACTCGATGCGCCGTTGAGCAATTCTATGCGTTTGATGTTCTTCACGTTGATGCGCTGGAAAATGTCATCGCCAGCCATATAGCGGCCGTTCAGAAGGAACACGAAATAGTCGTCGCCCAGACCGTTGAAGTTCAGGAATGTACCCATGCCGTTGGTCATCGATGAGAAGGTCGGGGTAAGGAATTGCAAGGCTTCTTCCAGACTGGTGGCGTTGGTGTTGGCGATTTCCTGTTGGGTGATGACATGGACGGGGACTGGCGAGTCTTTCAACCTGTGATGTGTGCCTGTTCCCGTCACTACTACCTGACCGATATTCACATGACTCTCATTCAATGAGATGACTATCTGCGAATCACTCCCCTCAATGGTTTTGCTTTGGGGTTCGTAACTGACATGAGTGAAACTCAACACATGTTTTTCATCAGACAGACCATTGATGCTGAATTCACCAAGCGCATTGGTGACAGATTTCTGCATACTCTTATCCACACGAATATTCACTCCCGCTACAGGACGGCGGGTACTTGCGTCAACAACCTTACCACTGATAGACACTTGGGCCATCATACGTAAGGACATGAATGTACATAATACACTCAATAATACAATTCTTTTCACGTTCCTCAAAATAGATGTAATACCGACTTATCCGACAACCCTGTTCCCGAGGTGCTATGGATATTCATTCACAAATGGCAGGTTTCCTGACTTTCCCCTGAAGAACGCCTTCCCAAAAGTTCTTGATGTTTTCTACTTCTAAAAGCAATGGCTATCCTTATGATAGTCTTTACATTTGTGGTTTTGAAAACTACGAGAATCTCTCAGTGGCTCTCTTTGTTCTTTCACAAAAACCGGAGATTACAGTAGCGGGCACTGTTCAGGTTTTTCACCTGATTCCCTTTTATATCCCAGACCGAAATCCAGAATATCACCAATTGCACTGCAAAGTTACGAATAAGTGAGCGAAATGCAAAAGGAAAACTTGTTTTTCTTTTCATTTCCGAACGGGAGTAACTTCGGCGCAGCCAAAGTAAGAATAAGTGAGCGAAATGCATCATTTCCGAACGGGAGTAACTTGAGTCACTTTTTTTTTATACTTTTGCATCAAATATGGATAATAGAACAAATTGAGATGCAATCCAACGTCATGACAGATTCCTCATCATTTCTCATTGCCGCCACCAACTCAGGTTGTGGAAAGACCACTGTGACTATCGGACTGCTCAGGGCCTTGAAAAGAAAGGGCATTGCTGTGCGTCCCTACAAATGCGGTCCCGACTATATCGACACACAATATCATCGGATGGCATCAGGTGTAGATTCTGTCAATCTCGATTCTCGCTTCACCACACTCGAGCATCTGCGAGAGGTTTATGCCCGTTACTCATCACGTGTCAATGTCGTCGAGGGAGTAATGGGGCTTTTCGACGGTTTCGACCGCGACCATGGCAGTTCGGCTGAAATCGCATCAATGATTCATGTTCCAGTAGTCCTTGTCGTGAATGCCAGGAGTATGGCTTACAGCGCAGCTGCCATGATTCATGGATTCTCCTCTTTCCGCAACGATATTAAAGTGGTGGGCGTCATCTTCAACCAAGTGGGTTCAGAACGCCATGCCTCGTTTCTTCGTCAGGCTTGCGAAGACACGCATATCCCCTGCTTGGGCTGTATTCCCCGAATCAAGGAAATGGAAATGCCATCACGCCATCTGGGGCTGTCGCTCGAGAACGAGCGGCAGATGGAGGCGCTGATTACTTTGGCTGCAGATACCATGGAAAAGCATGTCGATATCACTCGCCTCCTGTCCTTAACATCCTTAGACTCAGAACTTTCATCAGCTTTAGGGAATCATTATCTTCCGAATGATTCGATTCCCCCAATCAGTCCATGCAATCTGAGGATTTCCGTTGCCCGTGATGAGGCTTTCAATTTCACCTATCTGGAAAATATAGACCGGTTGAAAGAAAAGGGGACCGTGACCTTCTTCTCACCCATCCACGACGAACAACTGCCAACCACCGACTTGCTCTACATTCCTGGTGGCTATCCTGAGTTCTTCCTGAAAGAACTGGCGGAGAATACGAAGATGAAAGAGAGTGTCCGCGACTTCATCGAAAATGGAGGAAAATGCCTGGCGGAGTGCGGTGGCATGATGTACCTCTGCGACAGCATCATCGGCATCGATGGTGTCTCCTATCCCATGGTTGGCATTCTGCACCAGACTGCCACCATGCAAGGCATGCGACTCCATCTAGGCTACCGGCAGTGGGATGGCATCACAACCGATGGAACACCTTATTCCTTCAACGGTCATGAGTTCCATTACTCCCGAATCCTTGAAAACGAAACTACAGTCTATCGCCACAAGAACCTCCGCGCTTCCTACATCCACCTCTACTGGGGAGATAGAAATCTGTTGGAACTGTGGGGATAGATGTTTTTTAGTACCGCCTTTTTAGTTGATTTTCGGCTTTAGTTCATCGGGCGATTCGTTGGTGAACATATCCACTGGTGGCGCCGTCTTGATGAAGAGGTTGTTGATCATCTCAGGTGTCACTGTGAAGTCGGGGCGGAAGTCGTCGCTTCTCATGTAGTCAAGGATGGAACGGCGCAACTGGCTGGCTACAATCCTGCGGTCGAGGTCGTTTGTGATGTCCATACTCGTCATCACCACCTTGCCTTTCAGCACGTTGGCTTCAAACAACATGCCAATCTTGCGGCTGATGAACCAAGTGTCGATGCTTTGGACGATGGGATGGAATCCCTTGGGGAAGTCGGTCAACTGCATCACCTGTGCGTTGTGGAGCAGTTCCCACCAGTTGATGTTGCTGAAATCGTCGGTGGGGAAGTCGCGGAAGACGGGGTGCTGACGGTCGATATAGGCACCAGTAGTGTGGGGTGGACGCATCTTGAACCAACTGGTGTTCCAGAACACAGGCAGGTAGTTTTGCACCACATCTTTGCCGTAGGAAATCTTGCCCGGGGAGGCAATCAGTACCTTGCCGCCTTTCTTCAATACTTTCAGTGCCTTGGCGTCCAGGGTGTCGGTGATGTAAATGTTGTCTTTCGATGCCAGTTCCGACTGTTCGTCAGGATACACCCAGAAATCCCAATGGTTGTGATGGCCGTCAATCGTCACGGTCAAGGTCATTTTTTCTGCCTTCTTGATGTCGCTCAAAGGCAAGGGTATGTCGCCGATTTCGTTATAACCCACAGCGATGTCACTGCCACCGCCAACCACTCCTTGGCGCTCTATGCTTCCGTCCTCATGGGTGATGCGGTAGGTGGCGTTCTTGCCCTTCAGCTCCTGGCCTGTGTAATTGGATATGGCGATGCCTACAGTGGCGTTCTCCGTGTTCTTGAAGGTGAACTTCGGGAATCTGGCCAATGGCACCAATTCTGAGCAGAACTCAGTGAAATCATTGGCATTGCAGTAGCCTTTCTCACGGAAAAACACGTTCAGCACACCCACAAGGGCGGTGCCCTGACCGCTGTAGTCGTTGAGGCTCAGCAATTGGAAACCCGCATAGTCGGGAGTTCGGAAGATGCGTTCCATCTCGTATTTATAGCAGAGGGTTTGAAGTTTTCCACTGCTGATGAGGAACTTGCGCGCCATGTCGCTCATGTCGTTGTCGGCAAGGATGTCGCGGAAAATCTCGAAGTTCTTGGCTTTGTTCACCCCCGTGTATTGGCTGATTTCTTCAAAGTCGGGGAAGGCGCACCACTGACCGCATTCATGGGTGACGAAGGGCTCGTTGATGGCGTATGTGGTTCTGGTTGCCTTGTCATAGAAAGAGGTGATGCCAGCGGTGAAGTCATCCATCGACTGAGGGCGTTTTCCCCAGTCCAGGCCTCTAGCGCCAGCCTTCACATGATATTGGTTGTGGGGTTGCCATTGCCAGCCGCCACCCACCGACGCACCTGTATAGATGCGGCGGGAGTCGGTCTGCTTCCAGTAGTCCACGAAGTCCGACACCCATGCCACCCAGTTGCCGCGCGGCTCGTTGCCTGCGCTGAGCATCGTGAACGAGGGGTGGTTACCGTAGGTTTCGATCATCTTCTTGGTCTCATCCATCAGGTAAGTGTCGATTTTCTCGCCTCTACCCAACGACACGCCATGGTTAGGCCAGGATGGACCTTCTGGTTGCAGGTAAATGCCTACGAGGTCTGCGGCCTCGAAAGCGGCCTCAGGTGGGCAGTAGGAGTGGAAGCGGACGTGGTTGAGTCCGTATTGTTTGCAGATGCGGAACACGCGTTCCCATTCAGCCTTGTCGGTTGGAGGGTAGCCTGTGTTGGGGAAACAGCAGTTCTCCACCGTGCCGCGGAGCATGGTGCGCTTCCCGTTCACCAGGATTTGCCGTCCATTGATGCTGATTTCACGCATACCGAACGTGGTCGTAGAGGTGGCACCGTTGCCGAGAGTGGCCTGTAAGCGATAAAGGGCAGGGGAGAACTCATCCCAAAGTTCCGTCAGTCCGTGGATGGTGGCGGTGAAGACCATGCCGTTGTTTTCTGCTTCCCGGGCAGAGAACTGAACGAGGGTGTCGATGCTCTGTTTCTTGTCGCTGTTGAATAGCTCAATATTTATCTTGACAGGCTGTGTTGCGGTTGCTTTTTTCTTACCACCCCGATTACTCTGAATCGTCTGATTGCTCTGGCCAATCCTCACCACTATTTCCGCGCTTTGTTCACCAATCTTGGGAAACACATCGATATGTTCAATGTACATGGCGGGTGTGGATTGCAGCTCCATGCGTCCCACGATGCCGTTCCAGTCGCCCTGCGTCTGGTCGGTCACACTGTGCGAGTCCTGGCCTACACCTACTTTGTCTGGGTCGTTGTCCACTTCGACGACGATTTCATTGTTCCCCGTATTCACATACGATGTGATGTCGTAACAGTGCGGTACCGACAGCGATTCCTCACTGCCCACCAGTTTGCCGTTCACCCAAAGTGTGGAGATGATGTGTGGACGTTCCAGAAACAGGGTGATGTGGCGGTCAGCCCATGTTGTGGGGATATCCACATAGCGGCGGTACCAGGCCTTGCCTACGTAATGGCGGTTGGGAGTCAGGAAGAAAGGGAATTTCACGTTGCCCCGCTCCCTGTATTTCTTCATGTAAGGGTTGAAGTAGTACGACGAGTCATAGAGCGACCCCACCCATCGGGTCTCGGCGGTCACTTCATCGCCCTTGTCGCGCTCTGGCATGGAAGCGGGCAAGAGGATGCTGTCGTCAAACTTGATTCTGGACGAAAGTGATGGGGTAGCATTGTCGTCGCCCTTTGGTCCGTTGTGGCTAACGGCGTTCTGGTTCGTGGCGAATTCCCATTTGCCAGCAAGAGAAATGGTGTCCTGGGCGAATGTCTGCGCCATGAGAAATACCCCCACAAATAAACATAATATTTTTGTTCTCATTTACAGTTCAGTTCGTTAGAAGAAAGGCTCCTTGTTTTTAAGTTTATTGTAGCACTTATTTATCATCATAATGGCCATAAGTGGAAAGTATATCTATATGAACTTCTTCATCAAAAACCTCATAAATCAATCTGTGCTTTTTTGAAATTGAACGAGACCATTGGCCAGTCCTGTTCCCTCGTAAAGGTTCTGGATGGCCCGTGCCTGTATAAGGGTGAAGAGCGATTTCGTTGAGTAATTTAGTGGCCTTCTTGAAAGATGCGGGCTCATTTTTTTTCAATTTTGCCAACCCTTCTTGGGCTCTTGGAGAAAAAGTTAGGGTGTACATAGTTATAGACTATTAAGCCACGCGTTCATGTCGTCAAGATTTGTGAAAGAAATACCCTCACCACGGTTGATTTGCTCTCTTGCTTCGTCAACCTCGGCAAAAAACTCTTCTTCAGACATTAAGGTTTCATCTTTCTTAGTCCTTTTAGTGGTGTTTTGTGAGGATTCTTGCAACCGTTCTGCCAACCATTTTTTATTACGAGCCGAAAGAGAAAGCCCTTGGATGTAGTTCCATAGATTATTCATTGCTCTGTTTGTCATATTACACTCCTTTCATTATATGTTACTGCAAATATACACAAAAACAATGATTCCATAGCAAGTGAGCAATAAAAAATCGTTTTTATCATAGGCTTTATGCTTCGGATAATGAATAATTTATCCTTTGACATACATGATAATGTTTTTTTATTTATTTTTGCGTAAAATTGCAGATGATGATGAGAATTCTTTTAGCTATTTGTTTGTTGCAGGCATGGGTGCTGTGTGCAGATGCGCAGACGCATCTGGCATCATGCCTTAATCAGCGCGACTTTCGCCAGCACTGGCAGGTGGAGTCGGAATCTAAGGACTACACCATGCGCTTTATGGGCGATACGCTCGAATTGATAGCTCCTAAAGGCTTGACACTCTGGCGAAAGGAGAGGATGAGTGGTACAGTCGACATTGAGTACGACGCCATGATTGTGGTCAACGACAGCACCGACCGCTTGAGCGACCTCAACTGCTTCTGGATGGCCACCGACCCGCTGTATCCCGACGACATCATGCGACGGGCGAAAGAACGCGGCGGTGTGTTCAAGAACTGCTACTCACTCCGTCAGTATTATCTCGGCTATGGAGGCAACTATAACTCCACAACCCGTTTCCGTCGCTACGGCGGCGACCAAGTCCAAAATGGGAAAGTGGTGGGGCAGGACCTTACTCCCGCCATACTTCGTGAATACACCGATGCAGAGCATCTTCTGAAACCTAACCATTGGTATCATATCCGCATCCATAATCAAGGCAACAAAGTGCAGTATGAGATTGATGGTCAGCGGATTGTCGATTTCCGAGACCCAGCGCCGTTGAGACAGGGATGGTTCGGTTTCCGCACCACCTTGTCGCATGTCAAAATCGCCAACTTCCGCTGTGCCTATGGCTTGCCCTACCAAGACGGAGTGCCGCTCCATTGGATAGGCAACACGCCCGTTGCAGACAAAAATGTCAGCTTCGGAGTGCCCTTCCGCCAGGGGGAAATCAAGGAT
>JAEEGI010012931.1_pt1 | contig 17783 bp, 13 predicted proteins | sample 8958751 | NCBI WGS metagenome assembly JAEEGI01 (sample SAMN16246545, study PRJNA631951) | gut metagenome | biome: gut microbiome; feature: rumen; material: KS-attached | host: Bos | place: Iran: Karaj | collected 2018-10 | reverse complement strand
AACATTGGCGGCTACAAAGTGGCCCCTACCGAAGTAGAAGATGCTGCCCTGCTGCTGCCGGAAGTGGAAGATTGCATCTGCATTTCAGTACCTCATCCTATTATGGGCCACGCCTTGAAACTCCTGATAGTGATAGCAGGTGAAGGACAGCTTGACAAGCGCCGGCTGGCCCTACACTTGAAAAGCCACTTGGAAATCTTCAAAGTGCCCTTGCTCTATGAACAGGTGGAAGCCATAGAGCGCACCTATAACGGCAAGCTCAACCGCAAGTACTATCGTCACGATCGTCCAACACTTTGAATCGCTGACGCATGCCGTCAAGCCGTTCGAAGTCAAGGTCAACGGTCAGCGGCATCTCCACATTCTCCTTACAGACTCCCAGCGTTTCTCCTTTCGGGTCGGCTACAAGGCTTTCACCGCTATAATGGCAGAATTCATCGTCACCTACCCGATTGGCACCTATCAGGTAGCATTGGTTCTCAATAGCTCTTGCTCTGGTTAGCACACGCCATGCCTGCTGCCGACTTTCCGGCCAGTTGGCAACGGCAATGATGGCATCATATTCGCCTGCTAAACCATAGCGAGCCCATACAGGGAACCGCAAGTCATAACATGTCAGCAACAGGAAACGACGTCCCTGATATTCGGCAATCACGTGATGGTTGCCAGCCGTAAAGAACTCATCCTCATGTCCGTAAGTGAAAAGATGGTGCTTATCGTAGAAAACGGTGTCCGACGGAGTGACAAAATAATGACGATTCCTGTATTTCCCGTCTGCCGTAAAAATGGCTAAGCTGCCGCTGAGTGCACATTGATGCTCATGTGATGCCTGCTGCATCCATTGAAGAGCGATGGAATCTTCACTTTCAGCAATATCGTGCGGAGTCGTAGCAAAGCCCGTCGCCCACATTTCGGGCAACACATAAAGGTCAGAGCCCTCGTTTTCTTCCAGCATCCGCTGTGCTTTTCTGACGTTTTCATCGGGGTTCGCCCAAACAACGTCAGTCTGAAAAATCGTTATTTTCATAAATAGAAGTCTTTAGTTAATTGTTGATACCACTCGGAACGTACATTTGGAGCCGTCTCTATGATACCTTCCGACAGTTCCAGTTCGTCAGGGTGTTTACGGAAGGCCAATAGATAACGTCTCGGTGGTTTCCTCGGCGTGGTCTTTACAGCACACTCACGCACCTTGAAGAAGCCTGCCAACGATGCCTCACACTCCAAACGCGCTTTGCAGTCGAAAGGAATGACCACCGAAAACTCTCCATCGTCAGCCAACAAACGATTCACCGCAGCCATCAATTCACCGTAGGTCAATGAGGCGGTATGACGTGCCATCGTACGCTGGCTATCAGGACATTCGAGGGAATCCACGAAGTAAGGCGGGTTGCTCAGAATTACGTTGAACGTTGAACGCTGCACGTTGAACGTTTTCGCGTCGGCTTCAATGATGTCGATGTTGAAGGGAGAGGCGGCTACGTTCTCCTTGGCTTGCTCGACGGCTTCATGGTCAATATCGATGCCAACCACATGAGCCTCCGGAAAACGTTGAGCCATCATTAACGCTATCAGGCCGGTACCCGTGCCGATGTCGAGAATAGTGTGACCACCACGAGCCCAGGCTCCGAGCAGAGTACCGTCGGTGCCCACCTTCATGGCACATCGGTCTTGACGAACCGTGAATTGGCGGAATTTGAAGTAGTCATTTGCCATTTCGGGCACAAAGTTACACATTTTTTGTTAATTATGAGGTATCAATTGTCAATTATCAATTTATTTTAGTAACTTTGCAGGCTCTTAGATAGGAATAATATGTTTTTAGAAAGTCAGAATAACAAGGCATTCTCTATGATTGCCGACATTGAAGGAGATTTCAAGGACCTCATTAACGGTGTACCCACCCCCAATGAACTACCCATCTTGGCTGTCCGCAACCTGGTATTGTTCCCTGGGGTGGTATCGCCTATTCTCATCGGACGTGAATCAAGTTCGACGCTTATCAAGCGTGCCGAGAAGCGTGCTTGGGTCATCGGCATCGTCTGTCAGCGCGACCCAGAAGTAGACGAGCCTACCAAGGACGACCTCTACGAATACGGCGTATATGCCAAGGTAGTCAAGCAGCTAACATTGCCCAATGGCAATATCACGGCCATTGTACAAGCCTTGGGACGCCTGCGACTCATTGACATCATTAGTGACCAGCCCTATTTGACCGGCCATGTAGAACAGGTGCCTGAGATTCAGCCGGAAAAGCGTGACAAGGAGTTCCGAACCGCCATGCAGGATTTGCGCCAGCAAGTGAACGATTATATTAACATGAGCGACGATATACCCGACGAGGCCACGTTTGCTGTTCAGAACATCTCGAACGACGTGATGGCTCTGAATTTCACTTGCTCGAACATGCCATTCAGCATCAAGGAGAAGATGTCGCTGTTGGAGACCGAGTCCATTAAAGAACGACTGTTCTCTGTAATGAAGGTGTTGAACCGCGAAATCAACTTGCAGCATCTGAAGGCCGATATCCGCAACAAGACCCGTGAAGACTTGGACGAGCAGCAGAAGCACTATTTCCTGCAACAGCAGATTAAGAACCTGCAAGCCGAGATAGGCAACGGTGAGACAACTCAGGAAAAGCGAGACCTGCTGAAGAAGGCTGAGAAAAAGCATTGGCCGGAAGAAGTGGCCAAAGTCTTTTACAAGGAGGCTGACAAATTAGACACGCTGAACACCCAAAGTCCTGATTTCAACGTGCAATTAACGTACCTGCAGACAATGGTTGACCTGCCTTGGTGCGAATATACCGACGATGACCTGAACCTGAAACGGGCACAAAAGATACTTGACCGCGACCACTACGGTATGGAGAAAGTCAAGGAGCGCATCTTGGAGCACATGTCGGTGCTGTCGCTCCGCGGTGACCTGAAGTCACCTATCATTTGCCTGTATGGTCCTCCGGGTGTTGGTAAGACATCACTGGGTAAATCGATTGCTGCTGCCATGAAACGCAAGTACGTGCGTATATCGCTCGGCGGACTCCATGATGAAGCCGAAATCCGTGGTCACCGCCGCACCTATATCGGTGCTATGCCCGGCCGCATCATCAAGTCGATACAGAAAGCAGGAAGCTCGAATCCCGTCTTTATCCTCGACGAGATAGACAAGGTGACACAGAACACGCACAACGGCGACCCTGCCTCGGCATTGCTCGAAGTGCTCGATCCTGAACAGAACAACGCCTTCCACGATAATTACCTGGATGTTGATTACGACCTCTCGAAAGTGCTATTTATCGCTACAGCCAACAACCTCTCAACCATTCCAGGCCCTCTGCGCGACCGTATGGAGATTATCGAGGTCAGCGGCTACATCACCGAGGAGAAGATAGAGATTGCCAAGCGTCACCTCATCCCTCGCGAAATGGAGAACACGGGTTTGAACAGGATTACGCCGAAGCCGACCTTCAACAAGGCAGCCATCGAGATGATAACTGAACGCTACACCCGTGAAAGTGGTGTGCGCCAGTTGGAAAAGCAGATCAACAAGGCCATGCGCAAACTAGCCTTCAAACAGGCGCTGAACGGCGAGATACCCTACAACAAGATTACCCCCGCAGAAGTGGAGGAGTTGTTAGGAAATCCCCCATTCTATCGCGATATTTACCAAGGCAACGACTACGCTGGCGTGGTGACAGGCTTGGCTTGGACGAGCGTAGGTGGTGAAATCCTGTTCATCGAGACCTCGCTGAGCAAGGGAAAGGCCGGTAAACTGACACTAACGGGTAATCTTGGTGACGTAATGAAGGAAAGTGCCATTATTGCTTTGGAATATGTGAAAGCACACGTCGATAAGCTCGGCGTCGACTATCGTATCTTTGAGAACTGGAACATCCACATCCATGTGCCAGAGGGTGCTACGCCCAAGGACGGTCCATCGGCCGGTATCACCATCGCTACATCCATTGCCTCGGCGCTCACCCAGCGTAAAGTCCGTAACAACACGGCCATGACGGGTGAGATTACCCTCCGCGGAAAAGTCCTGCCCGTAGGTGGTATCAAGGAGAAGATTCTTGCTGCCAAGCGGGCCGGTATTACCGACATCATGATGTGCCGCGAGAATGAGAAGGATGTCAACGAGATTCCCGACATGTATCTGAAAGGCGTTACCTTCCACTATGTGGAGAACGTGCAGGACGTGTGGGACTTCGCGTTGACCAACGAAATGGTGAAGAATCCTACCAACTTCACCATCCCTGAAGAAAAGAAAGACGAGAAATGACATTCCAGCTTCAACATACCGACCCTGCAAGCGATGCCCGCACAGGCTTGATTACTACCGATCACGGTCAAATCAAGACCCCAATCTTCATGCCCGTAGGCACGGTTGGCAGCGTCAAGGGTGTACACTTTGCCGAGCTACGTGAGCAGGTGAAGGCACAGATTATCTTAGGTAACACCTACCACCTGTATCTCCGCCCGGGACTTGACACACTACGCAAGGCAGGCGGACTTCACAAGTTCAACACATGGGACCGTCCCATCCTAACGGACTCTGGTGGCTTTCAGGTCTTTTCGTTGACAGGCATCCGAAAACTACGAGAAGAGGGTTGTGAGTTCCGCAGCCACATTGACGGTTCGAAGCATATCTTCACGCCTGAGAACGTGATGGACACCCAGCGTATTATCGGTGCCGACATCATGATGGCCCTCGACGAGTGCCCGCCAGGACAGAGCGACTACCAATATGCCAAGAAGTCGCTGGGACTGACCCAGCGTTGGCTCGACCGTTGCATCAAGCGTTTCAACGAGACCGAGCCTCTCTATGGCTACCAGCAGAGTCTGTTCCCCATCGTGCAGGGGTGCACCTTCAAGGACTTGCGTCAGGAGGCAGCCAAGCACGTGGCTGATAAAGGAGCCGACGGCAATGCCATCGGAGGTCTGGCCGTTGGTGAGCCTACGGAGGTGATGTACGAAATGATAGAAGTCGTGAACGAGATTCTGCCAAAGGACAAACCACGTTACCTGATGGGTGTGGGAACGCCGCAGAACATCCTTGAGGCCATTGAGCGGGGTGTCGACATGTTCGACTGCGTCATGCCTACCCGAAACGGTCGCAACGCCATGTTGTTCACCTACGAGGGTACAATGAATATGCGCAACAAAAAGTGGGAGCAGGACTTCTCACCTATCGATCCTGAGGGCTGCGACATTGACCGCATTCACACCAAAGCCTATCTGCACCACCTGTTCAAGGCACAGGAACTGTTGGCACTCCAGATAGCATCCATACATAACCTGGCCTTCTACCTGCGCTTAGTCACCGATGCGCGCCAGCACATCGAGCAAGGCGACTTTACGCCGTGGAAGCGTTCAGTCATAGAACAACTCGGAAGAAGGAGATGAAGAAGAAACAGAAGACGTTTGCCAAAATACGCCAACACCATAAGCGTTACCACCGGTTGCGTGCCATCAGTCGGGGGATGCACCGTGTTGGCCATTGGATGCGTTGGCTCAGGTTCCTGAAATACCTGAACCCCTTCCATTATCTGACGCGCATTGACCGATACATCATCAAGAAGTTTATCGGCACCTATATCTACTCCATCATCCTCATTATCTCCATCTCCATCGTCTTCGACATCAACGAGAATCTGGCAAAGTTTACCACGAACCACGCGCCGCTCAAGGCCATCGCATTCGACTATTATGCCAACTTCGTGCCTTACTTCGCCAACCTCTTCTCGCCGCTGTTTGTCTTCATTGCCGTCATCTTCTTCACGTCAAAGTTGGCAGGCAACAGTGAAATCATCGCCATGCTGGCCTCTGGCCTGAGCTTCAAGCGACTGATGCGCCCCTACTTCATTTCTGCGGCACTCATCGCCCTGCTCAACTTCTACCTCGGTGCCTTCGTCATCCCCAAGGGTACCATCATCAAGCAGGAGTTTGAGGCGAAATACAAGAACAACAAAAAGGTCACCTCAGCTTCCAACGTGCAGTTGCAGGTTGGTAAAGGCATCATCGCCTACATCCAGCAATACGACGACCGCACACGCACAGGTTACGGTTTCTCGCTCGACAAGTTCGAGAAGAAAAAGCTGGTCAGCCACATGACGGCAGGAGCCATCCACTACGACACCATCAGTGACTCGCGTTACCACTGGCGCCTCAACAACTACAAGATACGCACATTGAAAGGTCTGCGAGAAGAAATCAAGACGGGCAACGAACTCGACACGCTCATCCTGATGGAGCCGATGGACCTCGTGTTCTCCAAGGGCCAGCAGGAAACTTTCACCAGTCCTGAGCTTTGGGCGTATATCGGCAAGCAGCAGGAGCGTGGTTCGCAGAATGTGGTGCAGTATGAAGTGGAGTTCCACAAGCGCATCGCCATGTCTTTTGCCTCGTTCATCCTGACTGTCATCGGTGCTAGCCTCTCCTCGCGCAAGCGAAAGGGCGGTATGGGACTCTACCTCGGTATAGGCCTTGCTCTCTCGTTTGCATACATCCTGTTACAAACCATCAGCGCCACCTTTGCTATCAATGCGGGTACACCTGCCATGCTGGCAGAGTGGATACCGAACCTGCTTTATATATTCATTGCTTACCTCTGTTGGCGACAAGCCCCTAACTAATTTACAATTGACGACTGAATGAAATTTGAAGAGACCTATTTGAATGACAATATACTCGATGCGCTCTACGACATGCGCTTCGATGAGATGACTCCTATTCAGGAGCGTTGCATACCCGAAATACTTGATGGCTACGATGTACTTGGCGTCGCACAGACGGGTACCGGCAAAACCGCTGCCTACCTGCTGCCCATCCTCTCGCTTTTGGACGACGGCGGCTATCCCAAGGATGCCATCAATTGTGTCATCATGTCGCCCACCCGTGAACTTGCCCAGCAGATAGACCAGGCCATGCAGGGCTTCGGCTATTACTTAGACGGAGTATCATCGGTTGCTGTCTATGGTGGCAACGACGGCAACCGTTACGATCAGGAACTACGTGGCATGCGCCTCGGCGCTGACGTGCTCATTGCCACCCCTGGCCGTCTGCTCAGCCACCTGAAAGTAGGCAACCTCGATCTGTCGCGCTGCTCGTTCTTTGTGCTTGACGAGGCTGACCGTATGCTCGACATGGGCTTTTCGGATGACATCATGAAGATTGTCAGCCAGTTGCCTCCAACTTGCCAGCGCGTCATGTTCTCGGCCACCATGCCTTCCAAGATTAGGCAGTTGGCAGTCTCGCTGCTCCACAATCCTGTGGAGGTAAAGCTGGCCGTTTCGAAGCCTGCAGAGAAGATTCAGCAGTTGGCCTACGTCTGCTACGACCCGCAGAAACTCGGTATCATCGAGCATCTTTTCAAGGCAGGCGACCTGAAGCGTGTCATCATTTTCAGCGGCAAGAAGGACAAGGTGAAGGACATCACCCGGAGTCTGAAGCGTATGAAGATTAACTGCGCCGAGATGCACAGCGACCTCAGCCAAGCGGAGCGCGACGACGTGATGTACCGTTTCAAGGCCGGGATGGTTGACGTCCTTGTTGCTACCGATATTGTTAGCCGAGGCATCGACATCGACGACATCCGCATCGTCCTCAACTACGACGTGCCCCATGATGCCGAAGACTATGTACACCGCATCGGACGAACTGCCCGTGCCGACCGCGACGGTGTAGCCATCACCTTCGTCTCTGAGGCCGAAATCTACAAGTTTCAGGAGATTGAGCACTTCCTTGGCCACGAAGTCGAGAAGCGTCCCCTACCCGACGGCCTCGGCGAAGCACCCGAATATACCAAGCGCTTGAAGAAGCGTTCCAACACCCGCCGTCACGGACGTTGGAACAGTCATGGCAACGGTAAGCGCAATCAAAAGCCACGTGGTGGTAATAAGAAATAACTATCAGGACTGTTATGGGTTTCGAATATATGTCACAGGAGGGCTACGACAAACTCGTAGCCGAACTTCGCCAACTGGAGAGTGTAGAACTGCCCCAGGTGAGAGAAGCCATAGCCGAGGCACGCGACAAAGGCGACCTCAGCGAGAACTTCGAATATCATGCCGCTAAGCGTGAACAATCGCGGCTGCTTGGCAGAATACGTTTCAAGCAAAGGGTGCTGGCGTATGCACGTGTCATTGATCAGTCAAGGCTTGGGACTGACAGCGTACAACTGCTCAGCAAGGTTGGAATAACCAATCTGGCCACCATGCGCAGCATGTCCTACACGATAGCCAGCCCTCATGAAGCCAATCTCCGCGAAGGCAAGATCTCTATAAAATCACCCATCGCCCAAGCCCTCCTTAACAAGAGGGTGGGCGATGTAGTGGAGGTACAGGTGCCTGCTGGCAAGCTGAACCTCCGTATCGATAGCATCCAGCGTACTTAGAAGTTCACACCAAAATTGATGAACAGGGCATTGCTGTGAATAGAGCCTTTTCCGTCAGCAATGTTGGCAATACCAAATTGATAGCCAGCCTCCAGATAGAGCATGTCATACTCAACACCGCAACCAAGCTTCAAACCCATGTCACCGTGGTTCACTACGTTGTACGAGCTTTCTTCGTAATCGTCATCCTTGATTTTACCACCAATACCATAAGAAAAATAAGGTCCAAGGAACGGAAGAACGGCAATATCGTCACTTGCCTTAATACCATACTTGATAACAATGGGAATCTCCAGATTCTTTAAAGTCATGGACACATCACCATCTTTACCACCACGCTGTGTGTAGTAAAAACCACTTTCAAGGAATACAGGCGAGGAAGAAGAAACACGCAAGCCAATAACACCAGCCAATGTCAGACCGGCTTTCATTCCTGAAAGTTCTGCATCACCAGACATACTTGCCAATGTAAGACCCATGCGGGCACCATAATACAGGTTCTGCTTGTCGAGTTCAAAACCACCGCTGGCAAACTGAGCGAATGAAGGCACGGCCAGCATCATAGCTACAATAGCTGCAAAAATCTTTTTCATAATCTTGAGTTTTAAATGATAATTAATTCTAATCTTTTGCAAAATAACAACATTTTTCCCACATAGCCAAACTTTTTGGTGAAAAAACACTTATAAGCCCCTATTTAATGTTGCATATTTCATAAAATATGTGTAATTTTGCAGCCAATAAGAAAAAATGTATATGATTAAATTACTTACTACGGCGGCTCTGTTGACCTTGTCAATCACTATGACAGCTGCAAACGAGACTATTGTACTTCGCATCAAGGGAATGAGGTGCGAGGAGTGTGCCCATAAGGTAACTACTGTGCTGCGCCAGCTGGATGGCGTAGAGGGCGTGAGCTTCGACCTTGAGAAGCGCACGGCCATTGTTGAGTTCGATGCCTCCAAGACCTGTACCGACTCCATCAAAGGCAGGCTTGCCGCCACCGGACGTTACAAGTCAAGTCCCTACAGTCCTGCCGATGTCATCAACCGCGGAATAGGGTTGCAGATGAGCGACATGCATTGTCAGAAGTGTGCCGACCGCATCGTCGCCCGACTTTCCACTATCGATGGTGTCGACAGCCTGGCTCCTCATTTGGACAAGCAGTACGTCTTCATACGCTATGATGCCAACAAGACCTGCAAGGCCGAGATACGCCAAGCCCTCAGCGAACTGGGTTTCACCCCCGTGAACTACTACACCAGCAAGAACATCAGCTTTGCCTACTTCAACATTTCCGAGGACGCGGCTACCGAAACCACCATCGAGGAAGTGATGGCCTTAGACGGCGTGGACGATGCCAATGTGAACCCGAAGAACGGAGCTCTGGCCATCACCTACGTCAACACCGAGACCACCGAAACGAAGCTGTTGGAGGCCGTCAAAGCTGCCGGTATCGAAGCCACGATACCAGCTCCCCATGAGTGCAAGGAAGGTAAGGAATAAGCGAAATGAGCATGCGACACATCATCCTGACACTCACTATCTTCGTCTCTGCGCTGGCTTCAGCCCAGAACTACAAGCTGAACCTGAACGTCACCGAGAAAGCCACCCACGAGCCTGTCGTCATGGGCACTGTGCTGTTAGAGCCTGCGGGACTGACAGCGGTAACCGACATGAAGGGACAGGCCACCCTCAACAACGTGCCTCGGGGACAATACACGCTCATTGTCCGCTACGTCGGATTCGAGCCTTACCGGCTGTCCGTCAACGTCAGCAACCGCGACCTAAACCTCAAGGTGGAGATGGTAGAGACATCGTTGGCTCTGAAGGAAGTGAACGTGACGGCCAAGCAGCGTGAAAGCGGTGCCTCGACTAGCAGCGTCATCGGTCGCCAGGCCATCGACCACCTGCAGGCCACCAGCCTTGCCGACGTGATGCAGCTGATTCCCGGACAACTCATGGACCGTCCTAACCTGACACAGCAGCAGGGTCTGCAGCTGCGGACGCTGCAAAACAACTCGACAATGGCTTTCGGCACCAGCATCGTCGTCGACGGTATGCCCATGTCCAACAATGGCGATGTGTCCCAAGGTGCTTTCTCGAGCACAGCCTTTGCTGGCACAGACCTTCGACAGGTATCGGCCGACAACATTGAGGAGGTGGAAGTCATCCGAGGCATCCCCTCGGCTGAGTACGGCGACCTGACCAGCGGCCTCGTCGTAGTCCACTCAAAGGTGGGTGTCACCCCTTGGCAGGTGAAGGCCAAAATCAATCCCGGTCTTCAGAACTACTCTGCAGGCAAGGGGTTTTCCCTTGGTAAAGCCGGCATCATCAACGCCAACCTCGACTATGCCAAGGCGTGGGGCGACCCCCGCGAGAAGACCCGCTCCTACGACCGCTACACGGCCAATATAGGTTGGGGATACGACTTCACAGCCAAGTGGCACGCCGACACCAAACTGCGCTTCATGCAGGCCAAAGACTGGTCGGGCAATGACCCCGACGCCATCGATGACGGTACGGAGAGCAAGGCCAAGACCACGACTATTGGACTGAACCACAATGGACGCATCCAGATGGACCTGCCGCTGATGCGCTCGCTGAAATACACATTAGGACTCAGCCTGTCGCAGTCCGAAACCCGCAACACCTCGTATGTCGCCGTCAGCAGCGGACTGCTCCCTATCCTGACTGCCCGTGAAACGGGTTACTATTCCGTTCCTTGGAAGACTACTTCCTACCTGGCTACCGGAATTACCGAGAGCCGTCCCGGCAACCTCTTCTTCAAGCTGACTGACGACTTCTTTCTGCGCAAGGGAAAGACCGTGCAGAGTTTCAAAGCAGGTATTGACTATCACTACGACTGGAACACGGGCAAGGGTTACTACAACGAGGACGATGCTTTGCCTTACCGCCCCAACAGCAACGGACGCCCGCGTGCCTTCGACGACATTCCCGGGCTTCACCAACTGTCGGCCTTCGTGGAAGACCAATTCTCCTATAATATAAATAAGGTGAACCGTCTGCGCATCAACCTCGGTCTGCGCTTTACGGCACTTCAACCGTTCAGCGACCTGGCCACCACATCCCTGTCACCCCGTTTCAACGTGGCCTTTTCCGTCACCAAGTGGCTCGACATCCGGGGAGGTATCGGTTTGAACTCGAAGACGCCGGGACTCATGCATCTCTACCCTGACAAGAAGTACATCGACGACGTTGTAGGCAACTATACGTTGGCCAGCCAGCCAGCCTATTACGTTCATACCCAAGTTTACGACGTGCAGCGCTCCGAAGGGCTGAAGAATGCCACGACCACAAAGATTGAGGCCGGCATCGACATCAAACTGCCTCAGGGACGGAAGCTGAGCCTGCTGGCCTACCAAGATCGCACGCCCAACGGCTTCGAGGCTGCCTCCGATTACTTCACCTATTCCTACAACCTGTTCGACGACACTCACATACCAGCCATCGTCAACGGTCAGCCCGACTTCTCGACGGGCTATGCCTACCAGTTCAACTGCTTTGCCACAACGGGACTGTTGGAGAATACCGACAAGACCGTCAACCGGGGTATAGAGTTCGACTTCGACCTCGGCGAGATTCGCCTGCTGAAGACCAATCTCTACTTCAACGGTGCCTGGAACGAGACGAAAACCAACTGGAGCACCCGTATGAACACCACCAGCGTGCCGGCCTCGCTGCTGTCGGGCACCATCTATGCCGGACGCAACATCTCACCCGTCCGCATCGTCTATCCCTCCGGACTGGACTATACCCGTCTGCGCCGCTTTGTCAACACGCTGCGGGCTGTCACTCATATACCGCAGCTGCACATGGTAGCATCGTTCACGGCTCAGTTCATCTGGCACAACTCCGTCTGGAGCTACACGGCCGACAAGGACCCCATCGGTTGGATCAGCGACGACCTGCAGTACCACGACATCAACTCAGCCGACTACATCACGTTCAACGGCGGCAGCATCGCCACCAACGACGAAAAACTGCAATTGCGCTACTCCGACAACGAGCCTAACGAGTCGCCCACCACGTGGAACCTCTCGGCCCGCCTCACCAAGGAGTTGGGCAAGGTGGGTGCCCTGTCGCTCTACGTCGACAACTGCATGTTCTACGAGCCTTACATGAAAGGCAACAACACCAATACCCTCACACAGCGCAACACCGGCAAGTTCGCCTTCGGTGCCGAATTATCCATCAACATGTAACGACCATGAAGCAATCATTATACGTCCTCACCATAGCTCTGTTACTGGCTTCCTGCATCGACTACGATGACGCCACCACCGAAATAGCGGTTCGCGTTCAGTTAACCATGCCGTCGGAGTTCACCGGCAGCACCGGAATGGCTGGTCACGAGATAGTGCTGCAGCAGGGCACCACCCGGCTGAAAGCCATCACCGACGACCAGGGTATGGCCACGTTCACGAACCTCATTCCCGACGTCTACGACATCTCCTGCTCCTGGGAAATCACCAGCGAACAGTATCAGCAGATGACGCAGCAGGAACTGAGCGGAGGCACCAGCTGCACCATCGCCGGTTCGCTCAACAGCCACCTCATCAATGAGGAACAGACCATTAAGCTGGCAACCAACCTCAGCATCAACCGCGACATCATCATCGGCAAGATTTACTACGCAGGCTCGAAGGACAATAACAATCGTACCTACATGCCCGGCAAATACATAGAACTCTACAACAACGGCAACAGCGCCGTCGATGTGGCAGGCTACTACATCGGACTCGTCGAAGCCGAGAGTACTCAGGCCTACACCCTTGAGAACCTGCACGAAGCCTTTGCCGACTCGGTGGTACTGTGTAAGCAGATATTCCGCATCCCTGCCGACAAGCCCTTCCTGGTACAGCCCGGCGGCACTGTGCTCATCGTCAACAGCGCCACCGACCATACCGACAACAACGACATGGAGAGTGACCTCAGCGACGCCGACTTCGAGGCCAAGGATGTGAACGGACGAACCCAGAACAACCCTGCTACCCCGGCTTTGGAACTGATTTACACCATGTATCCCTCCATCTCGAACATGAACCTCATACAGAGTGGTCCCTGCGCCGTCATCATCTTCCGCACGGACGAGCAGGTGGCAGACTGGCAACTGACCTACCCCTACGGCAAGACCACCGGCTCGCAATGGAAGCTCGTGCCGAAACGGCTCATCATCGACGTGGTGGAAGCCCTCGCCAACAAAGCCACTGGCATTGATGTGTCGACCAAACGACTCTATGCCGACATCGACGCAGGCTACACATACATTGAGGCCCGCACTGGCTGGACGGGCGAGGTGGTCTACCGACGTACCGCCGACAAGCGTGGTGCCGACGGCCACAAGATGCTGACCGACACCAACAACTCGAGCAACGATTTCCACGTTTCTACAACGATTAAACCCCGACAGTACGATGAATAAGACCCTCATACAAGTCCTATTGGCCCTATTGGTCCCATTGGCCTCATCAGCCCAAGAGGCGCATTACCGCTATGCCGACGCCACCCAGTTGTGGCGACTCACCGACAACGCTGCCGGACTGTCGCTCGATTCGGGCTTCAACCGAGGCATTGCCCATTTCGACGTGCAGCACCATGAGGGCGACTTCCGCCGCGTGCAGGAGGGCGGACAGCAGAACCAGCTCTCGTTCGCCACCGAGCGTTACCAGCGCATTGGTCATATACTGGTGGGCTACGGCTCGTTCCGCTTCGGCATGGACCGCACAAAAGACCGCGTCTGGTGCGACGTCATGCGACCCTACAACTCTAACCCCTTCTTCTCGGGCAGCAGCGTCAGCGGCAAGTACGACACCCAGCAGTTCGACCTCACCGCCGCCGTGGGTACCATCCAGATATGGGGCTTTACCGGAGGCGTCAGGTTAGACTACCAGGTGGGCGACCTCAGCCGCTTGCGCGACCCACGCTCACGCTCCGAATTACTGGACTACAAACTGACGCCGTCACTGACCTACACCTCGGGCCAGCACACCTTAGGCATCAGCGGCCACTACCGCCGGCGCAAGGAGAAGATACCCAGCATGACCACCGTACAGCAGGACCCGAACCTGAAGTATTACCTCATGACGGGCATGGAGCAGGCCACAGGCATCACCGGCGGCTACAACGGCTATAGCCGCGAGTGGGTAGACCACCGCTTCGGTGCCGCCCTAAGCTACGGTTTCAACCAAAACGCTACGAAGAGCCTCAATACCCTCAGCATAGAACGTGGTTCCGAGGATGTGCTGGGCCAGTACAAGTATGAGCCGGGCCACTACGTCAGCTACCGTTACGGCTTCACCTCCTACAACCGCATGGAGAAAGGCGGCCTGCTGCACCAGCTCGACCTCACCGCCCACTACGAGCAGGCCTACGCCGACGAGTACCGCCAGCAGCTCGTACAGGAGCGTGATGCCGAGAAGGGCTACACCTCCTACAGCTACGAGACGCTCATCAAGTTCAAGAAGCGCTACCAGGTGAAGCACCTCACAGCCGACCTCCACTACCGCTGCTCCGTGGCTGAAGACGATGCCGTCAACACCTACGCCGGACTGAGAGCCGCCCTCAACCAGGCCGAGAACAAGCACCTGCTGCCCACGTCGAGCCTCGAATACAACCACCTGGACTTCACACTCGAAGGCGGAACATCGCTGGGACGTTTCGTGATTGACGCCGAGGCGGGCTACCACCTTTCAACGAAGGCCGACCTCGCGCTGGCAGACGCCACCACCGACTACGCCACACAGGTGCTGCTGCCCGACATGACGTACTACGACGCCAACTACTGGCGCGGCCACCTGCAAGTGACCTACCAGTTCCCGATAACGCTGAAGGGCACACGGTCAACATGGTTCGTACGGGCCTACGGCGACTACCTCAAGACTAACAATTCGCTCGATGCCTCTACCATCGGGCTATCCATCGGACTATACAACTAAAAAACAAAGCAATATGAAGAGAAAGATTCTTAGCGGACTGGCACTCGTAGTGCTCGCCGCAATCATGCAAAGCGCCGCTCCTCAGGACGACCAAGTAATGACCAAAGAAAACGGCACTTACATAGTGAACACCACCACGCTCGGCAAGAAAGTGATTGGCTACGTCGACGCAACGCCCGTGAAAATCCACATCAAGAAGAACAAGGTGGAAAAGGTGGAAATCCTGAAAAACCAGGAGACCCCCAAGTACAACGCGAAGGTGAAGAAAGCCTTGCAGGAAAAGTGGAACGGCCAGAAAGTGAAGGATGCCGCCCAGCTCAAGGTCGACGCTGTGACGGGTGCCACCTTCACCTCGGAAGCCATCATCAAGAACGTTCAGTTAGGACTGGAGTATTACCAAAAGAACAAGTAGAATAGTGAAAGTCCGACTGTCGCTCCTCTGCGCTGCGCTGCTGTTCGTCAGCATCGCCCACCGTGCCACCGACTACCGCAAAATGTCGGGGCACGTAAAGGGCATTGTCGTCAAACAGGAACAGAAAGTAAACGCCACCCGCAGCCTCATACCTCATACATCACACATCACACATCAACCATCCCGCCTCACCGCCTTTGTACGTATCGACGGTGCCGATGCCGATGAAGTGTGGAGCAACTACGGCTGCAAACCTTACGCCCACTTCGGCGACAACTACATCGTGGGCATCCCCCTCGATGCCGTCGGGGCTTTGTCCGACCATCCCGCCGTACGCCGCATCGAGGCCAGTCCTTCGGGATTTCTCACGATGGACACCACAGCCATCATCATCGGTGCCAACAAGGTGCAACATCCAAGGGTCCCGGTTGATCGTTCACGGTCCTCCATCCCCCATCCAATATTGAACAACTACACAGGCAAAGGGGTGGTCGTTGGCGTGATGGACGTAGGCTTCGACCTGACCCATCCCAACTTCATTGACCCCGTTACAGGCAACAGCCGCATCGCCGCCTTCTGGGACCAGCTCACCAAGGACACCGTAGGCAGCGCCATGCCCGTAGGCCGCGACTATCGGCAGCCTTCAGCCCTCAACATCCAGCATTCCGCCGACGGTCTGCTCCAGACGCACGGCACCCACACCCTCGGCATTGCTGCGGGCGGCGGCTACCACTCACCGTATAAAGGCATTGCCTTCGACAGCGACATCTGCATAGTCAGCAATGCCATCAACGAGAGCATCGCCCTCATCGACTCTGCCGACTACGACAAGTACACCACTGCTGTCGACGCCCTGGGATTCAAGTACATATTCGACTATGCCGACCAGCAGGGCAAACCCGCCGTGGCCTCACTCAGCGAGGGCTATCCTCCCTACATCGACGAAGAGGACTGCCTCTATGCCGCCTTCCTCGATAGTCTGAGCGGCCCTGGACACATCATCGTCGCCGCTGCCGGCAACGAAAGCACCTCAATAACCTACGCCGAGAAGCCGAGGGGAGTCGAGGCCGCCGGCGCATTCCTGTCGGTCAGCAGGGACGTGGCCTTCTATCGCGTCAAGACCAACGGTAGCTTGGATATCTCAGTCTATGCCTACGCCCAAGGCCAGGAACCGTCCGACACGCTGCACTACCCTGCAGCTGCCATTCCCGTTGACTCAGTGAGAACCGACACGCTGTTCCTGCGGGGCGACACCTGCACCATCATGATAGAAAGTTACCCCACGGCCCTCACGTCGAGCGCAGAACCCGACTCCTGCTACATCATCTACTTCCTGGCCAACAAGAACCTCACCGAACTGCCTCCACTCGCCATAGTCATGGAGGGTGCTGAAGCCCGAGGCGAACTCTACGGCAGCTCCAGCTACGGACTGGCCAACCGCAGCACCGACAGCCGATGGAATGCTGCCACGTCGGGCCACAACGTGCATGCGCCCGCCTGCTTCCCGTCGGTCATCTGCGTGGGGTCCACCGCCCACCGATTAGGCTTCACCAACTACAAGGGACAGTACAAGGACTACTCCTACGGTCGCACACGGGGGCAGCTGAGTCCCTATTCCTCCATAGGCCCAGCCATGAACGGCCAAATGAAGCCTCAGATAACGGCTCCAGGCGACAACATCATATCCTCATACAGCAGTTTCTACATAGAAGCCAACCCCGATGCCAACGACATTAACTCCGACGTCGAGCACTTCGATTATCAGGGACGCACCTACGCCTGGAATGCCAACACAGGCACATCGATGGCCACGCCCGTCGTGGCTGGAGTCATAGCCCTGTGGCTGGAAGCCAAGCCCGACCTGACGCCGCAGGAGGTTATCGACGCTCTAAGCCACACCAGCCGCCACCCCGACAGCAGCCTCACCTACCCCAACAACCAGTACGGCTACGGCGAGATTGACGCCTACAGCGGACTACTCCACATCCTCGGTGCCTCCCGCATTGAGGGCGTCAGTC
>JAEEGI010012928.1_pt1 | contig 17784 bp, 10 predicted proteins | sample 8958751 | NCBI WGS metagenome assembly JAEEGI01 (sample SAMN16246545, study PRJNA631951) | gut metagenome | biome: gut microbiome; feature: rumen; material: KS-attached | host: Bos | place: Iran: Karaj | collected 2018-10 | reverse complement strand
CGGGCCCATCGCATCCTCCACCACACCTTTGACCAGGTATCCGCCCTGGGCGGACACCAGACCCGCTGCCAGAAGCAGGAGGGTCAATGCGGAAAGAATCCTTTTCATTGGGTTGGTAGTTGGTTATATTGGGTTACTGTTGTCAGTGTACCGCAAAATTACCGGGATTCTCACGCGCGTCCGAATAAAATAGGGAAAATATAATTCTAAAACATTTTAATACGCTGTGAACCAGCGCATTGACACCCTCCTTCGAGGTAAAAAATATAAGGGTTGTATTGGCCTTACCGGGCCCCGATCTTCATGATTTCGGCCTCGAACTGCTCGTTCTCCACCCAGGACTTGTTCTTCACCCGCGTCTTGTAGGTGTTGATGGTGTGGACGGAGTAGTCCAGGAACTTGGCGATGCGGTCCGTCTCGGAGATGCCGAGGCGGATGAGGGCGAAGATGCGCATCTCCGGGGTGAGGCCCTCCGCCGGGAACCGCTGCTCGGTTTCCGGGAACAGGGCGTTGTAGTCGTTGACGAAGGTCGGGAAGATCTTCAGGAAGGTGTGGTCGAAGGACTCGTACATCTCGTCCCGCTCCTTGTCGATGGTGGATTCCTTCAGGGACCGGCGCAGCTCGTCGTACTGCCGGGTGACGATCATCCGGTCCACCATCTTGTACAGCTGGGCCATCTTGTCCAGGAACTCGGAATTGATGTAGAAGGAGTTGCCGATATACTCCGACTTGATCTCGTTCGCCTCCGCGAGCTGCACGTTCGCGGCCTCGAGCTGGGCGTTCCGCTCCTCGATGGTCGCGCGCGCCTCGTGCAGGCGGCGGTTCTGCCGCCGGATGAACAGGAGCGCGGCCACGGCCGCCAGGATGACCAGGGCGAGCAGCGCAAGCCCCCACGCCAGCAGGTTCCGCTCCCGCTGCAGACTGTCGTAATGGTTCTTTTCCACGAGGGGCAGCACCGCGCCGACTTCCAGCTTCCGGAGGCGGGCGTTGTAGAAGTTGGCGTCGTCGAAGGACTCCCGCACATAGCGCGACGGCCGCTCCACCTCGCCACGGCGGGTCAGGTACTCGGCGAGCATCCGGAGCGCCGTCGTCTCCTTGGTGGAGGACTTGAGGTCGAAGATGGCCGATTCGCAGAGCGACTTGATCGCCTCGTCGTCCCGGCCCAGGCAGTGCTGGAGCCAGCCGGTGGACGACGCGAAAATGGCGCGCTGATGGTAATCGAGGTTCTCGTCGGAGAGAAGACGGCTGAACGCCGCGATGCCCTCCTCGTACCGGGCGCTCTCCATCAGGTAGTTCGCCTGATATTCCCACCACGTGGGCGAGCCTTCGGGAACCATCTCGAGAATCTTCCGGCTGTACTCCTCCCCCACCCGGGAATACTCGTCCCAATACGGGGCCGTCTGGGAATAGCCGCGCGCGGAATAGTTCAGCCGCACCTGCATCTTGTAGTATTCCAAGAGCGTCTTGGGGGAAACCCCCTCCACGTCCAGGGCGTCCATCACGTCGAACGCCTCCTTGTACAGGCCGGCCGAAATCAGGCAGAACGTCGTGGCGCAGCCGGCTTCGACCCGGGCGTCGGGCAGGTCCGCCGCGGCCGCGAGCCGGGCCATCTCCTGCGCGTACGCATAGGCCGAATCGTACTTGTAGCTCTGGTATTCCTCATACAGCTCGCGCGTGACACCGTAGCGCTCCCGGTCGTCCAGCGCGGCGCGGAGGCGGCCGCGCAGCTGCCCGATCCGGGCCTCCTTCCGCGCGTCATACTCCTCCTTCTTCGCCAGCTCCGCATCCAGTTCGTCCAGCCACGGCTCCCTTTCCCGCCCCTGCAGCGGAACCAGCGTCAAAAAAAGCAGCGCAATGATATGAAGCAACTTCATCATTACGCCGCAAGTTAGTTATTTTCAACGAAAAGCACAACCCCTGCCGGGGCCTGCTCCCGCTACAGCTTGAACACCACGGAGGAGTTCGGGCCGAGGGTGAGCTTGTCGTGGTCGATGGTCGCCGTGCCGAGGAGGCCGACCGCGCGGGACATATCGTCCTTGACGGTGACATCCTTCGCCGAAGAAGCCGTATTGTGGATCACGAGGAGCTTCTGGCTGCCGGCGGTCATATACCAGGAAGCGATGGAACTGCCGCTGAGGTTGGCGTTCGTCATCGTACCTTCGGCCAGGGCCTGGTAGGTGTTGCGGAGACGGCTCCAGGTCATGTACACATTCAGGAGAGAGTTCGCATCGGCTTTCTGGGCCTCCACGGAGATGGAGGAGGTGAGCATCGAAATGTCCACCTTGTTGTTCGGACCCTTCTTCGCGCAGTCGCTGCCGCTCTTGTTCCACATCATCGGGGTGCGGACATACTCGTCGCCGCCGCCCTTCGTTCCGTAATAGCCGAGCTCTTCACCCTGGTACACGAAAGGCTTGCCGGGCGTGGTGAGCATCATCGCGGCCGCCTGCTTCTCCTTCGCCACGTTCTTCCCGAGGGCTTCCGCCGCGCGGTCCTGGTCATGGTTGGTCATGAAGATGGACGTGATGGCGTCGGCGCGCTGCGCCTTGTGGTCGTCGATGAACTGGCTCACCGTGGACACATAACTGGACGCGTTGCCGCCGAGGGCCTGCTTCAGCGCGTCGAAATACGCGAACTCGAAGCAGGAAGTCAGGCTCCCGTAGTAAGTCTTTTCGGTATCGTGGCCGTCCCACTCTTCCGCCACCATGAAGATGTTGTCGCTGTGGCCCGCGGCCTTGTAGGTCGCGTTGCAGCGTTCATACCACTTTTTCAGCAGGGTCCGGTTGGAGGAATGGTTGTAGGAAGCGATACCGCCGCAGATATGCTTGACCGCATCCAGGCGGAACCCGTCCACGCCCAGGTTGATCCATTTGTCGGCCGATGCGGCCAGGTCCAGGAACGTGGGATTGCTGTCGGCCGTCGCGGGATCGCCGTAGTTCAGGTCCGGCATCGAATCGCTGAAGCAGCCCATGTAGTACAGGGTTTCCGTAGTCACGTTCGAGAGCTCGAACTTGTAGCGGCCGTTGCCGGTGAAGCTCATGTCGGCGCCTTCCGGCACCAGGTCCATCGCCTGCCCCTCCGTAATCGTGCCGTTACCGGAAGCCCCGAACTTGGAATTATCCCAGCTCATATATTTGCGCACCAGGATGCCCCACGTACCGTTGATGTCCATCACCAAATAGTAAGTGCCGTCTCCCTTGTCCACGAACTGGACAGCCTTGTTTCCCGACCCGTCCCACATATACAGGTTCCAGCTGGCGGTGCCGTTCGTCACGGCTTCGGTGGTCTTGGTGACGGTCAGCTTCGGCGCGCCGGAAGTCACCTGTTTCCACTCGCCGGACTCATACCGCGTCCCCTTCAGCATCGGGAACTTGGTATAGTCCGCCGAGGGATTGGCGCTGAGGAAATAGTAGTCGCGGTACGGGGAGGAGGGATCGGCCAGGGCCCGCTTGAACCAGTCGTTGTTCTTGCCGGAATGGTTCAGGACATAGTCCATGTAGATCTTGATGTTCTTGGCATGGGCCGCGTCGATCAGGTTCTTGAAGTCCTGCTCCGTGCCGAACAGCGGGTTCACGGCATAGTAATCATCCACGTCATAACCGTGATAGGAGGACGTCTTCTGCGCCGGCGAGAGCCACAGCGCAGTCGCGCCCATTTCGTCCAAGTAGTCCAGTTTGTTCTGGATGCCCTTGAAGTCGCCCACGCCGTCGCCGTTGCTGTCGGCGAAGGAATAGACGAGCAGCTGGTAGGTCGTGGAAGAGCGCTTGTTGCCGTCGAAGCTGTCGGGGTTCGCCACGACCGTGACGATGTTCTTCCCCTTCTGGGTCACGGCGATCGAGACGGTGCTCGACCCCTTGACGGAAATCGACCCGGCGCGGTCCTCGCCCGAGTTGGCGTCGACCTTCACCGCCAGGTTGGCCTTGCCGGTGCCGGAGGTTTTCTCCATATGGATCCAGGAGGCGGAAGGCGTGGCCGTCCAGTCCTTTTCGGTCGTGACGTACACGAGTTTGCTCGAGGCGTCCTCGGCCTCGAACTCGAGCGAGGAAGGGCTCACCGTCAGGGTGTCCTGGGGTTCCTGCTTGTTCTTCGTCGGGTCGCAGGAGAAGAGGACCAGCAGCGCGGCCAGGGAGGCCAGGATGGAGATGAGAGTCCGTTTCATAAGGCTGTCTTTGTGTTTGAGATTCCCGGTCAAGCCGGGAATGACGGTTACTTGGCAGGCCGGGGTCCGGTCAGGGGCCCCGGCCCGAAAAAAGTTATTCAATGACGCCGGTTCCGGCGTTGAAGTCGAGGGTCACCTTGGCGCCGGCGGCCACAGACACGCGGGTCTGGTCACCGCCGTTGCCGCGGTAGGCGATCTTGCCGTCCAGGATGATGAACTCGCGGGTCCACCACGCGGTGGTCGCGATGGAGGAAGCCGCATAGAGGCGGAGTTCGTCCGCATTCGGGACGGTGATGGAGAGCTTGCCGTCGGCCGCCGTGAACAGAGCGCCTTCCATGGCCTCGTCCCAGCCGCCGAAGCAATTGCCGATGCCGTACACCTTGGCAGGCTCCACGCACACCTTCTTGTTCTCGACGTCGACATAGATCATGTACACGCCGGTTTCGGCCACGAAGCAGTTGCCGCCATCCACGGTGTAGCCGGTGTTTTCATCCAGGCCGGTGAAGTCACCGTTCCACTCCTTGACCGCGCAGAACTTGAAGCCCTTGCCGGCCTCGATGTTGCGGATGGCCCAGAACTGGCCGGGCTTGCCGTTGACCGGAGTCATGTCCACGATGTAGTCGGCACCCCAGTCCCAGCCGCCGATACCGTCGCCGATGATGTACATCGTCTCCGGGAGCGTCGGGGCCTCGCCTTCACCGGCGATGGTGCCGGTGCCGGCGTTGAAGTCGAGGGTGACCGTCTGGCCGGCGAGCACGCTCACGCGAGCCTGGTCGCCCTGGCCTTCGTCATCGCCGCGGTAGTCGATCTTGCCGTCCAGGATGATGAACTCACGGGTCCACCACTCGGAGGTGGAGATGGCGGAAGCCACGTACATGCGGAGTTCGCCGGCGGCCGGGACAGTCGCCTTCAGCGTCTTGCCGTCCGCCGTGAAGAGCGCGCCCTCCAGGGCCTCGGTCCAGCCGCCGAAGCAGTTGCCGATACCGTAGACACGGGCGGGTTCCACATGGACCTTCTCGTTCTTGAGGTCGATATGCACGAGGTAGAAACCATCCTCGGCCACAACGCAGTTGTTGTCAGACACTTCGTAGCCGTCATTGGTGGTCAGGCCATAGAAGTCGCCCTTCCAGTCGCGCACCGAGCAGAACTTGAAGCCCTTGCCGGCGCTGAAGTAGCGGACCGTCCAGAACTGGCCCTCCGAATTGTTGCAGCCGGCGCCCCAGTCGGGCTGATACACGACCGGGGTCATCTCCACGACACCGTCGGAAGCCCATTGCCAGCCGCCGAACTCCTCACCGATCATGTACAGATGCTCGGGATAGGCGACGGAGGTGATCACGACTTCCTTGGTCTCCGGGGTGAACTGGACCTTGTACTGGCCCGCCTCGGGAACGGTGATGTTGCCACCGGGCTGGACGGCCGTGAACGGCTCGCCCACCTTGGGCGTGAAGCCATCGGCCACACCGTAGGTGTTGGCGTCGGCCCAGGAGAAGTCGAAGCGGATCTTGAACCCGCCGGAAATCTCGACCACCGGGCTCGTCCACACGCCGTTCTTCTCGGTCATCACGATATCGTTGTCCCAGCTGGTGCCGTTGATCTCGCCGATGAGCGAGTAGGCGGCCACGTGGGAGTCGATCTTGATGGTCTTGTTCGCGTAGTCGAAGGTGACGTCATACGTACCGGCCACACCCACGTGGATGTTCTTGTCGCCCGCCGCGAACGCGACGCCCAGTTCGGGCTTGTACACGTCGTACGGGTTCGACGGGTCGATGGTGCTGTGGTCGTTAGCCTCGGGACCGCCGTAGTTCTCGTCCCACTTGTGGTCCGCGCGGATCTTGAACTCGTCGTTCGCGGTCAGGGTGACCAGGCGGGCGACCCAGATGTCTCCGGTGGTGTTCGTCATGTCGGTGTCGGTATCCCAGGAGGTACCGCCGATGGTGCCGATGAGCGACCAGACGGCCGGCTTGCCGGGTTCGGGCGTGTCGCCGCCCACGAGCGGGCTCTTGCCGCCGAGGGACTCGACGACCTTGTAAAGATTGGCATTCGGATTCACGAGGAGGTCGTAGGTACCGTCGGCCGGAACCGCGAGGTTCTTGCCGCCGCCGGCGCCTTCATACTCGGTGTCCAGCTCGACGACGAACGGCTCGGTGTCGCCCGTTGCGCCGATGTTGGTGTCCCAGCTGACGTCCTTGCGGAACTTGAACTGGTCGGCCGTCGTGAGGACCACGCCCTCGGCGACATGCCATTCACCGTCGGTGGTCATCTGGATGTCCTTGTTCCACTCCATCGGCACGCTCGGGATGTTGCCGATGACGGACCAGGTGCTGATCTCGTCGAAGCCCGGATAGGTCTCGAAGGCTTCGAAGAGGGTGAGGGTGCCCGCCTCGGTATCGAGGAGGAGGTCATAGTAGCCTTCCTCGGGCACGCCGAGGTTCTTGCCGCCCGGAGTGGCCTCGATCGCGGTGCCGACCTCCATCACGTACGGCTCAGTGTCGCCCGGGGCGCCGAAGTTGGTGTCCCAGCCGCCGTCCTTGCGGACCTTGAACTGGTCGTTCGGGGTGAGCAGGACCTTCATCGCGACGTGCTTGTTGCCGTCCTCGGTCATGTACATCGGGCCGTCGGCGTTCCAGTTGTTGCCGGTGCTGGCGATGGAGCCGATCAGGCCCCAGGTGCTGGGCTGGGTGAATTCCTTCCAAGGATTGCCCTGCGGCACCGGGATGGTGACGATGAAGCCGCGGACCTGGATCCGGCCTTCGGAATCGACATAGCCGTTGCGGCCGTTGTCCTTGGAGACTTCCTGCATGGAGGCGCGGACCACCATGTCGAAGTCGACGGAGTCGCCCTCGTTGTAGCCGAGGGCCATCAGGGCCTTGCTCAGGTTCGCGACGGTGGCGCTGGCCTGGCCGTCCTTGACGGAAGCGGTGACGGTCTTCGTGACGGCATTGCCGCCCGCAGAGACGATCACGAGAGAGTGGTTCACCGGCATCTTCTGGTTGAAGCTCTGGTTGAAGACGCCAGGAGTATAGGAAGCGGAGACCCCTTCTTCGGAGACGTCATACGAATTCAGCACCGGAGCGGTGGCTTTCGTCGCGTCGAAGACGGTCATCTGCTCGCGCACGCAGGACACGAAGCCCAAGGCTACCAGACCTGCGGCCAATATGGAAACGATTCTTTTCTTCATGGTGTTCATCTGTTAATAGCCGGGGTTCTGGGCGAGGTTGGAGTTGGCCAGCCGGTCGCTGTCCGGAATCGGGAAGAGCTCGCGGTAGGAATCCACGTCACGGCCGTCCTTGACTTCGCCCTTCCACTGCCAGTTGTAACCGGAAGTGAACTGGCCGAAGCGGATGAGGTCGCTGCGGCGCCAGCACTCCTGGTAGAGTTCGCGGCCGCGCTCGTCCAGGATATCCTGGAGGCTCGGGTTCGAAATCGCGTTGAGGCCGGCGCGGGCGCGGACGGCGTTGAAGCCGTCGATGCTGCCGGGGATGCTGGCCCCGCGGACCTGGCACTCGGCCGCCATCAGAAGGACGTCGGCATAGCGCATCATCGGAAAGTCGGTGTTCACGAAGCTCGGGCCCGTCCATTTGGCGTCATCCTCGTTGTAGGCCTTGTTCGGCACTTCGCCGTCAACGCTGTTCACGTTGCGGAACTTCATGAAGGCGATACCATGGGAGAACTCGCCGATGTCGTCGATGTCCTCCTGCTGGGTGGCGGTGTAGAACAGGTTGCGGGCGTCGTTCGCGGAGAACTTGTGGTAGAACTCGGGCGTGGTGCGGAGGCCGCCCCAGCCGGAGGAGATTCCCATGGCGAACGGATCCATCTCACCGCCTGTCGAGGCGAAGATGATGTAGTTGGTGACCCCGTAGCTCTGGGTGTAGAGGCCGTCCTGCTCTACGGAGAAGATGATCTCATCGGTGCAGCGGTCGTTGTCGGCGCAGAAGAGGTCCTGATAGGCGTTGAACGTACCACCGTTCGGCTTGGTGTGCAGGCTGTAGCCGTCGTCCATCAGGTCCTTCAGGACGTTGGCGCAGTCGGCGAAGCGGTCCGTGCCGGTGTAGACCTTCGCGTTCAGATAGAGCTTCGCGAGGAGGAACTTGACGGCACCCATGCCGATGTGGCCGGCCTCGACGGCGGAGCGCTCAGGAAGGGCGCCGTTCGCGAGGATGTCCTTGAGTTCACCCTCGAGCCAGTCGAACAGGTCGGCGCGGGAGATCTGCTGGGGATTCACGCCCACGATATCCTCGTCCGTAGCGAACGGGACGTTGCCGAAGCAGTCGATGGCGTGGTAATAGGCGATAGCGCGCATAGCACGTGCCTCGTCGATATAACGTTTCTGGAGCGCGGCGTCGAAGTCCACCTTCTTCACCTCGCGGATGAACTCGTTAGCGGAGGAGACTTGCATCAGGATGCGGGAATAGAACGCATAGATGAAGGTATCGTCCGTGGTCCAGTTCATATAGTGGAAGTTCTTGATGGTCTGGTCGTTCCAGCCGCAGACGCTCTCATCGGTAGTGAGCTCCTGCAGATGGTAGAGGCCGCGGATGTACTGGGAGGCGCCGCCGTCCAGGCCGGAAATGGAAGCGCCGCCGTTCGGGCCGTAGTAGCCGGAGGTGGCGAAACCGAGGTAGACGCCGGAGATGTAACGGTCCAGGGAGGCCTTGTCCGTCAGCACTTTGTCCACCGTATTGGCGTTCGGGTCGATCGGGGTGACGTTCAGGTCCCAGACACAGGACGAGACGGCAGCCGTAAGCGCGATGACACCGAGGATATATTGAATCTTTTTCATTGCTTTTCCCTATTAGAAGTTAGCTTTCACACCGAGGATGAAGATTCTCGGACGGGGATAGACCGTGCCGTCGATACCGCCGAAGATTTCAGGGTCGATGCCCGTGTAGCGGGTGAAGGTGCAGATGTTCTGCACCGTACCGAAGACGTTCAGGGAGAAGGGACGGTCCTGCGAGACTTCGAAGAGTTTCGGGAACGTGTAGCCCAGGGTGAAGTTGTCCAGCTTGAGGAAGCTGCCGTCCTGGAGGTAGTAGTCGCTCAGGTACTGGGCCTGGGAGAACATCGATTTCGGAGCGGTGGCGACGCGGTTGGAGACGAACTGGTTCGTCCACAGGTCGGCGAGCATCTCGGTGTCGGAGGCGACGTTGTTGTACACCCAGTTGCCGAGGGAGGCGTGGCCGGAAAGGGCCGCCGTCCAGTTCTTCCAGTTGAGGGTCGTGTTAAAGCCGAAGGTCCAGTCGGCGTCGGCATGGTGGCCGAGGTAGCGGTCGTCCGCGGTGATCTGGCCGTCATTGTTGCGGTCCACATAGACACCGTTGATTGGATTGCCCTGCTGGTCGTACACCTGCTGGTAGAGGTAGAAGGTGCGCATCGGATAGCCGATCTGGATCATCTGCACGTTGTTGCCGGTACCACCGGAGATACCGCCGGTCTCGATACCGGTCGCATTCTCGTCGGAAGCCGTCAGCTTGGTGACGGTATTCTTGTTGTACGCGGCGTTCACGCCGAAGGTCCAGCTCAGGTCGCGGGTCTCGGCCAGGACGGCGTTCACGTCCACCTCGATACCCTTGTTGGTCATCGAGCCGATGTTGGTATTCAGGTAGTTCGTCAGGTTGGAAAGGCCCGGCACCGGGATGTAGTTGAGGATGTCGCGGGTGTCGCGCTTGTACACGTCCACGGACGTGGTGAGGCGGTCGTGCCAGAAGCCGAAGTCCATACCCGCGTTGTAGGTGGTGGTGGTTTCCCACTTCAGGTTGGCGCTGTAACCGAGGGCGACGACCGGGGCGGTATAATTGCCACCGTTCACGAAGTAGTAGGAACCCGGCGTGTTGATGGACAGGAACTGGGCGAAGGTCTCGTAGTAGCCGCCCACTTCCTGCTGACCGGTCTCACCCCAGGAGAGACGGAGTTTGAGGGTGGAGACGGGCTCCACGTTCTTCAGGAAAGACTCGTTCTTGATGTTCCAGCCGAGGGCCACGGACGGGAAGATACCCCACTTGTTGTTCTGGAAACGGGAGGTACCGTCGGCGCGGACCGTGGCGGTGATCAGGTAGCGGTCGGCGAAACTGTAGTTGGCACGGCCGAAGAAAGAGATCAGGTAGAGCTCGCCCTTGCCCTCGGTGTTCGAGAGTTCGACCTTGTCGCCGAGGCGGTAGGTGTAGTTGTGGCTGTTGCTCCAGAAGTGCTGCCAGGAATAACCGGCCATCAGGTCTACGAAATGCTTCTCAGCGAAAGTGTGGCTGTAGTCACCGTAAAACTCCAGGGTGGTGTTCCGGCGGAGGTAGTCATAGTCGGTATGGCTGCCCTGGCCGGCCTCGGACGTGTTGTGGTAGGAAGCTTCGGTACCCTGCTTGTTCTCGGTGACGCCGTCGGATTTGGCCCAGTCGATACCGAGGTTCAGGTTCAGGCGCAGGTCCTCGAAACCATGGATCTTATAGTCGAACTGCGTGTTGCCGATGAAACGGAACGCATCGGCCATGTCCCGGCGGGAGTCGAGGAGGGCCACCGGGTTCACCGTGGCCATCGTGTTGATGTTGCCGGAAGCATCATACCAGGTGGTGTAGCCGTTCAGGTTGGCGCCCGGGACGTTGTTGTACACCGGCTTGGTGGGATCGTAGTGGTTGGCGGCGCCGATCGCGCCCTGGTTGGCATACCAGTTCAGGGCGTAGGTGCCCTTGCCGTTCACATTGACCGTAAGGTGGTTGTCGAAGAAGGACGGGGAGAGGTTCAGGCCGAGGGTGACACGGTCCATCTCGGAGCCCTTCAGGGTACCCTGCTGGCGGATGACGCCGGTGGAGATGCGGTACGGGAGGAAAGAACCCAGGCGGCCGGTAAGGCTCATGTTCGCGTCCATCGTGGTCGCGACCTGGTAGATTTCCTTCTGCCAGTTGGTGTTGTACAACTTCCCGCCCACGCCGAGGTGCTGCTCCGCAGCGGAGTTCGCGCCGTAGAAATCACGGACGAGCTTGACGATGCCGTCGGCATCCAGGAGATTATTGTACTTGGCGATCGTATTCACGGACGTCGTGAAGTCGGCCGCTACTTTCGGGACGCTGGAACCGGTTCTGGAGCCCTTCTTGGTGGTGATCACGATAACGCCGTTGGAAGCGCGGGAGCCGTAGATGGCGGTCGCGGACGCATCCTTGAGGACGGTGAAACTCTCGATGTCCTCCGGGTTGATGGAGGCCATCGGGTCGGACATGCCGGAGATACCGTCGTTGGACACCGGCAGGCCATCGATCACATACAGCGGGGTATTGGAGGCGTTGATGGAGGAGCCGCCACGGATGCGGACAGTCGCGCCGGAACCCGGCATACCGTCACCGGCGGTAACGACCACGCCCGCGCTCTTGCCGCGGAGCAGGTCGGTCGGGGAAGTGACGACGCCCTTGTTGATCTCATCGGCCTTGACCGTGGAGACGGAACCGGTGAGGTCGCTCTTCTTCACGGTACCGTAGCCGATGACCACGACCTCGTCCAGGAAATGGCTGTCCTCTTCGAGGGTGACCGTCGCGGGCATTTCGGAGGCCTTGAAGACCTGCGTCGCGTAACCGATGCAGCTGATCTCGATCAGGGCATCGCCGCTCGGGACGTTGAGTACGAAGTCGCCGTCCATGCCCGTGGACGTGCCGTTCGTCGTGCCTTGCTGCACGACGGCGGCCCCGATCACGGGTCCCATGGCGTCGACTACGACTCCTTTTACCTGATACCCGCCTTGGGCGAGTACAGTGGTGCTTGTCAGGCTGGCCAGCAAGACAAACACGGCAGTTAGAATCCTTTTCATTAGAGTGTAGTTAGTTGATATTTGGATTGGTTCTATTTCTTGATGAAGCGCACGCACACGGCGCCGACCACCAGGTAGATGCCCGCCATCAGGAGCATCGCCGGCTGGCTGTCGCCCACCAGGCGCAGCACCAGTCCGCCCGTGGCCGCCGCAACGATCTGCGGCAGGCAGATGGTGCAGTTGAACAGGCCCAGGTACGAGCCCATGTACGGGCTGCCCTCCAGGGCGTTCGTCAGCAGGGTGAAAGGCAGGGCGAGCATCGCGGCCCAGGCAAAGCCGATGAGGAAGTAGCTCACGAACAGGGCATACTGGTTATGCAGGAACATCACCGAAGCGAAGCCGATGGCGCCGATCAGGAGGCTCACCACGTAGCCGGTCTTCACGTTCTTGAAACGCGGCAGCACCGTGGCCCACAGGATGGAGCCCACGGCCTGGATGGCGAACAGGACGCCCACCCAGTTGCCGGCGGCCTGAAAGCCGGCCGAGGCGGCGGCGCCTTCCACGGCCATGTCCACGCCCCAGCAGTTCACGGCAATGGCGCCGTTCGTATAGTTCCACATGTACAGGAACGCGGCCCAGCAGAAGAACTGCACCAGGCCCACGGTCCAGAAGGTCTTCGGCGCCTCCACCAGAAGCTTCATCAGGCCTTTGTCGGACTTTTTCTCCTGGTTCTGGAGGTCAATGCCGTGGAACTCGGCGTACTCCTTCGGCGGCATCTCCTTCACGCGCAGGAACGTATAAAGGACGCACAGGATCAGGATGGCGGCGCCCACGTAGAAGGAGTACACGACGCTGTCGGGGACGACACCTTCGGGAGCCTCGTTCGCAATACCGATCCAGGTGAAGAAGATCGGGAAGAGGTAGCCGAGGAGAGAGCCCGCGTTGCACAGGAAGCTCTGGATGCTGTAGGCGGTGGTCTTCTGCTTCTCGTTGACCATGTCACCGACCATCATCTTGAAAGGCTGCATCGCCACGTTGATGGAGGTATCCAGGAAGATCAGGGAGAACAGGCCGAACCACATGGCCATGTTCAGGCCCAGGAGCACCCGGGTGGAGAAATGCAGGGAGCCCGCGTTCGGCAGGAACAGCATCACCAGGACGGCGATGACGGCGCCGACGATGAGGTACGGCTTGCGCCGGCCCATCCGGGTCCAGGTCCGGTCGGACCATTTGCCGATGAGGGGCTGGACGATCATGCCCATCAGCGGGGGCAGGATCCAGAAGAACGAAAGCTGGTGGGGATCCGCGCCGAGGGTGGCGAAGATACGGCTGATGTTCGCGCTCTGCAGGGCATAAGCGATCTGGACCCCGAGGAAGCCGAAGCTCAGGTCCACCATCTGCCGGAATGTCAAGTCACGTTGGGTTGCCATGGTTACTAATTTGCGGTTTCTTGCAAGGCAAAAATAAAATCTTTTCCCCGCAATTCCCTACGGGAATAAACCGACCCCCCGTTTTTGTAGGACGGGCGGCTCGTTTTTGGGGACGAACGGAGGGGGCCGTTTGCTTTTGAACGGCATTTTTCGTAATTTGGCGGTGCTTAATGAAAAGGATCGGAACAGGCTGGATCGTCCACGGTTTCGCGGCGCTGCACGTCGCGGTGGTCGTCGTGTGCGCCCTCCTCGGCTGGCCGGATTCCCTCCTGCTGACCGCCCTGACGATGTTCATGACCGTCGTCATCTGCCTGCGGCGGAACCTCACGGTGGAGTTCACGGCCGTGTGCGTCGTCCTCGTGAACATCCTAGGCTACCTGCTGGGGCACGTGGGCGCGGAACTCTTCAATTTCTCCCCGGAGATGGTCAACAACGTCCTGGCCACCATCCTCACCACCGAGCTCATCGGCTGGGCGCTGGACCTGTTCGCGCGCACCTGGTCCGTTCCTACCAGCACCCGGGGATCCTGGAAGGAAAACATCGGCTGGCTGGTGTTCGCTGTCATATCGGTGTTCGCCCTCCGCCTGTTCATCGAACTGTTCATTTTCCGGGGCGCGCCGTTCAAGGGCGTGGACATCGTCGGCGCTTTCCGGTCCTTCCTGGGGAATTCCCTGGTGGTCCTGGGGATGTTCGTCGGCACACTCTTCTTCATCCGGACCGGGCACGACAAGCACTACAGCCTGGATATCGCCACCATCGGCACGACCCTGTTCATCGGCCTGATCGCCATCCTGGGCGCCCTGCTGCACTCTTTCGGCCTCCCCTTCCACTGGAATTTCCCCCTGGACCCGGCCGCTCTGTCGCGGAACATCGTTGTCGCCCTGCTGGTGGAAATGACCCTTTTCGGACTTACGTACATGGTCGAGTATGCGGTGAATATCCGGCGCGAGCTGGGCACCCAGCGGGAGCGCCGGCACCTGGCCGAGTATCGCTACATGGCCCTCAAGAACCAGGTGAACCCGCATTTCCTGTTCAACTCGCTGAACATCCTGGACGCCATCGTGCAGGACGGGGAGAAGGAAGAGGCCAGCCTGTACATCCACAAGCTGGCCGGCATCTACCGCTACATGCTGCAGCACGACAGCCAGAAGCTCGTCACCCTCGGCGAGGAAGTCACCTTCGTGACGATGTACGCGGACCTGCTCCGCGTCCGTTTCCCGGAAGGCTTCGACGTGTACCAGATGATTCTCGACAAAGACCTCTCCAAGAAGGTCGTCCCGTGCACCCTGCAGCTCCTCCTGGAGAATGTGACCAAGCATAACGCCATCTCCGCCGATAAGCCCCTGCGCATCGGCGTCCATACGGACGGAGAGTATCTTACGATGGAAAACGACCGCATCCCACGGGCCTCGGCCCCCGTTTCTACGGGCCTCGGCCTTCCCTATCTGCGGAAACAATACATGGACATTTCCGGCAAGGAAATCCTCGTCGAGCAGACGGACGACTCCTTCCGGGTCCGCATCCCCCTTTTGTAACGCCCCTTGACCCAAACGCATATGAAAGCCCTGATTGTCGAAGATGAACCCCGCGCCCAACGGGCCCTCGAGAACCTCCTGAAAGCGAACTTCCCGGATGTGGAAGTCGTCGGCCGCACCGCCTCGGTGAAGGAGACCGTCGACTGGCTCGCCGGGAATCGGCCCGACGTCATCTTCATGGACGTGGAACTCGCCGACGGCACCTGCTTCGACATTTTCGCGCAGACGTCCGTCAACGCCCAGGTCGTGATGACCACAGCCTACGACAACTACGCGGTCAAAGCCTTCGAGGTCAATTCCGTGGACTATCTGCTGAAGCCGGTGGACATCGAGGACCTGCGGCGGGCCGTTTCCCGCGTATCGCAGCGGATAACCACCGGCGGACCCCACATTGATTTCGATGCGGTCCGGGAGGCCTTCCGGCCCCGGGAGAAGTTCCTCATCCGGCTCAACGACCGGATCGTCCCGGTGAGCGTGCGGGACATCGCGTATTTCTATTCGGAAGCGAAGAGCACCTTCATCGTCACCCGCGACGGCAAGAACTACGTGCTGGACGATTCGCTGGACGCCATCGAGGCCGGCCTGGACCCGAAGGCCTTCTTCCGCATCTCCCGCGGCGCCATTATTGCGGAAAACGTCATCGACAGCGCCTCCAAGCTCCTCGGCGGCCGCTTACGGCTCACGTTGGCGAACGGCATCCCCACCGCCACGGACCTCACCGTCTCCCGCGCCCGCGCCGACGCTTTCCTAGAGTGGTTGGAAGGCTAGCCTTCCGGGCTTGACCTCCCTGTCATTCCGGGCTTGACCCGGAATCTCCCCCGTAAAAGTGCAAAACTCCCCTGTCTCGCACCGATTTCGCCCGTTTGGGTCAATCAAAGTGCGAAAACCCGGGTATTTGCACTTATTGTCGAAGACTGCGGTGCCCTGCTGCCTATCCGTGAGCAGAAATGGCCGATTTTGCTCACGAAGTCAACAATTCTCCCATCTCGTGAGCAAAAATAGCCCTTTTCGCTCACGAGACTGGACAGGTTGCCCGGAAATCAACTAGAACAGGTGCGCGCAAAAGCCGAGGCCGGCGAGGAGGCAGAAGAAGAAGGTGGAGATCACGAGGAGGGGCAGCATCGGGTCGAGGGCTTTGCCGGTGCGCTGCCAGACGCCGCGGAGGTGCAGGACGTACAGCGGGAGAGTGACCACGAACAGATAGTGCCACCAAGAGAACATCCGCAATTGACAATAAGCCAGCATCAGGATCCAGCCCAGAACGATGAGAATGGTCTGGTAGACTTTCGCCTTCTTTTCGCCCAGGCGGATAGCGGTGGTGACGCGGTTCGGCGCGTCGGTTTCCATGTCACGTATGTTATTGACATTCAGCACACCCACGGAGAAACAACCCACGGCTGCGCCGGGGAGGATCAGGCGCCAGAAGAGAGTGTGGCTCGCCACGAAATAACCGCCCATCACAGCCACCAGTCCGAAAAACAGGAATACATACACATCACCCAGTCCGCGGTACCCGTAAGGGTTGCGGCCCAGGGTGTATTTCATCGCGCCCATGATGGCGCCGGCGCCCATCAGCAGGACGAGGATCGGCGTCAGTTCCAGCAGGGTGCCGAAGGAGCGGAGCGTCATCATCGTGCCGAAAAGGATGCACAGGCCCACGAACACGCCGATCATGACCTTCATCTCCCCGATCGTGAGCACGCCGCCGTTCAGGCCGTACTGAGGACCCTTGCGGTCCGCCGTGTCGGTGCCGTGGAGGACGTCGCCGAGCTCGTTCGACAGGTTGGACAGGATCTGGAGGCAGACGGTGGTAAGGACGATGAGGACAGCCACCCACACATCGACCTTGAAGTCGGCCGTGGCAAGAAGGATACCCAGGAGGACGCCGCCCGTGGAGAGCGGCAGGGTGCGGAGCCGCATGGATGCGACGGCCGCGCGGAACTTATTCATAGACAGACAAGTTATGGATCACGAACCGTCGGAAGGCGGAGCGCAGGAAGTACCAGATGGCCGAGAAAAGGCCCTTGGTCCGGAAGTCCAGGACGAAGTCCGAGGCCAGGGTGCGGTCCGGGTCCGGACGCACCGGGCAGGTGCAGGCGATACCCGGCGCGATGACGCTGGGATAACCGGCCTTGCGGGCCCGCATGCAGTAGTCGAAGCCGGCGAGCTGGCCGCGGTAACGGCCGCCCAGCACGCCGATGCGCTTGTACACGACCTGCGGCACGAGGGCGAACAGGCCGTCGAACATCCGGCAGGCGACGGGAATCACCGGGTCCGGCTGCATCAGGCGCCGGTTCCGGCTGAAACCGCCGCTGACGATGCGGTCCTCCCCATCCTGGACCGTTCCGACGAGGAGGGCCCGGTCACCGAGGAAGGATGAGTTGTCCAGCAGGCTGTAGATGGCACCTTCGACCGGGGTTACCAGGCCGTGGAGCCAGATGTAGAAATCCCGCTCCCCGGCGGCGCGCCACGCCTCGTCCAGATCGGGATTGACAAAGAGTTCGAAGGTGTATTCGTCGGCCGGGATCAGGTCGATCTGCCGCCGGCATTCCGCGACGGTGGATTCGAGGGCCTCGGCGTATATGAGGATGGCGACGGTTTTCATCTAGTCTAGTTTCAGGACCGCCATGAACGCGCTCTGGGGCACCTGGACCGTGCCGATCTGGCGCATCCGCTTCTTGCCTTCCTTCTGCTTCTCAAGGAGTTTGCGCTTGCGCGTGACGTCACCGCCATAGCACTTCGCCGTCACGTCCTTGCGGACCTGGCGCACCGTCTCGCGGGCGATGATCTTCGCGCCGATGGCCGCCTGCACGGCGATGTCGAACTGCTGGCGCGGGATGAGTTCCTTGAGCTTCAGGCAGATCTTCCGGCCGAAATCGTAGGCATGGTCCTCGTGGATGAGGGTGGAGAGGGCATCGGCCGGGTCACCGTTCAGCA
>JAEEGI010012927.1_pt1 | contig 17785 bp, 12 predicted proteins | sample 8958751 | NCBI WGS metagenome assembly JAEEGI01 (sample SAMN16246545, study PRJNA631951) | gut metagenome | biome: gut microbiome; feature: rumen; material: KS-attached | host: Bos | place: Iran: Karaj | collected 2018-10 | reverse complement strand
ATCATAGCAAGATAGATCATATAGGCCGCTCCGATCCATGTGAGCCAGTTTGCAACCGCCGGAAGATAGTTGGCAAGGATCATGCTGAACGTGCCGCACAGGATCGTTTTTATGAAGAGCGCCAGCTTACTGCCAACCAGAAAAGGGATAACGCCTTTCATACCATATGTCGCGCCGAGATAGAGACAGGTAAAATTGTTGGGACCGGGCGTAATGCACTGGATGCACAGATACACCAGGAGCGGATACCATGCTTTCATTGGGATCATCCCTTCGCCTGTTTGATCGACAGACTGATGCGCTTTTTCTTTTCGTCGACGTCCAGAACGACCACCTGCACAACATCGCCCACAGAAAGGACTTCCGAAGGATGCCGGATGAAGTGGTCGGCGACTTCGGAGATGTGTACCAGGCCGTCCTGATGGACGCCGATATCCACAAAGGCTCCGAAATCGATCACGTTGCGAACGGTGCCTGTCAGCTTCATACCAGGCTTCAGGTCCGAGATATCCATTACATCCGTGCGCAGGATCGGTTTCGGCAGCGAATCTCGGATGTCTCTGCCCGGCTTCAGGAGTTCCGAAATGATGTCAGTCAGAGTTGGAACACCGACCCCGATCTCTTCTGCTGCCTTCTGTTTGCCATACAGGTTCACCTTTTCCGGCAGCAGTGAAAGGTTTCCGTCTTTGATGTCCTGCAGCGTATAACCCATCCGTTTCAGCAGTTCTTCCGCCGCCTTGTAGGATTCCGGATGAACGGCTGTATTGTCCAGAACCTGTTTGCTCTCCGGCACCCGCAGGAAGCCCGCGCACTGCTGATACGCCTTTGGGCCCAGCTTCGGCACTTTCTGCAGCTGGCTTCTGGCACCGAAGGCACCATTTTCTTCCCGATACGTTACAATATTCTGTGCCGTCGCAGCTGTCAGGCCGGAAACCCGTTTCAGAAGCGAGGGCGAAGCTGTATTCAGGTCGACGCCCACGGCATTCACGCAGTCCTCCACCACGGCGTCCAGCGCTTCGTTCAGCTGTTTTTCCGGCATATCGTGCTGATACTGTCCGACACCGATGGCTTTCGGCTCGATCTTTACCAGTTCTGCCAGCGGATCCTGCAGCCGGCGGGCAATGGAGACCGCAGAACGCAGATTCACATCAAATTGCGGAAATTCTTCCGCTCCGAGCTTACTGGCCGAGTAGACCGATGCTCCGGCCTCGGAGACGATCATATAGCTCAGGTTCGCGCCGCGTTCGTTTTCTTTTCGGATCAGCTCCACCGCCATCTGTTCGGTCTCGCGGCTGGCTGTTCCGTTTCCGATGGCGATGTGTTCCACTCCATATTTGCGAACCAACGCGCCGAGCTTATCGATAGCCTCATTCTTCTGTCGCTCCCCGTAGGTGGGATAGACCACTGCCGTGTCCAGCACTTTTCCTGTTCCGTCTACCACAGCCACCTTGCAGCCCATACGGTAACCGGGGTCGAGGCCCATCGTCACTTTTCCTTTTACCGGCGGCTGCATCAGCAGAGGACGGAGATTGAGCGCAAACTGTCCGATGGCGCCTTCGCACGCGGTATCGGTCAGGTCGGAACGGACCTCCCGCTCCAGTGACGGGAAGATCAGCCTGTCATAGGCGTCCAGCGCCGCTGCCTTAACAAACGCCATGGCGTTTGTCCCGGGAACGACGACCGCACGGTAAACGGTCTGCATGGCTCTGTCGTGATCCAGGTCGACCGATACCTTCAGCATCTTTTCTTTTTCTCCACGGTTGATGGCAAGGACCTGATGCCCCTGCAGGCGGGATATGCTCTGGGAGAAGTCGTAATACAGGCGGTAAACGGAATCTTCCTCCGTCGCAGCCTTTGTTGAGAGAACGCCGCTGCGCCACAGAAGCGCCCGCAGCGTTTTCCTGAGTTCCGCGTCGTCGCTGATCCGCTCGGCAATGATATCCGAAGCGCCGGCCAGCGCGTCCTCCGCCGTCTCCACACCTTTCTCCGAATCGATAAAGGCCTCCGCCTCCAGAAGCGGATCCCTGACATCCCGTTTCTGTGCAAACAGTAGCTCTGCCAGCGGTTCCAGTCCCTTTTCTTTGGCAACAGTCGCACGAGTGCGGCGTTTCTGCTTGTACGGCCGGTAAAGATCTTCCAGTTCCGCGAGCGTCTTTGCTTTCCGGATAGCTCCTGTGAGTTCGGGCGTCAGTTTGCCCTGCTCTTCAATGGCTGAAAGGATCGTCTCGCGTCTCTCCTGAAGCCCGCGCAGATACTGCAGCCGCGTTTCCAGCGTCCTCAGTACGGTATCATCCATCGCACCGTGCAGTTCCTTCCGGTAACGGGCAATAAAGGGAATGGTGTTCCCCTCATCCAGCAGCTTAACTACATTTTCAACATATTCTTTCTTCTGCCCCAGCTCCTCAGCCAGCGAAGCTATGATCTCATCCATATTCTATCCTCCGTTTTTTCGTGAACAGTATTCAGTATAGCACAGGACTTCTTCTGTTTCCAGTAGTAACTGTTTTCTGTCATTCTGTGCCATTGACTGTGTGAAACCGTACGTTTATAATAATTTCAAAGTTAACAGATTTATTCTCTTCCCTATTCTTTTCTGTATGGAGGAAATAGCAATGACAGTCTACCATGGCAGTATTATCACCGTGAACAGCAGCGATGAAATCTGCCGGTATCTTGTGGAGCACAAAGGCCGCATCGTATACGTGGGCAATGAACTACCCAAGAAGTATCACAACGCTCCCTGTATGGAGCTGGGTAAAAAAGCACTGATCCCTCCTTTTGCGGATACGCACCAGCATTTTGCCTCTTTTTCGGCTTTTAACGCCGGATTGAATGTCATGGAAGCCCGCTCCAACACGGAGATCCTCTCTCAAATTGACCGGTTTGCCGCTGAATGCCCGTCCAAAACGCTGATTGCCTTTGGCGCTTCTCCCTACTCTGTAGAAGAGCGTCGCCTTGTCAGCAGAGCGGAACTGGATACCGTCACACACGGGAAGCCGCTGTTTCTGGTCAAATATGACGGACACGCCTGCGTCGTAAACACGGCACTGCTGAAAAAACTGCCGCGCAAAGTCAGCACCCTTCGCGGTTACCATGCGGATTCCGGTGAGATGAACCAGAAAGCCTTTTTTGCCGTATCCGACTATATCACCAATTCCATCTCCCCGCTGGAGCTTTTGCGTGATATGCAGCTCGCTGCCGATTTTGAAGCTGCCAGAGGGATCGGCATGATCCATTCGGTCAGCGGCGTGGGCTTTGCCATGAATCTGGATATCTCCATGGAGACCTGGTTTGCCAGAAGCGTACAGAACGGTCTGCAGATTCGCATTTTCCCGCAGTCGATGGATACGGGCGTTGCCAAGGCGCGCCATCTTCCTCGCATCGGCGGCTGTTTTGCCTGCGCGCTGGACGGATGCTTCGGTTCGCAGGATGCCGCTATGAATGAGCCATATGCTTCCGATCCGAGCAACAGCGGTGTTCTGTATTACACGGATGAAGAAGTGATTGAATTCTGCAAAAAAGCAAACCGTCTCGGCCTGCAGATCGAAATGCATGCCATCGGTGACCGTGCCTTTGATCAAGCTGCCGTGGCTCTCCGGGAAGCTCTGATCGACTATCCGCGGGAAGACCATCGGCACGGTATCATTCACGCCTGTCTGCCGACGGAGGCCGGCATGCGGATCTGTGAACAGTATGGCATCCAACTCCCCATGCAGATCGCCTTCGACAACTGGCGCCAGGAACCGCAGGAATATACGGAAGAATTGTTGGGTCCCGAGCGCAACGCAAAGCTGAATCCCGTCCGATCCTTTATGGAGCGAGGATGCGTCGTTTCCTTTGGCAGCGACGGGCCGTGCACCTCCCCTGACCCGATCGTATGGCTGTACAAAGCAGTCAATCACTCCAACCCGGCAGAAGCCGTGACGATACAGCAGGCGCTCCGCATGGCAACCTACAACGGCTACTGGGCAACATTTGACGAAAAAGAACGAGGCTCCCTGGAAGAAGGCAAGATCGCCGATATGGTGATCCTGTCCGCCAACCCCTATGAGACACCAAAAGAAAAGCTCTGCGACTTGAAAGTGGAAAAGCTGATCCTCGGCGGCAAGGAGTATCAGCCGCAAAGCCAGAGCATCCCCGCTCTCCTGTTAGAAGGCATGCTGTCCCGCCGCAAGGCCTGAGCTGTGTATTGTTTCTAAATTATGTAAACTATATATGTCGAAAAAACGAGGTCCCTCAAAAAGAGGAACCTCGTTCTTTTTACGGTACTGTGAAGGATCAGAGCCTGGACTCCACTTCGATGACAAGGTCGCTCATCGGGTAGGCAGAGCAGGGATGGAAATACCCGTAATCCTTATCCGAAGCTCTTACTCCGTCCGACTGCGGACGCTGCCAGATCTCGCCGGACAGGAGCAGGCTTCTGCACCAACCGCAGGCACCGCTGCGGCAATGTGTATCCGGCGCAAGACCTGCTTTTTCCAGTGAAACAACAACGGTGTCGGTCGCTTTTGCCGGAATCGTCTGCTCATCCAGGCCGAACCGGACTGTGATCCGGAAGGTCTCGTTTTCTTTTCCTTTCGGGTAGAGCGGCGACAGCGTGATATCGTCGGTCTCGCCGTATTCTTCCTTGCGGATAAACTTTTTGCGGATGCCAAGCTTTTCAAACTCGCCGTCGAGATAGTCATACATAGCCTGCGGTCCGCTCACGAAATAGCTGACTTTGTTCCAGTCCGGAACGAGTTTCCTGATCAGTTCCGCAGAGATAAAGCCTGTCTCTCCGGTCCAGTCTTCCTTCGGTTCCGATAGTATGGGAATAACTTCCAGCGCACCTTCGGACGCCCTAGCCATTCTTTTCAGCTCATCGAAGAAAATGATATCATCTTCCGTGCGGGAACCGTAAAGAATCGTAAATTTCCGCGGTCTGTTTGATGTCGCCATGTCAAGAGCGATGGAACGGAACGCGGTGATGCCGCTGCCGCCCGCGATGCCGACAACATGTTTCGTATCGCGGATCGACGACCAGTACCCCTCGCCAAACGCTCCGTCAAAGAGGACTTCCGTTCCCTCTTTCCAGTTTTCCCAGATCCACGGCGTCACATAGCCGGACGGTTTCAGACGCAAGGTGATCTGCAGGAATCCCTTTTCCGTATCCTGCGGGCAGGAAGAAATGGAGAACGGCCTTGTGACCCATCTCCCGTCGATGTTGAATTTCACACTGATATGCTGGCCGGCGTAAAACCAGGGCAGCTGATACCCTTCCATTGGAGAGAAGGTGAAAGTCTTGGTGCTGGGCGTCTCGTCTTTGATCGATACGATCTTTGCTTTGACCAAACCGGGATGCAGTTCTCTGGCCAGTTCTGCCGCATGGTCGGACATGTCGATATTCGGGTCGCCGGCTTCGATCCATGCCTTGCGCTGTTTCATCAGGCCGAACCAACCCTTCAGGTCTTTAAAATAGCCTCTGACCGAGACTTTTGCTTTCTTCTGCGCCATATCACTCACCTCCCAGCTTGCTCAGAACAACTCCCGCGACCTGATACCCGTTCGTCATGGCACTGGAGTAACCGTGAGCGCGATAGCCCGCGCCGCCGATAAAGTCGAGCCCCGGAATATACCGCTCTTCTTCCTGAGCCAGTGTGCGCGGAACAGCACCGTCGATGGCGGAACAGACATAGCCGTAGATGTTGCCGCGGAACGCATCGGTGTAGCGCGTAAACGTGGCCGGCGTCGCGATCACCAGTTCCTCGATGTGGTCGCGGATCCTTGCTCCCGTAGCATCCTCAAAATAGTCGATCATGACGTTGGCAAAGCGTTCGTTCTCCGGCAGGTAGTCATATTTCTTCAGTCCGGACTTGTTCATGGCGTCGGGATCGTAGAGCGTGGTGAAGTTGAGCTGGCAGCGATCCGGTCCGGTAATGCCCGGGACCGCTATGTCGATGCAGGTGGCCGACACTTTCGCGTGCGGGACCCAGTCGTTTGTCTCCTGCCAGATCCGCTCCGTATCCATATCCCGGCCGATGAAGTACTCATAGCTGTCGATCCCCATCTCCTGCGGCAGGGCGTCAAGGCCCATATACACAAGGAATGGCGATGCCAGCTGTTTCCGTGCGCCTGCCAGCTTGTACGCTTCGGGATTGACCTGCGACTTGTCCATCATCTGCATCAGGCTCTTGGTCGGGTTTCCGTTGGACAGCACAAATTTTGCTTTGATCTCCGTGCCGTCCGCCGTACGTACGCCGACACAGCGGCCCTGCTCCAGCAGATACTCCTCGACCATGACGTTGGTCTCCAGCTGGCCGCCGTAACTCCGGAACGCTTTTTCCAGCGCATTTGCGATCTCATGCGACGTTTTCTTCGGCACGTGGGCGCCGTCGCGGAGATACATATAGATCATCTGTGCCCACACGGTGAAGCTGGCCTCGTCCAGATGGCGGCTGATATAGCCGTAATACGCGTTGAGAACATTCAGGGTCTTGGGTCCGAAATGGAAGCTGTTGTTTACCTCGTTGGTATCGTAAGCTGCCGTGCGGAGGAACGAGGAATACTTGGTCGCCATGACTTTCGGTTCCGGTCCCTCCTTGCCGCACGAACCGATGTACTCCAACGCATCGTTGATCTCTTCAAACAGTTTGAAGTAGTTGCGGACCTTTTTGCCGTTGCCCGGCTCCAGTTTCTCGATCGCCTGGATGCAGTTTTCAATGCCAAACGGCATGGTGAAGTCGATGCCGAGATCTGTGAGGATCACACGGTAGGCATCCGGGACCATGACCCAGTCGAGATCTACGCCCAGATCATCGAACATCGCCCTGCAGGCTCCGTATCCGCGGCCGTCTTTACCGTCGCCAAACTCGCAGGCTTCATGCAGGGAGACTTCAAATTCGTATCTGCCTCTGACAAAGCTGGTCGCATAACCACCGGTAAGATTGTGTTTTTCCAGCATCAAAACTTTTTTCCCGGCTTTGGCCAGACGCGTGCCCGCCATCAGTCCGGCCATGCCGGAGCCGACAACGATAACGTCATAAGCCGGAAGATATCTTTTCCCTGTTTCCATACAGCACCTCCTTTTCTTTTTATTCCTCGTTAATGCTTATTTCTGCGTTTAGTAAAACTCACCTGGGATCTCCACGACAAGATCTGATGTGGGGAAGCTGCAGCAGGGATGGATATACCCGTAATGGATATCTGCCCACCGGCGCATCTCATTCTCCTGCGGGATAAATACTGTCCCCTCCAGCAAGCGGGAACGGCACCAGCCGCATTCGCCGGCCCGGCAGCGGGACGGCGCTTTGATGCCGGCACGCTCAATTGCCACAAGCACCGGCTCGTCCGCAGATGCGGGAATGGTCCACTCCTCCGGTCCGCGCTTCACTTTGATCCGGAACTGCTGCCCTTTTGCCTCCTGGGGATAGCCTTCGCATTCCCACGGCGTCTTGGTAACGTCGATCAGTTTGCGGCGGAAAAGGCGGTTGGGAAGACCGAGCTTTTCGATCTCGGGCTTCAGGAACCGATACATTGCCTCCGGGCCGCAGAGGAAAACAGAATACTCCCCTTCTGCCGGCGCGTATTTTTTGATGATATCGGCAGATATGAATCCGTGCTCAAAGCCGTCTTTCTCTTCTTCGGACAGGACATGGATCACCCTGAACCGCGGGCAGATCCTGGCGATCTCATCGAGCTCGCCGCGGAAGAGAATATCCTGCTCCGTACGGGAACCGTAAAGAAGCGTCAGATCGTAGTCTTCGATCCCGTCGCACAGTGCGCGGGCCAGGGACAGAAACGGCGTAATGCCGGAACCGCCCGCCAGACCGATGATCGTTTTGGCATCGCGCAGATCCTCATAGTAGAAGAATCCCTGTGGTGCGGAAGAGATGACCGTATCGCCCACTTTCTTCTCGTTCAGCAGACGGTCGGCGACGAATCCGCCGGGATTGGCACGGACCGTGATGGAATAAGTCCCTGTCAATGCCTCCCGGGGAGAAGAGCAGAGAGAATAGGACCGCGTGACCAGGCTTCCGTCCATCTCCAGTTTCAGAGAGATGTACTGGCCGGCGCGGAAATACGGCAGGGGCTTTCCGTCCGCAGATTTCAGAACGAAGGTCTTTGCCGCGTTTCTTTCAACGATCTTATCGATGATAAGCTCCAGATAATCGGGATGCAGGGCTTTCGCGTTCTCATTGACCGGAAAAACAGCGCTGATCTCATTGGCCGGCGCTCCCTGAATAGCCTTTTCACGGGCTTTGGCCATGTTCTTAAACTTGAGCATATCCAGCTTTCCGACCAAGCCGACTTTTACATTCAGTTCCGACATTACTTGTCCCCTCCTTCCCACTCAGCAAGATCTTTGAGGGCATTGGCGGCCATCAGCTGGCCGCAGATAATGGTGGCAGAATAGCCATCACCGCGTGGACCGGCGGCGCCGATCGGACGCAGTCCCTTGATGGGATAGTCAGAGCCGAGCATCATCATACGCGCCATCATTCCGTCCCAGTCTCTGGTCTCGTATCCGTATACGGATCCTTCCGGAACGCCAAGGAAGCGGGCAAAGGTCCAGGGAGAGGCAATCTCCATCTCTTCGATATGACCGGCCAGGTCGATGCCTGTTTTCTCCTTGAGGATCCTGAGCATCTTTTTCACACCGTCGGTCTTGAACTTGAAATAGTCCTCCTGCTTCACTTCGCCCCACTCATCCGGCGCACCGAATGTGGTGAACGAGCAGACACAGGTTCCGGGCGGTGAAAACTCGGGATTGACGATGTTATAGCAGAGGAAGATCGAATAGTCGTTGGTCTTCATTCCGCCCATGATGTTCTGATACTCTTTGGCTGAATCAGCCGTTCCGGAGAGGAAGATGCTGTAATCCTGAATGCCGAGCTCTTCCGGAGAAGCGTCCAGGCAGAAATACGCCGTATACATGCGTCCGCCCATGATGCGTCCGCGGGCAGCAGAAAGCTTTTTCTCACGTTCCGGAATCAGTTCTTTCGGCATCATCCGTCCGTAGATGATGTCGGGGTTGATGTTGGCCAGACAGTAGTCGCAATCGACTACGCCGAGATTGGTGCGCACACCGCAGAGCTTGTCGCCGTCAAACAGAAATTCTTCCGCACGGCAGTTGAACCAGATATCTCCTCCCAGTTCCCTGAAGCGCTCCACCATAGCGGTAGAGAACTCGTGGGAGGTATGTGCCGGGATATACGCGCTCCGCGAGACATACTTGTGGACCATCGCTGCGTAGTGGATAAAGGCCAGATGTTCCATATCCACACCGAGATAGCTCCAGTAGGTTGACATAATATCCTGGCACTTCTTCGGCAGTTTCAGCGCATCAAAGACCTTTTTCGTACTGTACGCGCCTGTACGCAGCATGTTCGGATAATCGGCCTGCAGCACTTTGGAATCCGCATGGCCTTTGGACGCCGTGATATAGGCGATCCCATCCAGAACCTCCTGGAACAGGTCGAACAGCTGCACCATCTTTTCCCGGGACCCCGGTACGTACTCTTCCATTTTTTCGATGAAATTGTCGATCCCCGCGGGCATCGTCACGTCCATGGGGCTGCCGTCGCTGTACCGGGACACGATCCGGAAACAGTCCTTGCATTCATACCAGTCGAGCTTCACGCCATAGCCGTTCAGAATGTTACGGACATCGCCGGGATTGTCCGCCGGGCCAAAATCGCACAGTTCGTGCAGAGACGGTTCGATCTCGAAGCGGCCGCGCACAAAACTGGTGGCCGCGCCACCCGGCACATTGTGTTTCTCAATCAGCAGGGTCTTCTTTCCTGCCAACTGACACTGCAGGGCCGCAGACATTCCGGCGTTGCCGGCGCCTACGACCACAATGTCATATTTGGGCATTTTTCATTCCTCCTTTTATCGTTGTTTTTCTGTTTTTGGTCATACCAATCTAACAATAGTTTAACATACCAGTTCTTTGGATTCAATTCCTTCGGCCTTGGCAGGATGACGAAAATTGAACGCTAAAATTGTTCAAAATAACAGGTTTCATGGGAATAATCGAGGCTGTCGCATCCCCACAGAGATGTGGAATAATTGTTAAAAATGCCTTAATAAATTTGACAAAATCCGTTATTTGTGCTAAAACATCCAAAACTCAGGGAAAGGAGGTTTTTTTCTGAGCAATAACGAAACAATGATGCAATATTTTGAATGGTATCTGCCGAATGACGGCCTCTGGTGGAAACGCTGTGCGGCCAAGGCAGAACGCCTTTCTTCCCTTGGAATTACACAGGTTTGGCTTCCGCCGGCTTACAAAGGAACCTCCCAGGAGGATGTAGGCTACGGCGTTTACGATATGTACGATCTCGGCGAATTTGACCAGAAAGGTACCGTTCGCACGAAATACGGAACAAAAGAAGAATATCTGGATGCGGTCCGGACCTTTCACCGGAACGGGATCCGGGTCTTCGGCGATATTGTTCTGAACCACCGCATGGGCGGTGACGAACTGGAAGAGATCCACGCCGTGACTGACGCTCCGGAAAACCGCTGCGAACAGATCGGCGATGAAGAAACTATCCGGGCATGGTCACGCTTTACCTTCCCCGGGCGGCATGGGACATACAGCGACTTTACCTGGAACCATACGCACTTTACCGGCACGGACTGGGATGAAGCCAGCCAGGAGGAAGGCAAGATCTACCGGTTCACCGGCAAACACTGGGCGAAGCAGATCGATCCGGATCTCGGCAATTATGACTATCTGATGGGCATGAATGTTGACATGTCCAATCCCGCAGTTGCCCGGGAAACGCGAAAATGGCTGCTCTGGTACCTGAACGAAACCGGGATCGACGGTCTGCGTCTGGATGCCGTCAAGCATATCAGCTTCCCCTTCTACCGTCAGCTTCTGTGGGAAGTGCGCAAAGAAACGGGAGCTGAGCTCCCTGCCGTTGGCGAGTACTGGAGCGGGGATCTGTCCCGCCTGCTCAACTATCTGGACGCCGTTGACAACGAGATGGCGCTGTTCGATGTGGCGCTGCACTATAACTTCTTTCACGCTTCGGAGTCGGGCAGCGATTACGACCTGCGCCTGCTGCTCGAGAATACGCTTGTGAAAGAACGGCCGCAGAACGCCGTCACCTTTGTTGATAACCATGACACACAATACGGGCAGAGCCTGCAGTCATTTGTGCAGGACTGGTTCAAACCGCTGGCTTATGCTGTCATCCTGCTCAGGCAGGAAGGAGTTCCCTGCGTGTTTTATTCGGATTACTACGGAAACCCAGTAAAGGATCGTCCGCTGGTCCCCAATCTCGGCAAGCTGATCAAACTCCGCCGTTCGTACGCTTACGGCGAACAGGAGGATTACTGGCAGGATGCCCATACGATCGGCTGGGTTCGGCGCGGTGACTTTGATCATCCGAACTCCGGAATTGCAGTTCTCCTTTCAAACAACGGCTCCGGCGAGATCCGCATGAATATAGGGAAAGAACATGCCGGCAAAGAGTTCTGCGACGTGCTCGGAGCCAGTACAGAGCCTGTCGTTATCGATAAGGAAGGCTATGGTGTCTTTTCCTCAGCACAGCGAAACATGACTGTCTGGGCACAGAAACCGGCGTTCGAGGATCTCATTATCAATGAGTGATCCTCAAAAACTTCAAATGCAGCAAGCAAGACCTCAGGCTGAGCCTAAGGTCTTGTCTGTTTTATCATATTTGGTTGTTTCTCTTTCCGGGTTTTACGGAATCATTCATCAGAGCAGATCAATGTGACTGGCGTAAAACTCCCGGTAGTCTTTGAGCATATATTTGAGAAGATTCGGAGTATCCAGCTGATAGGGACACTTGGAAGCGCAGCTGCGGCAGCCGATACAGTCCTCGATACGGTCCATTTTGGCTTTCCATTCATCTGTCATATACTGCTGCCAAGGCGAACGGCGCAGCAGCATGTTCATGCGCGCACAGTTGCGGATCTCGATTCCCATCGGGCATGGCATGCAGTAACCGCAGCTGCGGCAGAAGGTGCCGGATAGCTCCTGTCTCTCCTTTCGGATAAAGGCAGCCAGCTCCTCATCCATGTCCGGATCTTCCTCAGTAACTCTGAGCCATTCTTCCAGTTCCTCCGGCTTCTGGATACCCCAGATGGGGACTACATTGTCGTATTGTTTCATAAAGGCGTACGCAGCTCTTACGTTCGTAATCAGGCCGCCGGCAAGACCTTTCATGGCGATATAACCCATTCCGGCAGCTTTGCATTTTTCCGCCAGAGCGATGTCACGATCCGAGGAGATATAACTGAAAGGGAACTGAAGCGTTTCGAAGAGTCCGGATTCAATGCATTCCTCCGCCACTGTTATACGATGTGCCGTTACACCGATATGCCGGATCCAGCCGCGCTCTTTCGCTTCCAGCGCGCCGGCATAGGGGCCTTCCGGATCGTTGGGATCGGGCACCGAAGGCACCTGATGGAACTGAAAAAGATCGATATAATCGGTCTTCATCATTTTCAGGCTGTTTTCGATATGGGACAGGATCCCTTCTCTGCTCCACGCATGGCTTTTGGTGGAGATCACAATGTCCTTCCTAACATCCGCCAACGCCAGGCCGATCTTCTCTTCGCTGTCGGTATAGGCATTGGCCGTATCGAAGTAACGGATCCCGCCGTCGTACGCCGCCTGCAGCAGTTTCACTCCTTCTTCTTTGGAACAGCGCTGCACAGGGAGGCAGCCCATCGCCGTTTTTGTAACATTCAGTCCGGTTTTTCCCAAAACCAAGGTTTTCATACATTTCCCCTTTCCGTGGATCACGTTCTCTTTCCGCCCGCTGTCTGTCTATAACTATAAATGCAGTATATCATATAACAGAAGAAAAACAACAGCAAAGGGCTGACCATGAACTCATGAACAGCACCAAATTGTGCGGACAGTACAAAAAACGATGAGCAGTTCGATGATCTGACTATGCTCTGCCTGGAATATCACGGTCTGTCTTCTGACTCGTAAACCGGTCATATCTAAACAGAACGCACCTGAATGCGGAATGGTGTCTTCCGCATTCAGGAGGTTTTTATTCTTTATTCTGTTAACATAAATATATTATTTCTAAAATATGTATACTAATTGGCTGTTTTGTCAGATCCTGATCAGTTCATATTGCCTGCTTCCAAGTCCAATCTCCTCGCCATGGACAAGTCCTGCCTCCCACTCGGCATCCGGATGGTTCAGATGGAAATACTCGTGGTTGGGGTCGTCGTCCCAGAATGACTTGATATGGCGGTCCAGACGGCTGCCCTCGCAGACAGGCATCTGATTGCAGAGATCCACACAGGCCTGGTCGAGAGCCACCGGGTCAAATGACGCCAGCATACCAACATCCGGAATAATGGGGATATCGTTCTCGGCGTGGCAGTCACAGAAGGGCGACACATCGCAGATCAGCGAAATGTGAAATGACGGACGGTCTTTTACTACAGCATAGGCATATTCTGCAATCTTGCATGAGAGAATAGCGGCTGAGTTTTCTACGCTTGGCACAATAGCGTCTCTGGGACAAACGGCCAGACAGCGGCCGCAGCCGACGCATTTGCCGTGATCAATCTTCGCTTTCCCGTTTTCCACTGCCGGACCGCCGTGCGCACAGATGCGGACACACGATCCGCATCCGATGCAGAGATCGGTCTCCACAACAGGTTTTCCTTCCCAATGCTGCTCCATTTTTCCGGAACGGGAACCGCTGCCCATGCCAAGATTCTTGAGTGCGCCGCCGAATCCGGCTTCTTCGTGACCTTTAAAGTGACTCAGAGAGATCACGATATCGGCATCCATGATCGCCTGTCCGATCTTGGCTTCCTTCACATAGGGCAGGTCGACAGGTACCAGAGCTTCATTCGTTCCTTTCAGCCCGTCCGCAATGATTACATGACAGCCTGTCTGCAGCGGAGAAAAACCGTTGAGATATGCGGTGTCCATATGGTCGAGGGCATTCTTCCGGCTGCCCACATAGAGAGTGTTGCAGTCCGTCAGATAGACCTTACCTCCGAGTTCCCGAACATAGTCTGCTACGACTTTGGCATACTGGGGACGCAGATAGGCCAGATTCCCGAGTTCTCCGAAATGGATCTTTATCGCTGTATAACGATCGCTGAAATCGATCTCTTCAAAACCTGCCCGCTTCATCAGCCGATGCAGTTTCTGTGGCAGTGTTTCACTCGGTGTTGCGTGAAAATCGGTAAAATACACTTTGGATTTCGCCACTTTTGTTGCTCCTTATTGTATCAAATCATTTGCTCAATTTTTAATACAAAGCGGTCTCCCTTTCCATTGGAAAGAAATACCCTGACGTTCCTTACAGATAAGAAACTGTTTCCGAAAGCGGTTTCCGCTTTCCGTGATTTGGCAGCGGACCCGTTCCTTCTGCCGCATAGCCCAGATCCATCAGCATCAGGATCTCCTCCTGTTCCGGAAGGCCGAGTTTTTCGGCAAGCTTCTCCGGGTCGAAGTTGTTGACCCAGCAGCTGTCAACTCCTTCATTTGCGGCGGCAAGGATCATATGCGTAGCAACGATCGTTGCGTCTTCAATGCCGGAATCACGCTTTCCTCCGGGATAGGTGAAAACGCTGCCGCTGTCAAAGGCCACCACGAGAACGGTAGATGCTCCATAACGGCATGGTGTTACTTCGTCCACCTTCGTGAGTGCTTCTGCCGACTGAAGAACATAAATGTGCTGCTCCTGCAGGTTTTTTGCCGTAGGCGCGAGCCGGCCGGCAGCAAGAACAGCTTCCAGTTTCTCCGGCTCCACCGTTTTATCGCTGTATTTTTTGCATGAGTAGCGATTCTGAATTACTTCTCTGAATTCCATTTTTTAGCCTCCTTAGAATTCTATGATTTGTTTCACTCCGTTTCAAACATTCTGACTGCCTGTTTCAGGTGATCCGTAATAGGAAGATGCTGTGGGCATACGCTTTCACACTGGTGGCACTCGATACAGCAGGACGCTCTGTGATCTTCCGATGCTACACGATAATAGCTCCGTCTTGCCTCTGCCATCTGTCCGTTGCCAAGCTGTTTGTTCATGGCTGAGAAAATATCGGGGATCGGGATCTGCTGCGGGCAGCCTTCCACACAGTACCTGCATGCCGTGCATGGTACCGTAGAGGAATTGCCGAGAATGCGCTGCGCCTGCTGAATGGCCATCTGCTCTTCTTCGTTCAGCGGCTTGAAATCCTTCATATAGGAAAGATTATCCCTCATCTGTTCCTCATTGGACATGCCGGAAAGCACCGTGAGAATGCCGTCCAGCGAAGCCACGAAACGAATCGCCCAGGATGCGCAGGACATATCCGGATGAATATCCGCAAACAGCTTTTTGACTTCTTCCGGTGGATCTGCCAGGTTGCCTCCTTTCACAGGTTCCATCACCGTGATCAGCTTTCCGTGTTTCCTGGCCACCTCATAGTTGGCTCTGGATGTTACCTTGGGATTCTCCCAGTCCGCATAGTTGATCTGCAACTGAACGAAGTCCACTTCAGGATGGACGGTCAGCAGTTCATCAAGCAGGTCCGGCCCGGCATGGAAAGAAAAGCCCAGATTTCGGATCACTCCTTTTTCCTTCTGTTCTCTTACGAAATCCCAGCAATGCAGCTTCTCATACCGTTCATAGCTGTTAGTCATCAGTGCGTGGAGAAGATAATAATCAAAATATCCTGCGCCTGTACGCTCCAGACTGGTCTCGAACTGTTTTTTCGCCGCTTTTTCGGTTGCTGCAACCCGAGCGTTCAGCTTGGTCGCCAGCGTGTAGGAATCTCTGGGATAACGCTCCACAAGCGCTTTGCGGATCGCGTTTTCCGAGCCCGGATAAACATATGCCGTGTCGAAATAGGTAAAGCCCGCTTCCAGAAACAGGTCGACCATCGTCTTCACCTTTTCCACATTGATGACCACACCTCTTTTGGGAAGCCGCATCAGACCAAACCCAAGCTTCGGTGTGTCTTTTCCATATACAACAGCCATTTCTATTCCCCCTTTTGTTTTTTTCTTAACCAGAATCTTCAGCAATATAGTTTACATAAATATATTATTATAAACATCCATCCTTTTCTGTCCGGTCGTTTTTTCTTCTCTTATTCAAGCATAACATGCCGTCCTGTCGTTATCAATTCATATCTTATATCAATACATGATCCGGGGTTTCCGGAATTCAGTTCATGCAGAAGGCAGCGGAATCATCCGCTGCCTTTTCGTTATCATTTTTAATTGAGAGCTGTCAGACAGAGTCTTCCGCGGTGAGTTCCTCGATATCTTCGCTGGTTCCGGCAACAGCCTCTTCTTCTGCCTTCTTCTCCATTTTCGACATGAAGATCGGAGACAAAATGCCAACGATGCAGAGTGCAATCAGCACCCAGCATACAACGGAAGAGAAGAGAACGCTGATACTGCCGTTCGAGGTTCGCAGTGCATTTCGCAGTCCCTTCTCGCCGATTGGACCCAGAATCAGTGCCAGTACCACCGCTGCCGTATTCAAATCGAACTTACGCATCGCATAGCCCAATGCGCCAAACGACAGCATGACTACTATATCCATGATGTTCTTGTGGATCGCATAAGAGCCCACGAAGCAGAGCACTGTTACACAGGGGATCAGAATCGCGTCGGAAAGACGGGAAATCTGTGCAAAGCCGCGGCAGCCGAGAAGGCCGATTCCCAGCATAAAGAACTGCACCAGAACAAAGCCCGCGAAGAAGGTGTATGTCATCGGTGCATATTTACCAAACAGTTCCGGGCCGGGTGTCAGGCCCTGGATAACCAGGCCGCCCATCAGTACCGCAGTGACAGATTCGCCCGGGATGCCCAGGGTAAGCGTCGGGATCAGCGACCCGCCGGTAACGGCATTGTTTGCCGCTTCGGAACCGGCGACACCTTCAATGGAGCCTTTGCCGAACATTTCTTTATGTTTGGAAAACTGCCGTGATGTATTATAGCCCAGGAAGCAGGCTATGGCCGCACCTGCGCCGGGCAGGATACCGATGATGTTGCCGATCAGCCAGGAACGGACAATGGTCGGGCGAATCATCTTGCGTTCATCGCGGGTCAGGCTCATTTTGTCAGTGAACTTGGTAGCCTGCGCGCGCTCAACAATTTTCTTCTCGGCAAGGATGAATACCTGGCTCATGGAAAACAGGCCGATCAGCGCACAGGTGGTGTTGATGCCCTCAGCAAAGTAGGCCTGTCCGAACATAACGCGTTTGGCACCGGTGACAGGGTCAAGCCCAATGGTAGACAGAAGCAGGCCCAACGCACCGGAGATCAGGCCCTTGGTGATGGACTTACCAGAAACACCGGCTATGATCGTGAGTCCGAAGATCGACAGCCAGAAATACTCAGCCGAAACCGCTTGCATTGGTCTCCTGCATCCACTATACTGAAAGCATAGTATAGTATAAAAAAATAAAGGCAAAGGAAGGTCCCTATGGTCATCATCGACAAGGAAAAATGCATCGGATGCGGGCTCTGTGCCGCGGATTGTATCGGACATGTGATCTCGCTTGAGAGCGGCAAGGCAGAGCTTCTGCGCGGCTGCTTCCATTGCGGGCACTGCGTGGCGATCTGCCCGGCAGAGGCCGTCAGCTTCGGTGGCGAAAACTATGACATGAGCGACGTGGAACCGGTCGGCGCAGGGTTCGGCATCGACAGCGACACCATGCTTCACGCGATCAAGACTCGGCGTTCCGTCCGGCACTTCAAAAAAGATTGCCCCGACCGGGCAGTGCTCGAGAAAGTGCTGGAAGCGGGCCGTTTCAGTCCTACTGCCAGCAATTCCCAAAACGTTTC
>JAEEGI010012926.1_pt1 | contig 17785 bp, 8 predicted proteins | sample 8958751 | NCBI WGS metagenome assembly JAEEGI01 (sample SAMN16246545, study PRJNA631951) | gut metagenome | biome: gut microbiome; feature: rumen; material: KS-attached | host: Bos | place: Iran: Karaj | collected 2018-10 | reverse complement strand
TTGTTTGTTTATTTTTTTTATTTAAAACATTAGAATTTAAAACACAATGATTTTTATTATAATTACTATTATTAATATTATATATATTGATATCTTTACAATCTTTTGTTTTACTTGAATTTTTAATTTTTAAAATTTGATTTAAATGTCTTTTTATTTTATTTTCTATTTTAATTGCAGTTTTTAAATCTAAATCAATTGAACTTGAAATATGTTGATTTTGCTTATTTTTCATTTTATTTCTTTCTCTTCTTGACATTTTTTCTTTTCTTAAACTTTCTGATGAATTTTTTTGATTAGGATTTAAAATATTTTGATTATTTCTTATTTGATTTTTATTATTATAATTAATATTTTTTATAGAACTTATTTTAGATTGAATTTTTTCTTCTAAAGTATGATTTAATGTTAAATTTTCTTTTAAATGATTATTATTGTTTTTTTGTCTGAAATCTCTACTATTTTGAATTAATTTGAAAGTTTCATTCTTTTTATTTTCTTCATTTTTATTATATTCTTTCTTAGATTTTATCTTAAGTGAATTTGAAGTTATAGGAATTTTAACAGATTCTCTTTGAGAAATATTATTGATTTTTTTATTAATTTTTTCCTTTCCTTTATCTTCTTTATCAATTTTTTCAAAAATATCTTTAAAACAATTTTCCCTAATTTTATTTTTTGTTTCTTTTCTTGTTTCATTCCTATTACTAAAACAACTAACATTATAATTATTATTATTACTACTAATATTAATATTACAATTATTAATAATATTACTGTGAAAATTATTATTACAAGCACTATTAGTTTTAACATTATTTCCATCTTCAAAATCTCTAATAATATTATTTTCATCAAGAGCAAATTTAATATATTCATCAGAGCATAAATCACTAACACTTTCTTCTCCTTGATCTCTTCCTTTCTTAACAAGTAAATAATATAAAGCACTTCCACTGTCAAATTTATTTCCAAGAACACTTTTTTTAACTGTTCCTTTATTAAAACCATAATTTTCACATTTTTTTAATATTTTCTCATCAATAGGGATTTTATTATAGCCAATAATAATACCAGGGAGCATATTATAATTTTTATCATTAAACCAAGGATGATCTCTAATTTCTTGAAGAGTATATCTAGTCATAGGATTAATATCTAACATATGCTTTAATAAATCTTTAACTAAAATAGGGAAAAAATCAGGAATATCAATTTTTCCTTGTAAAACATTTTTCTTATTTATTTCATCATTATTATCACAAAAAGGTAAAAATCCACTTATCATTCCAAATAATACAATTCCTGATGACCATACATCAGCTAACATTCCATGATATTCTTTTCCATCTAATACTTCAGGAGCTGCATATACTACTGTTCCACATGGTTGATTTAATAATTCATCATCTGAATATTTTGTACTTAAACCAAAATCTACTAATTTTAAATTTCTCTCTTTATCTAATAACATATTATCTATTTTAATATCACGATGTGCAATATTTTGACTATGTAAATATAATAATGTATTTATTAATTGTTGAAAAAATTTTAAAGCCTCTTTTTCGGATAATTTGCTTTTTTTTAATATATAATCCATTAAATCTTTTCCTTCACAATATTCAATTACTATAAATATAAATTGGGAAGTTTCTAATATTTCATATAATTGAGCTATATATTTGTGTTTTACTATTTTTAATATTGATATTTCTTGATGAACTAATTCATAATCTTCTGGTGTTTGAGATAAAATAAATTTATCTAATATTTTTATTGCTACTGTTTGATTAGTTAATATATTTTTCCCTAATACTACTTTTCCAAAAGCTCCACTTCCGAGTTCTGAACCTAATTTGTAATTTCCAATTTTTTTTATTCCATTTATATCTATTTCCTCATTATTGATTTTTTTTATGTTTTTATAATCTGTTGAAGTGAAGGATGTTGAAAAATGAGGACTTTTTATATGAAAGGAATTTGAATTCATTTATTTAATTATTATTAAAATTTAATTTTAAATTTTTTTAGAATTATTTTTTTTATTTGCTTTATTTTTTTATTTTAAAGGGAGATTAAGATTATTTTTATATTATTTTTTTTTCTTGAAAGATAAATGATGAGATTTAATGCCTAATTACTTTTAAAATTGTTTTTTTATATTAATATTTTTTAAAAATCATATGTTTGACTTTGTTTATTATATTAAAATCTATTTTTTTATTTTTAATTTTTTGAATTAAATAGATTCATTAATAAAGATAAAACTAAAAAAAATAAAAACAATTATATTTTTTTATTATTTTATTTTTTGAATGATTAAAATTAAACATAATTATTGTATATTTTAAAGAAAAAAAATAAAGATTACCTTATTTTGATTTAATTCTCAAAAAAAATATTGTTAATAAAACAATAAAATGTTTTTGGATAAATATTAAAAATAAAGATATAAATATTTAATTTATATATAGCATATTATTTTTATAACATTTATTGTTTTTAAAACAAAAAAGAAAAAATTAAATTTTTAAACTAAATTTTTAATATCTGAATTTTCAATTGTCTTCATTCTATAAGAGCTATTTTTTGAATATCTAGGTTTACTAATAAAAAAAGGAGAAAAAGTTAATCCTCTTTCATTATCAATTTCTTTTTGTAATAAATTTTTATTATTTCTTCTTTTTTTATAATCATTATATAACTGATATATTCTTTCTTTTGATTTCATTTTCCTTAATTTTGGACTAATAGGATTTGTAGTTTTAAACATTGCATTTTGTTTAATTAATAACATATTATCATGTTGAACTTTATCTTGTTTATTTTGTCTTTTTTCTAAATCTTTATATAATCTTTTATAAGGATTTCTTTCTGAATTTTTTAAAAATTTTTTTTCATTAAAAGAATTCTTTGTATAAATTATAGGAGTAAATGGACATAATTCATTATTTAATTTTTCATTTTCTTTTAAATGATTTATTTTATTTTGTTTATATTTATTCATATATTGTTGTTGCCTATTAATTAAATCTATTGTACTTATATCTAAAGGCGTTAAATAAGTTATTTCATTACTATTTAGATTATTATAATTAGTATTATTATTGAAAAATTCACTTTTATTTTGTTTCATTTCTTCATTATTATAAGAAAATACTTTTTTTTGCCAATTTTCTAAATTCAAAAGCATAAATTTTTTTTCTTTATTTTTTAATAGTTTAAATAAAATATTTTTTATTAAACTATCCTTATTTTCTTTATATCTTGAAACAATTGTTTTTGCAATTGATGTTCTATCTTCTTTAATAAGTAGATTAAGATAATTTTCAAGAATTTCGGATAAAATTGAATAAATATTTTTTTGTTTTTTATTTTTATATAAAAACATATTCAAAGACTTATTGAATGATTCTTTAGTTCTTTCTGTTATTATTCCAATATAATTTAAAAAATTAATGAATTCATTATATTTAGCATTCATTAAAATTTAAAATAAAATTAAATAATTTTTTAATATATATAAAATTAATTCTTTTTTCTAACTCTAATAAAGAGATTTGATTAAATAAAGAAAAATTAATAAGTTTGAAAATTTTTCTAAAATAATATATCAAAATTAATAATAAAAAGGATAAATTTATTTTTAATAAACAATTATTATAAATTCTAATTATTTTTTCATAATATCAAATATAATAATAATAATTATCATTCATATTTCTGGCATTTTTTTAAAATAAAGTATAAATACTCTCCTTTTATTATAATTTCCATTGAATTATTTAATTCATTAGTGACTTTAGAACTTCCTTTAAATATGAATAAAAGTTTACATTGTGAACTTGAATATTTTCATTACTTCATCATTTAATAAATAGAATTTTGTTAAAAATTCATTTTGGGTGTATAATTTAAATTACAATAAATGAAAAAATAATTAGGATTCATTTATATAATTAAATTAAAATGTTTTAAACTAATTTAAATAAAATTTCACAAATTAATTTTGATTAAAAGTGTTCATAAAAAAATTGGGAAATTTTATAAACCCTACGCTTAAGGCATTTTAATGAAATACAACGTATCAATGATATAATTAATGCAATAAAAGCTGTATATATTAAAGAATTAACTAATCCTAAAAGATAATTTATAAAAAGTGCTTTTTGAGAATATTGATACAAAGCACAAAAAATAGTCAAATAATATAAAAAAAAAACCATAAATAAAAATTGTATAATAAAATAAAAAATTAATCTAATTTTAATTCTTTTGACTAAAACTTCGAAAGTTTTAATAATTTCAGCATTTACTTTAATTTCTTTTTGAATTAATTCAATAGCAAATGAATAATTTGATAATTTAGAAATATAATAAGTAAAAATATTTCCAATTACATTTGCAATAATTGATAAACTTTCACTTGTCCAAAAATCTAATTTATTATTATTATGATATTTTTGTGATATAATATCATCATTAAATAATAAAGCATTTAAAGAAAAATCGATCATTATAAAAAATAAAAAAGTAGATATAGAAACATATATAACATCAAATTCTCTTTTATAGTAAAAAACTTCTAAAAAAAAAATTTTTGATAAGAACATTTGATATAGAATTATAAAATAATTTCTTTTATCTTCTTCAATTGCAGTAAAATAATTCATATCATTATAATCTTTTTCTTCACTTTTTTTCATTGGATAAATAATATGATCTTTTAAATGGGAATCAAAAAATATATGTTTTTCTAAGTTTAAGTCTCTCTCTGAATTTGTTAGATTTAAATGATCTTTTTTATTATTCCTTTTTTGAGTTGGATTTGCTTTTAATGTTATCCCTTGATGAATAATTGTTTTGTGTTCTTTTGGTAAATTCATTAATTTTGAAATTTTATTATGCAATATTGCCATTGAAAAACTAAAATGAAGTGCTGCCAAAATTATTAAAACAATAAATATTACGAATACAAAGTAAAATCCAAAATTTTTTTTATAATTTTCAAAATGATTCAATAATTTATAACAAATTACTATCTTATAATTAAGATTTTCAGCAATTTTTTTAAAAAAATTAATTTTCTTTACCACTTCATCATTACTTGTATTAAAAGTAGAAGAATTATAAGAATTACAGTCACATTCAACTGTATTTGTGTCAAAATTTATTCCTTTATAAACACAATTTTCATCACAAAAATTTGCATCAACATAAAAATCTTTTCTATCTTGGAGAGAAATATCAGTTGATAAACCTAGATCATTATTACTACAAATATTAATAAAAAAATCATCATTAGGATTAAAAATATCAACTCCTAATTCATTGAATTCTTTTGCCTGCTCAAAATTTATATTAGATATATCTCCTAAAGGAACTGCTATTGAAATTGGAATTCCATCACAAACTTTTAAATCTAAATAACGACCATTACTATCATATACATTAAAATCAACATCTTTAGATGCTTTTCCTTCTATGTAAGTTTCTTTTTTTTTAATAATTAAACTTTCATTATTTGGAATATTATATTTTTCTCTTAAAATTCCTTCACATTCCTTTAAATTTATTGTACTTGTCCCTTCATTAAAATCATCTGAAGGATATTTTTCTATTGTAATTGTTGTATCTCCGTTAATGGTTTTTCCATTATTTAAAGGGTCATTTATATAATCTAAAATATTTACTTGAGAATCTTTTGGAATACATTTATTATATTCTTGATATGAATCATTATCACATATTCTACATTCTTTTCTTTTTTGTAAATCACATTGTTTGAAACATTCTAATGTTTCTTCATTAAAAAATGGTTTATCTTGAGGACAGGAAGTTTTATTTTCTAAACATATAACTTTATTATTTTCTATATAATATAAAGTATTTCTTTTACATTTTTGAATGCATGTATTTTCCTTTGTTAAATATAAATTTTCTCCACATTTGGTACAATATGTCGAATTATATTTACAAGATTTACAATTAGAATTACATAATTTATGCATTTGATCTAATAATGAAAAATAATGATTTGAAATATTTTCGGTTGATAATGCACATTTATATTTTATATTTTCAATCAAATAATAATTTGTTTTACATGTTAAACATCTTATTTCATTAGAAACATTTTTACATATGTCACAAGTTGTATCACATGAACTTGTTTTTATTTTAAAATCACACATTGTTAAATTATAATCATCATCATCTTCCCATTTTTTAATATTTGTAACATAAGAAACATATTTTGTTGAGTATGTTGGGTTGCTTTCATTTAATTTTATATTTATATAAGGTGTATTATTTATATTTCCAGTATTTTCATTATAAAATCCTGACATTGAAAATGATACTTCAACATCTTTCTCATCCACTAAACATATTTTATTTACAATATTTTTTTCATTTGGTATATATTGTGTTATATTCCTTATTGCAATTGATTCTCCTTCTTTACTTATTATTTTTTCATAATTTGTACAATTAGTATGTCTATATGTTGTCATTTTAAAACAATTTATTGAATTTATTTCATCTTTTATAATAAACCCAATCATATCATTATCTAATAAATATCCTCTTATGTAATTTATATCTTTGATTTCAGATGTATAATAAAATTTTGTTTTTATTGAATACTTTTTTTCTTTGGATTCATAATAATATAAATAAAAATTTAATGTATCATAAAAAGAGATATAAAACCCTCTTTCACTTTTAAAACCAGAAATAGTATCTTTTATTATTTTAGAGAAAGAAATAGTTTCTAATTCTTCTAAATCTGTTTTATTAAAAGTATATATAATTACACTAATAACATCGGATGAATCATTATTATATCCATATAAAATATAATCAGACTCCATTTCAAAGCCTCCTATCAAAAAACTATTATTTAAGTCAAATGTTGGAAAATTATTTGATAAATCACTCATATTAATATAATTCAAATAATGTGATGTTTTATCTGGAAACAATAAAATATTATCACTCGTAAAATTTAATTCAATGAAATATGATGATAAATTTGTTGTAAAATTTTTAATTGTCGATGTATTATTATTATATAATCTGTTTGTTATTAAAGATAATTTTTCAAGGTTTTCGTGAGGAAATAAAATATAAATCTCATTAGAATCATAAGTTATTTCACATTTATATTGAATGGATATATTAAAAAATTCAGGATATTCAAGAGAATAATTTAAATATCCGTTTGAAATATTATAAATTGAAAGCAAATGTTTTTCTAAACATACAATACAAATTAATTCTTGATCTATGAAAATAATATTAGATGAATCTATTATTGAAATATTTTCAGATAAAGTGATTTGATTTATAATTTGAAAAGGTTCAAATTGATAAATATTTGATGAAGAAATACCTATAAAAGTATTAGACTTATATTGATTTGGAATAATTAACACTTTTTCATTTGTTTTAATAATGTCATTTAAAGGAAAAAAACTATTTGTAAATATAACATTAGAAAAAAAAGTTACAATTAGAAAAATAATTTGCATTTTTTATTTTATTATCGCTAAAAAATTCATAAATCTTTTTTTTATATTATATATTTTTATTATTTAATAAATAATTAAAAAAAAATAAATCATTAAAGCAAAAAAAATAAATATTTAAAATATAAAACATCTTAAAATGTCTGACTTTAAATTCAATGACGATATAAAAATGGAAATAGTTCGTAAGAAAAAATATATAATATAAAAATAAAATAGCTCGTTTTGATGAAATGAGAAAAGAATTAATAATTCAAAATGCAACAGTTTTCAATGACAAAAATATAAAAACAAATGAATGTATAGATATCTTAGTAGATTTAATATATCTTTTAAATCAAGGAAGAAAATTTTCATCTCAAGAAAAAGAAACTTTATTTTTTAATACATCAAAACTTCTTCATTCAGCAAATATATCATTAAGAAGATTAATATTTTTATTTGTAAAGCATTTAAATTTTTGGCAAAATTCATTTATTTTAACAGGTTCATTAATAAATGAAATTAATCAACAAGGAGGAGATTTAATTAAACCTTGTTGTTTTAGATTACTTGGTCAAATTATAGATAATAGTAGTGTTAATGCTGTTGAAAGATATTTAAAAGTTGCTATATCAAATAAAAGTACAGAAATCGCATCTAGTGCTTTAATTTGTACTTTAATTATGGTTTTTAAAGGATTTAATGTTGCAAAAAATTGGATTAGTGAAATTTCAGAAAAATTAAATAATTCAATAGGACAAAATAATTTAATTACTTTTCATACTTTATTATTATTAAAGGAAATTAAGGATAAAGATAAATTATTTCTTATTAAAATTTTTTCGAAAATTGCTGATGCTTCGAAATCAAGAAGTCAATTTGCTTTATGTCAATTAATCAGATATATTTCTCAATTAATGAACAAAGAAGAATTAAAAAGTGAAACTATAAAAGTTTTTACAATATTTTTAGAAAGATGTACTTATAAAGTTGAAGATTCAATTAAAATTGAAGCTTGTAGAGCAATTTTTTCACTTAAAAAAAAAACTAATTTAAATAAAACTGCTATCGAAGCTATTACAGATTTATTAACTTCTGTAAATAAATGTACTAAATTTGCTGCTTTAAAAACTTTAGATAAGTTTATTTCTAAAGGAAATTTCCCAGCAGGTTCTTCTTTAGAATTATTTTTAGAAATTGAAAGAATTATTGAAGATTCAGGTAATAATTCAAGTACTAAAGCTTATGCTTTATCTATTTTTTTAAAAATTTCAAAAGATTTAAGTGATAGTCGATTAGAAAAAATGTTTAAAGCTTTTATTGAACAATATCCTAAATTTAAAGAAGATTTTAAAAAAGAAATTGTGGTAATATCAAAAGAAATATCAAAAAATAATCCAAAGAAGAATAAATTATATTATAATTTCTTTTCATCAATATTTAAATTAGATGCAAATCCTGCAACAAAATTAGAAATATTAGATGCTTTAATATGGTATTTTTATAATGATAAAGATTTAAAATTACAAACATTATTTTTCTTAGCAGAAATAATTCCAGATTGTCAATATGAAGTAGTTAAAATTAAAATATTAAATTTATTAGGAAATGAATGTCAATCTATAACAAATCCTGGAAAATTAGTTAGATATATTTATAATCAAATTATATTAGAAAGTCCAATGGTAAGAGCAAGTGCTATATCAGCTTTAGGTGAAATTGCTTTTAAAGAAATCTCTTTAAGAAAAACAATAATAAATTTAATTAAAAAAAGTTTTAATGATATTGATAGTGAAGTTAGAGAAAGAGCTTTCTTTTATTATAAAGCTGTCACTCAATTAAAAGATAATAATGAAGAAGAAAATGAAGAAAATAATACTGAAAAAACAAATGAAAATAATAATATAGTTGATTTTATTTTTCCTTCAAAAAAAAAAGGAAATAACCCTTTAAACAATGATTTAGATATTGACATTATTCAAACTATATTAAAAAATGAAAAAGATAATTTATTAGGAAGTGATGATATTGCAAATGAATTAAAAGGAATTTTAAATAATCCAGAGAAAATATCTCAAATTTTAATTAAAAATAAAATGAATGAACCAAAAAAAACAGATAAAAAAAATATTAAAGAAGAAGAAGAAAATAAAACTGAAGAAGATGATTATAAGAAAACTATGTTTAGAAAACTTTATGGAAATCCAAAAATAATAACTCCATATAAAAAATTAACTGATCAAACAGCAGAATATTTCACTAAATATAGTAAGATTATTCATGAACAAATTGTAGTTCTTGATTTTGAAATTACAAATACAATTGAATTACAATCTATAAATAATGTATCTTTAGATATTGAAGATAGTCAAAATTCAGGTTTTGATTTTAATAAAACTGAAATAATAGAAATTAAAAGTTTAAATACTAATCAAACTGGACATTTATATTTAAAATTATCAAAAGAACCAAATATTGTTTATTCAAGTTGTTCATTTCATATAATTTTAAAATTTGATTTACAAGAATTAGATGTTAAAGGAAATCCACATGGAATCCCAGTAAAAGAAACTTATAAAATAGATAAACTTATTGAAATTTCATATGCAGATTATTATATTCCAAATAGTAAAGTTAATTTAGAAAATTTTTCTGAATTTTGGCAAATGGCAGAAAAATCAAAGTATAAAAGAGAAGAAGAAAAAATAGGTTTACCTTACAATAATATTAAATCAGCTGCTAAAAATTTTAGTGAAATTATTGGTTTATTACCTATTAATAATATTAATAATGTTGAATCTTCTGCTAAAAAATTTGAATTTGTTTATGCTTATATTAATTATTTAGATTATTTACTATTTATTAAATTTCAAGTTGTCTTTAATGATCAAAATAAATGTTTAGCACAAGTTATTGTTTTAAGTCAAGATGATACTGTTCCTAAAATGATTTCTGATAAAATTTACGCTTAGTGAAATAAAAAAGAAATATTAATAGAATAAATTTAAAAGAAAGAAAAATATTTAAATTAATTTTTTTTATTTTAAATAAAAAAGATGAATACCCTTTTTTAATAAAATATTAATAAACTTAAAATCCCAAAATATATTTAATTAATTTTTTAATTTAATTATCAATTGAATTAATATTATTAGCTTGTGTAACAAATAATTCTTGATCTTCTTTATTTTTTTGAGCATCTTCAGTATTAATTTTCTTCATTTTTACTTTATTATTTTTATTTTCATCTTCTTTTTTTTCTTCATTCTTTTTTTCTTCTTTTTCTTTTTCTTCAGGAGGTAAATTTTTTTGTATTTGCTTTAATTCTTCTTCAGAAAAAACTTTTTTATAAATATCATCTTTATCATTATAATTACCACTAGCTAAAATATTATTCACTTTATTTCTTAAAACAATTTTTCTTGCTTGTAAATCATCATTTAATTTTCTTTTTTTAATATTAATTTTAATTTTATCTTGATGCATTTTTTCTAATTTTTTATCTCTTTCATCCATTTCATTTAATTTTTGTTGTTTTTTAAATTCTAATTGATTTTCAAACATTTGTAAAGAATCACTTATATCTTCTTGTTTCATTTGTTTTTCTAAATTTTTATCATTAATATTTTTTTCATTTTCATCTTTTTGTTTTTGAATTCTTTTATCATTTTCACTAAATTTTTCTAATAATTGTTTTTTTTTTTCTTGCATTAATGATTTATTTTTATCTAAAGTATCTTGAATTTTTTTTTCTCTAATTTTAATGTCTTTTTGCTTTTGAATAGCCTCTTTTTTATTTTTTTCATCTTTTATTTTTTGTAATTTTGCTAATTCTTTTTGTTTTTTATTATAATCATCTACTTTTTTTTGTAAAATTTTTTCATTTTCTTTTAAAACTTTTTGAATATCTTCTTCTTTTTTTTTAATTTCTTCTTCATGTTTTTTTCTTTCTTTTTTTGCATTTTTTTCTGCAATTTTTTTTAATTCTTCTTCTTTTTTTACTTTTTCTTCATAAGCTTCTCTTTTTTTTCTTATTTCATTTTCACTTTTTTCAATTGCAATTTTTATTTTTTTTTCTTTTTCTTTCTTTTTTTTTTCTATTTCTTTTAATTCTGTTTTTCTTTTTTTTTCTAAAGTTTTTATTCTATTTTCTTCTCTTTCTTCTAATTCTTTTTGTCTTTCTAATTTTTTCTTTAATTCTTCTTTTAAATTATTTTCTATTTTTTTTTTCATTTCTTCTTGTTTTTTCTCATTTTCTTCTTGTTTTTTTTTTATTTCTTCTTCTATTTTCTTTTTTTTTTCTTTTTCTTCTTTTTCTAATTCCTTTTCTTTTTTTTCTCTTTCTTTTATTTTTTTTTCAAATTCTTCTTTTTCTTTTTTTTGTTTTTCTCTTTTTTCTTCTTCTCTTTTTTTTTGTAATTCTTCTCTTTCTTTTTTTTGTTTTTCTCTTTCTTTTCTTAATTTTTCTGCTTTTTCTTCTTGTAATTTTATTTTTTCATCATTTTTTTTTTTCACTTCTTCAGTTTTATAAGCATAATCAATAATATTTTTTATTTCTCCTAATTGTTGTTTTTTTATCATTTCTAATTTTTCTAATTCTTTTTTAATTGCTCCACTTTGAAATTTTTTTTTCTTTTTTTTATCATCATTTTCTTCTGATGCATTTTCTCCTTTTTCTTCTTTTTCTTTTTTTTCTTCTTCTATTATTTCATTTCTTAATTTTTTCGCTTTTTCAATTTTTTCTTCTCTTCTTTTATTAAAATGTTCATATCTTTTATTTTTTACTTCTGAAGAAGCATATTTTAATTCAGGATGCATTTGTAAATATTCTTCTTTTGAAATTTCATATAATTGTTCTTCTTTTATTCCAAGTTGAGACAATGCTAAACGAGAATAAGGTGTTGCTACTCTTTCTTTTTTATTTTTGTAATCTATGTTTTCTAAATTTTTTGTTTCTTTTTCTTTATTTTCCTCTTCTGACATTATTTTTTTTTTGTTATTATTTGAGAAAAATATGTAACTTATTTTATATAATTTTATTTTATTTTTTATTTTATTCTTTTAAATTCTTTTTAATTGGTTTTAATTGAATTTTTATTTTTTTGGAATTAATTTATAATCAATAAGATTTATATAATATAGTTTTAAAAGGAAGTCTCAAATTTTATATCAAAAAGATAAGAACCTGAATTTTGGAATATAAAAGATAAGAAATTAATTTAATAGGGGGTTAATTAAAAGAAATAAATTTTATATTCCTATAGAAATATTTCTCATAAGAAAAATTATTAATTCTGAAAAATAAACTCAATATCTGTGTTATATTTTATTTTCATAATCAACAAATTCAATACTACCTCCTAATATATTGATTTTTTTTATTGAAATAAGATTTTTAATATTTTGCAAACAAAATTAATTATTTGAATGATAGATAAAAAAGTGATTAATGGTTATTTTCCATTATAAATCAATTATATATATTATATAAATTGATTTCTAAAACTTAGTGATAAAATAAAAAGAAGTTAGAAAAAGAATACAAATTATAAAGCTCAGTTAATAATGAAAAATGGAAAAATAATAAAAAAATATAATGAAATATAACAGTATTTTTCATAGACAAATTATTTTATTAAAACAGTTATTTTTCATAAAATATAATGAAATGATATTTGAAATATAGAAATTAGGAATGATTTTTAAAAAAATGTAACTTTACGATTTACATAAAATTATTGGAAAAAAACAGTTAAGAGAAAATTTTCCAAATTTGAATGTTTAAAACAATAAAATAAATTGTTTTATCAAAATAAGAAGATTAAAGTTTAAATTTTACAATTAAATTCTAATTTATATTATTTAAATTAAATTAAGAAATGTATTGAAAACATCATATCAAGGTATTATTAAATAAATTATTTTAAATAAAAAATATAATATTTAAATATAATGATTAATTAATAATTAAAAATAAATAAAATGAATTTAAAATAAAAGTTTAAATTTATGCAAGTAAAATTTAATGAATACAAAAAATTAGTGTTAAATACATCAGATGAAATCCCATTTACAAGGAATAAAAATACAATGTTATGTACAGATGCAATTAAAAATAACAAGAAAAATATTTTGAAATATCAAAACATAAATAATGAAAATACAAATAAATTAAAGATTGTATATCATGATAAAACATTTAATGAAAATTATGAATATATAAATTCTTATAATGATTTACTTAAAATAATAATTTTAGAAAAGCCATTACCTCATAAACCACAAAGAGAAAATACTTTTATAAATAGTGATATAATATTATTTGATTCAGATTTTGAAAATGGAAATTTAAGAATGGTAATAGAATTAGAAAAATTAAACGAATATGATTTATTAATTAGACCTGAATATGGTGGAATAAAAACTTATCAATGGTTTTTTTTCTCTGTTATTATTAAAAATTCTTGTTTAGAAGAAAATGAAAAAATATTAAAATTCAATTTAATAAATCTTGAAAAAGATAAATCTCAATTCAATTCACAATGTCCTATTTTAATATATGATTGTTCAATTGATAAATGGTCAAGAAATACTTTTAATGTATTTTGTTATAATAATGGAATTAAAAATGAAAAATTAAAAAATGAATATCAATCATATTTTACTTTAACATTTTCTTTTAAATATCAAAATGACACAAAATATTATTTTGCATATTGTTATCCATATACTTTCACTCAATTAAGATTATATTTAAATACTTTAAATTCAGAAATATATAAAAATTATATAAAATTTGGTTCAATTGGTTTATCATGTAATGAAAATAAAATTCCATATATTATAATAACAAATTTTCTTTCAGATAACAATGAAATATCAAATAGAAAATGTATATTATTAACTTCTAGAATTCATCCTGGAGAAACTGCATCTTCATATGTTATTCAAGGAGTAATTAATTTTTTAATAAATCCAAAAAACTTAATTAGTATTAATTTAAGAAATAAATTTATTTTTAAAATAATACCTATGATTAATATTGATGGTGTTATATATGGAAATTATAGATGTAATTTAAAAGGAAGAGATTTAAATAGAATGTGGATTGATCCTGATAATAAATTTTCAAATTGTGTTTTAAATATTAAAAAATTAATTAAATCTACTTTATATAATAGAGATATTTATTTTTATTGTGATTTTCATGGTCACTCAAGTAAACCTAATTTCTTTTTATATGGTTGTCAAAAAGAAAATATACAAAATTATGAAAAAATATTCATGAAAATATATCAAAAAAATAATAATAATTTTGATATTAATAATTGTATAAATAAAATAAATCAAAGTAAAATTAAAACTGGAAGAGCAATTTTAAAAAATGAATTTAACATTGATTTATCTTATTGTCTTGAGACTTCTATGACTTCTTATACTTTTCCTATTAATTCAAAAAAATATTTTCCTTTTTCAATTGAAAGATATAAAAAAATTGGAAATGATTTTTGTTTAAGTTTAAATGAAATAAGTGATGAAAATAAATTTTATTCATTATTATATGAAATGAATAATATTTAATTTCATATCAATTAAATAAGGAATTAATTGATATTTTATTATATTCAAAATGAATTTATAACCTAAAATTCTTTAAATGAGGTTAATTGAAGTAATAAATCAATGAATTAATATTTTAAATTTTAAACAATAATTTTATTCTATCATTCTTTTTAGAATTAATTCTTGTTTAAAAAAAATTACAATACATTATATATATAAATGCGTATTGAAACATTAAAATTATAAATACCAATTTAATTTTTTTTCACTTTTTTCTCAATATTATTTTTATATTTTAAATCTATATTTATATTCTTTGTAAAAGAATTATTTTTATTAACTCCTTTACTAATTTTTTCTATATATTGTTTTGCATGTTCAGTAGATAATCTTTTATCTCTTCCTCCAAAATTTTTATTATCCCATTTATCTTTTGCACAAAAAATATCTTGACTATTACTTTTATCATATTTAGTTTTTTTTTTTTTCATTTCTAAACCATTTCTTTTTAAATTATTTTTTAATTGAATAAATTTACCATTTTTAATATCATTTTCATTAATATTAAAAGAAATTTTATCATTATCAATTGAAGTTAAACCTGAAGTACAATTATATATTTTAAATATATTTATTCCATTTCTAGAAAATTTATTTTTTATATCTTGAGTATCTATAATTTTATTATCTTTTTTAGTTTTTACTATTTCATAAGTTATTTGATTATTTGATTTTGTATTTAATTTAATATTTGTATTTATTTTTCCTGAAGGCTTATTCACAAATTTATTATAATATTTTTCATTAAACATAAATGAAATATTATCTTTGTTTTTTCTAAATTTTGATATATTACTATTATCTAATTTTTTTATTATTTTTTCTTTAAATAATTGTTCTGAATTATCAACTGAACGGTTTCTTCTGTGATAATTTGGAGCTTGCATTTTTCTTTTTAATAATATTGAAGTTTCTTTATTTTTTTTTAAATTCATTTTTGGAGGTGTTGTTAATTTTTGGTATGAAGATATATTATCTAAGAAGAATATATCACTTGCAGTTTTATTTGGAAAGATTTTTTTACCTTTCATTATTTTGAATAAATTAAATAAAATTTTAAAATTAAAAAATCAATATGGAACCTAAATTTATTGCAAATATTAATATTAAAAATTTTCCTTCTAAAGAAAAATTATTTAAAGTAATTGATAATTATTTACAAAAAAATAAATTAGACAAAAATTATACATACGAATTAAAAAATGAATCATCAATAAAAATAACTTTTCAAGATACAGATATAGGATATAAAATAATAAAGAAATTAAAATTAGAACAATTAACAAATTCTTCTTTTGAAAAAATGAAATCAAATTTAAGTTTAGGTGTAATTGATGAAAAATCAACATTAAAAAAATTAAAAACAAAGAATAAAAAAATAAAATTAGAAAAATCATCTTCATTGCCTTCAATACTTAATAATAGATATAAAGATGAATCAATAACAAGTTTAAATAAATATAATTATAATCGAAATTCTATGTTTTTACCACAAGGACCTTATATTGATGAGTTTCAAATGAGAATTTTGGATGAAAAAAAAAATAAAGCATTATGGTTAAATAAAAAAGGATTTAATCAATTTGTAGGAAAAGCAACTTCAATAAAAATAAGAAATGATATTCAAAATTATGTTTCAAGAACACCAGGAGAATTCCCTTTAAATCATAAATTTAGAGATGAACATAAAGAAAGATGGATTGTTAAAAGAAGTTTTTGTTAAATTTATTATTATGTTTATTTAAATTTTTTTATTTTTTGATATTTTTTTATATTTTAATTTTATAAATATATTTTCTTTTCCTTTTTCAATGTAATATTTTATAGTTAAATCAATATTATTAAAATATAACCCTCTTCTTACAAAAAATATAAATTAATTTCTTCATTTCCACCTTCAATCAACTTATTTTTTTGTTTTTGTTTCATGAAATAGAATATTTGAAAAATAATAAAAATCCTAACATTAATTTTTTTGTGAATATAATTTTTTATTTTTAAAAATACTCAGATACAAAATCTCTAAACTTTTTTACTATTTTTTCTTGGTTGTTATTATCTTATTCCCCTTTTGATTCAATTAAAATAATCATTATATACAGTAATCCCCCTGGCTATCCAGACAATGTTTTTTCATTTTTTTTGAAATTTCTGACTAAATCGGGATAGCCAGGATCTAAAATATAATTAAGATATAAAAATAAAATAAAGAAAAATCATAAAAAAGAGTTTTATTTGTTCAGGAACAGGGATTTTTTTACCGCATGGGAAAAAATGCAAAATGAAATACCTAATATTGAAAATGATTTAGCTGATGATTACAAAGAAATAGAAGCAATTGAAGAAGACATGGAATTAGATATTTAACAATTATTAAATCTAAAATTAAAATCATAATTAAATATTCACTATTAACTAATAAATATTATATCAATTTTAATAGTAAAATCAATATTAATTTTAAATTTAATTTTATTAAAATCATTTGATAATTTATTTAAATAATTATTGTTTAAATCCCATTTCCAATAAATTATCAATTCAAAGATAAAATAAATTATAATCAATTCCTTAATTGATTTTTTTACTTTTATAAATTATATCATCTTTTAAAATTTTTCAACAATTCTCTTTTTTAGACTATA
>JAEEGI010012920.1_pt1 | contig 17788 bp, 12 predicted proteins | sample 8958751 | NCBI WGS metagenome assembly JAEEGI01 (sample SAMN16246545, study PRJNA631951) | gut metagenome | biome: gut microbiome; feature: rumen; material: KS-attached | host: Bos | place: Iran: Karaj | collected 2018-10 | reverse complement strand
CGCCCTTTTCGCAGTCCCCGTCGCTGACGCCGAAGGTCTTTGCGGCATTATAGGCAAACAGCACGTCCTGACGGTTGTGAACGCCTAAAAGATGCTCGTTGGTTATCTCAAACGGCAGAGCGTCGTCAAGCTTTACGCCGATTTTATTTGATTTCACGCTGTCAAGGTCAAGCCATTCGGAAATACCCTGCGTGCCGTTATAAATGAATGTATTATTTTCGTTCTGATGACGGACGATATTGAGCTTTGCATTGACGTAGCCCGTCATTCCGCCCTTATAGTGGTCAAGATGCTCCTCGTAAATGTTCGTCAGAATTGCAACCTCGGGCGAGGCGTGAGTGAATTCAAGCTGATGTGAGGACATCTCGATAACCGCAACCGTGTCGGGATTGAGGCTTTCGAGCGTTTCAAAAACGGGAACGCCGATATTGCCGATAAGCCTTGCGTCAAAGCCGCCCGCTTTGAGCATTTCATAGGTCAGTGTTGAGGTCGTCGTCTTGCCCTTCGAGCCGGTTATTCCCACCTTACGGCAGTCGGCGAAGCGCAGGAAAAGATCAACCTCGCAGGTGACTTCGGTGCTGCCCGTAATTTCAACGTCCTTAAACGAAATACCGGGGCTTTTGAGGACGACGTCGAAGTCGTTGACTCTGTCGAGATAGCCGTCGCCGCTGATGATTTCAATGTTTTCGCTGTCAACGCTTATGCTGTTTCTGTCGGCAATTGTCAGCTCCTTGTCGGGCAGATACTTTTTTATATAATTATAGCTCGACTGGCCTTCTCTGCCGAAGCCGAGAATCAGTATTGACTTGTCCTTAAGGTATTCAATGATTTTCGGCAACATTTTTATACATCTCCATTATCGCCTCAACGAATTCCTCGGGTACTGAATTCAGGGCGTTGTAATCGTTTAGTAAGTTTTTATCTATTTTGGATTTATCGCATTTTTCCTCAAAGCGTCTGCACAGCAGAGGAAGCTCTTTTCCCTCGTTTTTCAGCTTCTCACAGAGCAGGTAAAGGGCAAGCTGAAACTCGCTTCTCGTGCCGACGCATTCAAAGGGCTTTAAGTCGGTGATGCCCGCAAGTCCGTCAAAGTCGGACTGCATTTCGCCGTCGTTCAGCATATCGCTTCCGAATATCGAAACGAGCTTACCGTAGTCCATAAACGGCGCAAGTATCGTGTAAACGAACAGGCATTTTGCGCATTTTGCGCACCAGACGTTCTGCTTCGAGCCCTTGTTGCAGCTGCGGAAGCTCTGATGAAATTCGGGCAGCAGCGCAAACTGCTTTGCAATCTGCAATTCCGAAAACGGACGCAGCAGGCTGAAATACTCAATGCCGTCGAAAATATTGCGGTCAACGTATGAGGTGAAGTCCTGCTCGAATTCATACGACTTTGAATACTGATGATTGACCTCTGCGCCGATAAGATTCGATTCGTTTGCGCTTGACTCGTTGGAAAGCACGATATATCTCGCACCGATGAGGTAGGCGCAGTAAAGCGAGAGGAAGGCGACAATCGCCGAAAACGGAGTGTGTCCGTTCAGAAATCCCTCCGAATTAAGCTTTAGTAAGTTTTTGTCTATTGTGCGGTAGGTCTTTACAATTTCGTTTTCCGTATAGCCGCCCGCAAGCACGGTGTCCGTCCTCGCCTGCTGGTCGTTTACGGTGAAAAAGCGGTTTTTGTCTCTGTAATTCTTAAGCAGGGCGGTCGTAACGCAGGAATCCTTGCCGCCGCCGACGGTAATGAGGTTTAGGTCACGGCAGTCAAAGGCTTCCGGCTCATCGTGTTCGTGAAGTTCCTCGTTGGTGACGATTTCCATAAAGCTGTCAATGTCGGTGTCAATCGAATTGATATAGAAAAACTCCGACAGACCGTTGAAATAGAGCTTTTTCCACCAGTTTATATCTCTTTCGTGCAGGTGTCCGCACTCGACTTTTACGGTTTTCGGACACGCGCATTTCCAGTAACTGATAAGCTCGACCATGCCGAGATTAAAGACAATCTTCCTTGCCGTTTTCGAGTCGTACTCATTGGCAAGGTCAAGATTACCGAGCTTTATTCTGTCCGTCGGGTGAAACTGCGTCAGTCCCTCGATTTCAAAATCGTACTCGATATTGATAAATTCTCCGTCGTTTTCGAGCTTATAGCCGTGATAGACGAAGGTTTTGTATTCGCTTCTGAATTTTTCAAATTTTTCGTTAGCCACTAAATCACTTCCAATTTATAACATTATACTTTTAATAACATAAAAAATCAAGGTATTTATGGCGTTGACAGTTACGGCCTTTTTGTATATAATTTAAGCGGAAAAACATTTACTCTCGGATGGGGGAATTGAAATGACTAAAAGAATTCTCAGTATAACAATGTGCGTAATGCTTTTACTCTCCGCTTTAAGCATTGCGGCTTCTGCTATGGGTGAAACGTACTATATGGACGGTCCCGATTTCGTAAGGGTGATGAGATTCCCCGGGGACGAAGTTCACGTCAGGGAAACCAACGGTAAAACGTTGACACCGAGATACTCAAACGGACTTCCCGGCGCATTTACCTTCTATTCTCAGCTTAATGCGAATCAGAAAAGGGCATACGACGTTATTGTCGCGGCAAAGGCAGGTCTTGATACAGCCTCTGCTTCGGCAAGCTCGGTTGATATCCCGATTCATTATTATCTGACGCAAAGCGAGTTTGACGCATTCTGGTCAAACAGTGTTATGGGTAATGCGATTGAGGGCGCTCTGGCGGCCGTTATCGAGGACTATCCCGAATATTTCTGGATCGGCGGTTTAGGCTGGGGTGCCGGCGCTTCGTATTCTTCGGGCAAATATGATGTAACCATTACGCTGAACCTTCCGCTTGATACAAGCGCATACGCAAACTTCGGCGTTGTACGTAATTACTACAACGGCTTAATTCAGGCGGTTGACAGCTTCAAGGCTGTCGGCGGCAACAGATATCAGATTCTCAAGTCGATTCACGACCAGATTGCCAAGGCGGTTTCGTACGATACCGACTTCAACAATCCCATTGCGCATCAGCCGACGAGCGTATTCTTCGCTCCGTTTGAGCCCGTCTGCGAGGGCTATGCCGAGGCGCTCAAGCTCATCTGCGACAAGTACGGAATTCCCTGTATCGGCGTTGTCGGCCTCGGAAACGGCGGAGCGCACAAGTGGAATTACGTTCAGATGGAGGACGGCAAGTGGTACGGTATGGACCTGACCTGGGACGATCAGAGCAGCGTTATGTATGACTATTTCCTCGTCGGTTCTCAGACCAAAAACGCCTTCTTCGGTCAGGCGACGTTCGGCGATCAGCACTCTCCGACAGGTGAGGAATTTAACGGTTCCTCCGTTACTCTGACTTATCCGACATTAAGTACTACGTCCTACAGCCTTGCAGTACCGAATATGAATTCGACGCTTTCCTTCGACGCGGCAAACAACCGTGTTTATTTCGGAAAGAACGCAACGCTCAGAAGTGAATTTTTCGCTCTCTGCAATTATTCGAACCCTGCACAGATAAGCGGCCAGACGGTTACCGTCTCGGGAACGACGACAGGCGCAACGGTTACGGTTAAAAACGGCGGTCTGACCAAGGTTTATAATGCAGTACGCAGGGGCGACGTTGATGCGAACAATTCGGTCAACACAACCGACTACAGCAGAATGAAGAACACCGTTTCCGGCACCGGCTCGGGACTTACCGAAAACACGGCAGGCTATTGGGCGGGCGACTTCGATGACGACGGCTCACTTGACGCATTCGACCTCTACTATATGGATATGTACCTTAACGGAAATATTGATTATTAAGCAAATTTCAATAAAAACGGCGACGCATTGCGTCGCCGTTGTTTTGTTATTACAAACTGTATTTATTAATTCAGCAATTCTCTGAGGAGTTTTTGTATTTCGTTTGCGTCGGCTCTGCCGCCGAGCGCCTTCATTGTCTGACCGACAAGATAGCCGAGCGCCGCCGTTTTACCGCGTTTGTAATCGGTTACGCTCTTTTCGTTGCCGGCAATTACGGCTTCGACGGACGATTCTATAACATCAGAGTCGGTAATCAGAGACAGCCCGTTTTCCGAGATGTATCTTTCAACGTCAACACCGTCGTAAAACGCCTTTTCAAGTACTGTCTTGCCCGTGTTTCGGTTGATTTTTCCCGACTGAACCATTTCAATTATTTTAACGAGCGCTTCAGGCTTCAGCGGATTAGATTTACTGTCGGTACCGCTGTCTTTCAGCAGTCTGAGCACTTCGCCGAGCACCCAGTTGGCGACCTCTTTTGGAGAGTTGCAGTCTTTAAGCGCCGCTTCGAAAAAGCTGACAATGTATATGTCGTTTGTAAGCACTGACGCATCATAGCCGGAAAGTCCGAGTTCGTTCATATACCGCTGCTTTTTTGCTGCGGGAAGCTCGGGCAGGGCGCTGTTAATGCGGTTGATAAAGCTTTCGGAAATATCTATCGGCGGAATATCGGGCTCGGGGAAATAGCGGTAGTCGTTTGCCGCTTCCTTGGAACGCATGGCGTAGCTTTCGCGCTTGTCGGCATCCCAGCGGCGCGTCTGCTGAATTACCGCTTCTCCGCTTTTTATAAGCGCAATCTGCCTTGCCGCTTCGCTCTTTACGGCGTCGGCAATATCGTGAAATGAGTTGAGGTTTTTCATTTCGGTACGCGTGCCGAGTTCACGGCTGCCTGCGCTTCTTACCGACAGATTTACGTCGGCGCGCATTGAGCCCTCCTGCATCTTGCAGTCGGACACACCGAGGTAAGTGAGGGTGCTTCTGAGCGCTTCGAGGAACGCGATAACCTCGTCTGCACCCGAAAAATCGGGTTCGGTGACAATTTCCAGAAGCGGAACGCCGCAACGGTTACAGTCAATAAGCGTTCCCGATTCGGTATGAATAAGCTTGCCCGCGTCCTCCTCAATATGAATCTCGTGTATTCCTATTATCTTTTTGCCGTTTTCGGTTTTGATTTCGATATGACCGTTTCTGCAAATCGGCAGATACAGCTGAGAAATCTGATACGCCTTGGGCAGGTCGGGATAGAAGTAGTTTTTACGGTCGAAGCGGGTGATTTTCGTTATTTCGCAGTCAGTCGCAAGTCCCGTTTTAACCGCGAATTCGACAACCTTTTCGTTAAGGCGCGGAAGCGTGCCGGGCATACCCGTACAAATCTCGCAAATCCGCGTGTTCGGCTTGCCGCCGAACTCCGATTTGCAAGTGCAGAAAACTTTCGTTTCACTCAGAAGCTCAACGTGGACTTCAAGACCTATTACGGTTTCAAAGCTCATAAGTCTGCCTCCTTTCCGAAGGCTGTCGCCGCGCTTAGCAGCTCAGCCTCGCCGAAGCGCTTTGCCATAAGCTGTATGCCGACGGGCATACCGTTACCGTCATAACCGCAGGGCAGGGAAACAGCGGGAATTCCCGCGAGATTCGCCGTAACGGTGTATATGTCGCTTAAGTACATTTTAAGCGGATTGCCGAGGCTTTCGCCGAGTACGGGCGCCGTATCGGGCGTGACGGGCGAGAGTATGAAATCATAGCGTTCAAACGCTTTTTCGAACGCCTTTGTTATAAGCTGTTTTGCAGTAACCGCCTTTTTATAGTAGGCGTCGTAATATCCCTGAGAGAGCACAAACGAGCCGAGCATAATTCTGCGCCTGACCTCGTCGCCTAAGCCTTCACTGCGGCTGAAAACGAACATTTCGTCAAGCGTTTTTGCCGCTTCGCTTCTGTGCCCGAAGCGTACGCCGTCGTAGCGCGCGAGATTGGACGAAGCCTCGGCGCAGGCTATGACGTAATAGGCGGGAACCGCGTATTTAAGCTCGGGCAAATCGAAGTAATCGATGCTTGCTCCAAGCGTTTCAAACCGCTTTGCACTATCGAGCAGATTTTGCTTAACAGCGGGACTTAACCCGACATTCAGAAACTCGTTCGCAATACCGATTCTCTTTCCCGAAAGGTTTTCGGCGCGGACCGAATTATAATCAAAAGCAAACTCTTTAGAGCAGGTCATATCTCTTTCGTCGGCTCCGCTTATAACATCAAACAGGGCGGCGCAGTCGGCTGAGTTTTTGCCGATAATGCCTATCTGGTCAAGGGACGAGGCATAGGCGATAAGGCCGTAACGCGAAACGGCGGAGTAGGTGGGCTTGAGCCCCGTCACACCGCAGTACGAAGCGGGCTGACGCACCGAGCCGCCCGTGTCCGAACCGAGCGCTATCGGCGCAAGTTCCGCCGCAACCGCCGCTGCCGCGCCCGACGAGCTGCCGCCCGCAGAGCGTTCGGGGTTTACGGGATTTTTAACGCTGCCGAAGTACGAGGTTTCGCCCGTGCTGCCCATGGCAAATTCGTCCATATTGAGCTTGCCGAGAATAATCATACCCTCGGCGTTTATTCTGTCGATAACCGTCGCGTTGTACGGCGCGACGAAATTCTCAAGCATTTTTGAAGCGCAGGTTGTTTTAATGCCCTTTGTGCAGATGTTGTCCTTAATTGCTATCGGCACGCCTGCAAGTCTGCCGCATATTCTCCCGCTGTCAATACCCGACTGAACCTCTGCCGCCCTGCTGAGCGCTTCGTCCCTGCAGACGGTGATATAACAGTTAAGCTCGGGATTGAGCTTTTCTATATTATCAAGATAGGCGTTAACCGCTTCGGTGACGCTTATCTTTTTCTGTCTGATTGCCGCCGAAAGCTCAAGGGCGGTCATTTTTGTTATGTCATTCATACCGCACCTCATTCCACCGTCCGCGGAACCCTGAAGCAGCCGTCCGCGGTTTCGGCATTCTCAAGCAGAGCCTCGGGATTTTCAGTCGGCGCAGCTTCATCTGCTCGAAGGCTGTCGGCCGAAACGGGGCAGACTCCGTCCTCACCGTCCGATGAAAGTTCAGACAGCATACCGACGTAATCGAGTATTTCGTTTAAGTCCTTTGCGAAGCGTTCGCGCTCTTCAGCGTCAAGGCTGAGTTTGCCGAGCGCTTCAAGCTGAGTCAGAAGCCCGTTGTCAACAGTCATATTCTTCTCCCGAGTATTAATCTTCATTTCACATTATATTACATTATTGAATAAAATACAAAGACAAAAAATTTGATTGAATTTTAAGCTCTGTTGTGATATGATATTTTTGTATATACTGAAATGAGTTCGGAGGCTTATTTTATGAACGTCAACAAAAAGCTGATAGCAATAGCGCTTGTTCTTGTAATAGCTGTGGCTGTTATTTTACCTTCGTGTAAAAGCAACAAGTCAGTCGGCGACGAGGTTGTAGTCGTTACCGACCGTAACGGCGTGCCCATCACCGATAAAAACGGCGAAGCAATTACCGTTGTGCTTGAAACGGAAATAGTTGAGGTTACAAACGCCAACGGCGAGAAGGTTCTCGACGAAAACGGCGAACCCAAGACCTCGATAATATATCATTCAAAGGACGTTGAAGTTCCCGTTATCGGCTCCGACGGCAAGCCCGTAACCGACGCCAAGGGCAACATTATGACAACCATGATAACTGTTCCTCCGAAAACACAGGAGGTTGTCACTGCTGTTGAGGTAACCGATCCCAACGGCAATCCCGTTGTTGACGAGAGCGGAAGCGCTCTTACCTATACTCTTGTTTATACCACTTCGACCGCCGATCCCGGTTCAAACAGCTCCAACTGGGGCACTACTTACGGCGGCACGCAGAACGACTCTTTCAAGGCGATGGCTGCAACTCCCGACGGCGGTTGTGTTTCTTTGTTCCAATCCAACTCCAAGGACGGTACGGTAAGCGGTCTTGTCTCCGATTCAACGAGCGTTCCGTTCATAGTCATAATCAAGTATGATCAGGAAGGCAGACTTAAATGGCAGAAGGTGCTTTCCGGCAACGGTGCGCTTCAGCTTAATGCGGCTGACGTCGATGCGGACGGCAACATCTATATTGCAGGCTTTACCAAGGCTACCGATATGGGCTTCAGCAACTACGGCGACTACGACGCGGTGCTCTGCAAGCTTAATTCCTCGGGTGACATCCGCTGGGTCAAGAACTTCGGCGGCTCGTCAACCGACGGCTTCTACGGCGTAAGCGTATGTCCCGACGGCGTTGTTGCGGCGGGCCTGTGCGCGTCGGGCGACGGCAACGCGGCTTCTCTGGGTCTCGGCTCTGGCAGGTCTGCTGCGGTTATCGTCAAGTTCGACACCGAGGGCAACGTCAAGTTTGCCAAGGGCGTAGGCTCAGCGGGCGACACCTTCAATTCCGTTGATGCCGACTCTGTGGGCAACATCTACGCGGTAGGCAATTTCTCACCGCAGTCAGCTGCAATTAAGAGCTACGGCCGTTCGGACGGCGTTGCGGTCATGTTTGACGCAAACGGCAATCAGAAATGGCTTAAGCAGTACGGCGGCAGTCAGATCGACAACTTCAATTCCGTTGTTGCCACTAACGACGGCTGCGTAATCGTCGGCAGATCGCGTTCAGCCGATTTCTCGCTTGAAAAGCTCGGCAATCAGGGCGATTACGACGCCATAATTGTTAAATACGGCCAGAACGGCAATATTATATTCGAAAACACATTCAGAGGTCCCGGCGCTGAGAATTTCAACGCTGTTACGCTTGCCGCTAACGGCACGATCGTTATCGCGGGTCAGTCGGCTTCGGGTACGAGAGACCTCAAGACTGTCGGCAACAGGGGCGGCAGCGACGCTATTATCGTAACCTACGGCGCTACGGGTAACGTATCCTCGGTTCAGGGCTACGGCGGCGGCAGAGACGATGCGTTCACGGGTATCTGCGTACTGAAAAACGGCGAATACGTCGCATGCGGCTCGACGCTTTCGGTTGACGGCGACCTTGTCGGCGCAAGAGCTCCCAGCGACTCAACGCATACCGTCGGCATGATTGCTAAATTCAAATAAAGGCAGAATTCTTAATGGCTGAAGACAGATTCGAAGCGGGTTATATACCCGTAACACATAAAATACTGTGGCTCGTTCTTCGCGTTTTGATACTCGGCTGGGGAGTCTACGGACTTTTTCACGGCTCGGTAGTGGAGTTTCTGGAGGCTATATTTGCTATTGCATTCACGCATCTCTGGGACTATTTCCAGATTGCGGGTAACTTCTCGTTCATCACGCGGGTTGACTACACAACGCAGTCCATGCTCAACGTCTTTATCTTTGTCGGCGTTGTCATCGGCTCGACGCTCAACAACAGAACGGGTTTTCATCATTTCGACCTGATAACCCACTTCTTCGCGGGCTTTATTTCAAGCTGGGCTGCATACGACTTAGCGGTTATCGTGCAGGGCAGGAAAAGACGTCTTTCGCCTGCGCTGGCGGGTATGTTCTGCATTTTCGCCGCGTGCTTTATCGCGGTCGGCTGGGAGATGTATGAGTTCACCATGGACAGGGTTTACGGACTTCTGCTCCAGAATTCGAGACCTATGTCAGACGTTGGACTAACCGATACAATGGTCGACTTCATTATGTCATCCGTAGGCGCGGTTGTCGGCATGCTGACGGTTGCATTTTACCGCAACGGTCTTATCGGTCCGCATAAGGAAATGTATAAGCAAAGAGCGAAGAAGCTTGAGGAAACCGAGGAGCTTAAGGAAACGCTTCTCAGGAATTATCTTGAAAATAACACGAAAAAATAGTGTGGTGGTTAAAATGAAAAAGAGAATAGCGGTTGCGGCACTCTGCTTCGTTTTGACCGCTTTGCTTTTGTGCTCATGCACAAGGACCGCGCCCGTTACCGTCAATTCGCAGAAAATTGACGCAGGCGTGTATGCGTATTTTACCGACAGAGCCAAGGCGGAAAATGCCGACAAGAGCGCTGCCGAGCAGACCGAAATCGCAAAGCAGAAGCTCTGCCGATACGTTGCAATCAACACGGAATTTGCGAACAGAGGGCTTTCGCTTGACCCCGGCGACAAAAACACCGTTGCCGAAACGGTTGACTCGTACTGGCACACCTTCGGGAATTATTTTGAAGGCGTGGGCGTAACCCGTCAGGATATTTATAAAATTGAACTTAATAAGGCTTACGAAAAGGCGCTTATGCTCAGCTATTATTCAAAGGACGGCGACAAACCCGTCTCCGACGAAACGCTTAAGCAGTATTTTTCGGACAATTTTGTTGCGTTCAGAGCCGTTACGGGCTTTCTTACAACCGTTGACGACGACAATAACGCCGTTTCAATGACCGACGCTCAGAAGCAGCCGATTATCAACAGCTTCAATTCGGTTGCCGCCGATATCAACGAGCACGGCGCGGCGCTGCTCACGGCAAGCTCGGATTTGCAGGACGTTAGCGTTACCGAGGACATAGTGGTTGTTTCAAAGAACAACGCTTATCCCGAGGGCTTTTACGATAAGATAAGAGAGATTGAAACCGGCAAGGCGGCGGCGTTCGTTATAGGCGACTATATCTTCTGCGCCGAGAGGTATGAGATACTTTCCGACGAGTACAGTTTGTTTTCAAAATACAGAACCGACTGTCTGTCGGCGCTAAAGGGCGAGGAGTTCTCGGGAGTTGTCGATAACTGGACAAAAGCGTTCAATGTTGACTGATTTCGAAAAATACGCTTGACAAACCGATTTTTCGGTGATAAGATATTGAAAACTTAAGAATAAAGGCTGTGACGAAGACGGCTGAGTTTTATGCTCATTCAGAGATTCGGTGGTTGGTGCGAACCGAAGGCAGGAGCTTATGTCCCATCCCTTCCGAGCCGGAGGTCCGAAAGGTTATGACACCCAGTAGGCGCTTCCCGTGATTGCTGCGTGAAAGCATAGGAATTGTTGGATTCCGAGAGAGGTAGCCGTAAGGCTGCAATTTGAGTGGTACCGCGGATGTGATTTTCACACTCGTCTCAAAGTTTGAGACGGGTGTTTTTTTATTTTATTTTTCAAACAAGGAGGAACCCCATATGGAAATGACAAACGTCAGCAAGGCCAGACAGGAACTGTTAGAGGTCGCTATGCGAATACGCGAAATGCGTGAAATTTCGGGGCTCACAATTGAAGAAATGGCGGAGGAAACCGAGGTTACGGTTGACGATTACCGCCGTTACGAAGCGGGTGAAATGGATTTTCCGTTTACCTTCCTTCACAAGTGTGCGCACGTTTTTAATATTGATATTACAAACATACTTGAGGGCAAGAGCGCCCATCTTTCGTCATATACGGTAACCAGAAACGGCGAAGGTCAGCAGACCGCCAAGGAGAACGGCATTGACATCGTCAACCTTGCGCCGAAATTCCGCAAGAAGCTCGCCGAACCGCATTGGGTTAAGTATGACTATGACGAGAGCCTTCAGAACAAGCCGATTCACTGCACAACCCACTCGGGTCAGGAATTCGACTACGTTATCAAGGGCCATCTTAAGGTTCAGGTCGGCAACAACACCGAAACCCTGCACGAGGGCGACAGCATTTACTACAATTCATCCACGCCTCACGGTATGATAGCCGTTGACGGCGAGGACTGCACCTTCTTAGCCGTCGTTATGTCGGGCGAGGAGGAGAAGGAAGAGATTATCAGAGATACCTTCTCGCAGCAGAGCACCAAAAAGGGCGGAGTTGTCAGCGACAAGTTCGTTTCCTGCGAAACCGACGATAAGGGCTATCTTCAGAAAATCGAGTTTCACAATGAGGATAAGTTCAATTTTGCCTTCGATATAGTTGACGAGATTGCCAAGAAGGACCCCGACAAGCTGGCAATGCTCCATATTTCAAAGGACAAAACCGAAAGACGCTTTACCTTTAACGATATGAAGCGCGCGTCAAATCAGACCGCTAACTATTTCAAGTCGCTGGGCATCAAGAAGGGCGACAAGGTTATGCTCGTCTTAAAGCGTCATTATCAGTTCTGGTTCTCGATGCTTGCTCTTCATAAGCTCGGCGCGGTTGCGATTCCCGCAACGAATCAGCTTCAGTCGCACGATTTTGAATACCGTTTCAAGGTCGGCGAGGTCAGTGCTATTGTCTGCACCGCCGACGGCGACGTAGCTCATCAGGTTGAGATAGCCGAGCAGAGCGTTCCTACGCTTAAAACAAAGATTATGGTCGGCGGCAGCCGTGAGGGCTGGCACGACTTCAACGAGGAATACTCGCTTTACAGCGCGCATTTCTATCGCTCGGAGGAAACTCCCTGCGGAAACGACCCGATGGTTATGTTCTTCACCTCGGGTACGACGGGTTACCCGAAGCTTGCAATTCACTCATACAAGTACGCTTTGGGCCACTATATCACCGCCAAGTACTGGCACGGCGTGAGCGAGGACGGACTTCACTTCACGATTTCCGAAACCGGCTGGGGCAAGGCGCTCTGGGGCAAGCTTTACGGCCAGTGGTTAAGCGAAGGCGCGGTATTTACCTACGACTTTGACCGCTTCGACGCGTCGGATATACTGCCGATGTTCGCAAAGTACAACATCACCACCTTCTGCGCACCGCCTACAATGCTGCGCATGATGATAAAGCAGGACATTTCAAAGTACGATTTCTCATCCGTGCGTCATATGACAACGGCGGGCGAGGCGCTCAATCCCGAGGTTTACCGTCAGTTTGAGAAGGCGACGGGACTTCAGATTATGGAGGGCTTCGGTCAGACCGAAACGACGCTGACCGTCGGCAACCTTATGGGCGGCACTCACAAGGTCGGTTCAATGGGCAAGCCTTCGCCGATGTACGATATGGATATCGTTGACGAAAACGGTAATTCCGTACCTGTCGGCGAAACGGGCGAAATTGTCATAAAGACAAGCGATAAGATACCCTGCGGTCTGTTCCTCGGTTATTACAGAGACGAGGAGTCAACCAAAAAGGTATGGCATGACGGTTACTATCATACGGGCGATACCGCTTGGCGCGACGAGGACGGTTTCCTCTGGTACGTAGGACGTGTTGACGACGTTATCAAGTCCTCGGGCTACAGAATCGGACCGTTTGAGATTGAGAGCGTAATTATGGAATTACCCTACGTTCTCGAGTGCGGCGTTTCTGCCGTTCCCGACGATGTCAGAGGTCAGGTAGTCAAGGCGAGTATAGTTCTCGTCAAGGGCACCGAGGGCACAGAGGAGCTCAAGAAGGAAATCCAGAATTACGTCAAGGCTCACACCGCGCCCTACAAATACCCGAGAATAGTCGTATTCCGCGACGACCTGCCCAAGACAATTTCAGGTAAAATTCAGAGAAATAAACTGTAATTATATACATTAAAATATAAAATATACCATTGACAAACAAAAAAAGTTGATTTATAATAAGTCAAATCTTAAAGGCGTTGAAGAAGAGAGCCCGAACGGAGCAAGCGCAGAGAGAGGCAACGGTTGGTGTAAGTTGCCGGGACTGCCGGTTGGGCCGTAGCTTCCGAGCCGGGAGGAAGAACGGCGAAAAGCTTAGTAGAACTTCCCCGTTACTGCTGCGTTAATGCATACGGCTTGTCAGAGCCTGAGAGGCAATTTTTAATTGCAATTTGAGTGGTACCGCGGGTATTTGGTTATTTAATGCTCGTCTCAAAGTAATTCAACTTTGGGACGGGTTTTTGTTTTGTCCCGAAGGGTACTAAGGAGAAGATTATGGAATTTCAGGGACTTGATTTCAAAATCAGGGAAATGGCTGCCCGTATCAGGGAGCTGCGTGAAATCAAACAGTTTTCCGCCGAGGAAATGGCTGCCAAGACCGACGTTCCGGTTGAGGAATACTTAGCCTGCGAAAACGGCGAGATGGATTTAAGCTTTGCTTTTATTTACCGCTGCGCGCTTGCCTTCGGCGTTGACGTCACCGATATTATCGAGGGCGTCAGCCCCACGCTGTCATCACTCGTAATAACGAGACACGGCGAGGGCCAGAAAATCGAGCAGGCTCACGGCATGGTCTATTACAGCCTTGCTCCGAATTTCAGAAACAGAATTTCCGAGCCCCTTTACGTCAACGTGGCTTATAATGCCGAGGCCGAGAGAAAGCCTATCGAGCTTACCACCCACGACGGTCAGGAAATGGACATTGTCATTTCGGGTAAGCTTAAGCTTCAGGTCGGCTCGCATATTGAGGTTCTCGAAGCGGGCGACACGGCGTATTATGACAGCGGCACACCTCACGGTATGATAGCCGTTGACGGCAGCGATGCTCAGTTTTACGCAATCGTCCTCAATCCTGCGGGCGAGTCAATGTTTAAGAAAAAGACCGACTCCGATATCGTCATCAAGGCGGTTGAGGACAAGAAGTCAAGAATATACAAGAAATATATCGACGTCGTCAAGGACGAAAACGGAACACCGACCAAGATTACGTTCAAGAATATCGACAACTTCAATTTTGCCTTCGATATCATGGACGAAATTGCGAAGAAGGACCCCGACAAGCTTGCAATGCTCCACATTTCGCGCGACAAGACCGAAAGACGCTTTACCTTTGAGGATATGCGCAAGATGTCCAATCAGTGCGCCAATTACTTCAAGTCGCTGGGCATCAAGAAGGGCGACAGAGTTCTGCTCGTCTTAAAGCGTCATTATCAGTTCTGGATTGCGATGCTCGGACTTATCAAGCTCGGCGCTATCGGAATTCCCGCAGTTGCTCAGCTTCAGTCGCACGACTTTGAATACCGTTTTCAGTCGTCGGGCGCTATTGCCGTTCTTTCCACCGTTGACGGCGACACTGCGCATCAGATTGAAATCGCATGTCAGACCTGCCCCGACGTTAAGACTAAGATTATCGTAAACGGCAAGCGTGAGGGCTGGAGAACCTTTGACGAGGAGTTCCCGCTTTATTCAAACGAGTTTGAGCGTACTGCCGACTCAACCGGCGGCGACGACCTTATGCTTATGTATTTCACGTCGGGCACCTCGGGTTATCCGAAAATCGCAACGCATAACTGCAAGTATCCGCTCGGACATTTCCACACGGCGAAGTACTGGCACTGCGTTGATCCCGACGGACTTCACCTTACAATTTCCGACACGGGCTGGGCAAAGGCCGCGTGGGGCAAATTCTACGGTCAGTGGATGTGCGAAGCGGCGCTGTTTGTCTATGACTTCGACCGCTTTGATGCTTCGGATATACTTCCGATGTTTGCAAAGTATCATATCACCACCTTCTGCGCACCGCCGACAATGCTCAGAATGATGATAAAGCAGGACATTTCGCAGTATGACTTTTCGTCGGTCAAGCATATGACAACTGCGGGCGAGGCGCTCAATCCCGAGGTTTACCGTCAGTTTGAAAAGGCGACGGGACTTCAGATACTTGAGGGCTTCGGTCAGACCGAGGGCACAATGCTTATCGGCAATATGCGCGGCGCAAAGCACAGAATCGGCTCAATGGGCAAGCCTGCACCGATTTACAATATCGAGCTTATCGACAAGGACGGCAACCCCGTTCCGACAGGTGAAACGGGTGAGATTGTCGTCAACGTCAAGGACGGCGCTCCCTGCGGTCTGTTCGTCGGCTATTACGGCGACGAGGAAAAGACAAAGGAAGTCTGGCACGACGGTTATTATCATACGGGCGATGCCGCGTGGAAGGACGAGGACGGCTTCTACTGGTACGTCGGACGTGTTGACGACGTTATCAAGTCCTCGGGCTACAGAATCGGACCGTTTGAAATTGAGAGCGTTATTATGGAGCTTCCGTACGTTCTTGAATGCGGCGTTTCCGCCGCTCCCGACGAGGTCAGGGGTCAGGTTGTCAAGGCGAGTATAGTTCTTGTCAAGGGCACCGAGCCTACCGAAGAACTCAAGAAGGAAATTCAGGAGTACGTCAAGACTCACACCGCGCCTTACAAATATCCGAGAATAGTTGTTTTCCGTGACGAGCTTCCCAAGAGCACGTCGGGAAAGATTATGAGGAATCAGTTATAATGAATTACAAACGAGTTACGCTTCTGTGCGGACACTACGGCAGCGGCAAGACGAATATTGCGGTCAATATGGCGCTCGATTTGAAAAAGCGTTATGACAGCGTTGCGGTTGCCGACCTCGACATAGTCAATCCGTATTTCCGCACGAAGGATTCGGCGAAGGATTTTGAGGAAAACGGCATACGGCTTATTGTTTCGGAATATGCCAATTCCAATCTCGACATTCCCGCTTTACCGCAGGATATGTACGCGATTACCGACGACAAATCGCTTCACGTAATAATTGACGTCGGCGGCGACGACAGAGGCGCTCTTGCGCTCGGCCGTATTGCCCCCGCGCTGATTGAGGAAAACGATTACGAGATGCTGCTTGTGGTCAATAAATTCCGTCCGCTTACTCCCGACGCGGCTTCGACAATAGAGGTTATGCGCGAAATCGAAGCGGCAGGCGGCATACGCTTTACGGGAATTGCGAACAATTCCAACTTAGGCGACGAGACGACAGCTGACGACGTGCTGGCTTCTTTACAGTACGCCGACGAGGTTTCAGAACTGTCGGGACTGCCCGTTGTAATGACAACGGTTAAAGAGGATTTGTATAACGGGCTTTCGGGTAAAATTGAAAACCTTTTCCCGATGAAGCTTCAGGCAAGACCTATAGATTAGTTTTTAATTAAGTTTTGATATAAGGAGAGATTTTATGGCAAAGCTTACGTTCAAAACCGACAACTGTAAGGGTTGCGGACTCTGCGTTGACGCGTGTCCGAAGCAGATTTTACAGCTTGCCGAGGATAAGATTAACAAGAAGGGACATCATCCCGCCGAGTGCATTGACCAGGAGGCATGCATCGGCTGCGCATCCTGCGCGATTATGTGTCCCGACTGCATTATCAAGGTAGAAAGGTGAGGTGTGAAATGGCAGATAAAGTTTTAATGAAGGGCAACGAGGCTATCGCCGAGGCGGCTATCATCGCCGGTTGCCGTCACTACTTCGGCTATCCGATTACACCTCAGACTGAGGTTGCCGCGTATATGGCAAAGAAAATGCCCAAAATCGGCGGCGTATTCCTTCAGGCTGAGTCCGAGATAGCGGCTATCAATATGGTTTACGGAGTTTCCTCCGCGGGCAAGAGAGTTATGACCTCTTCTTCAAGCCCCGGAATTTCGCTTAAGGGCGAGGGACTTTCATATCTTGCAGGTTCGGATCTTCCCGCACTTGTTGTCAACGTTCAGAGAGGCGGCCCGGGACTGGGCGGCATTCAGCCCTCACAGTCGGACTATTTCCAGGCAACACGCGGCGGCGGACACGGCGACTATCACATGATAGTTCTTGCTCCCGCTTCCGTTCAGGAAATGGCTGAGCTTACCGTAAAAGGCTTCGAGCTTGCCGACAAGTACAGAATGACGTCAATGATACTTGCCGACGGTACAATGGGACAGATGATGGAGCCCGTTTCGCTTGATTTCGACGTTGCTCCCGCTCCCGAAAAGCCGTGGGCTACAACGGGTACAAAGATGCAAAGAGAGCATAATATTGTCAACTCGCTCTCACTCGTTCCCGAGGAGCTTGAACAGCTTAACTTCGACCGTTACAAGAGATATAAAATCGTCGAGGAAAACGAGACGAGATATGAGGAATACATGGTTGACGACGCCGATATCGTAATCGCCGCCTTCGGTATTGCCGCAAGAGTTTCCAAGAATGCGGTCAACGAAGCGCGTGCGCAGGGTATCAAGGCAGGTCTTATCCGTCCGATTACCCTCTGGCCGTTCCCGAAGGCTCCCTTCAAAAAGGCGGCAACCCACGCAAAGGCTATGATTTCCGTTGAGCTTTCAATGGGTCAGATGATAGAGGACGTTCAGCTTGCAACCGAGTGCAGAGTTCCCGTAACCCTGTGCAACAGAGCGGGCGGTATGATTCCCAGCCCCGAGCAGGTGCTTGAG
>JAEEGI010012918.1_pt1 | contig 17789 bp, 16 predicted proteins | sample 8958751 | NCBI WGS metagenome assembly JAEEGI01 (sample SAMN16246545, study PRJNA631951) | gut metagenome | biome: gut microbiome; feature: rumen; material: KS-attached | host: Bos | place: Iran: Karaj | collected 2018-10 | reverse complement strand
GCACTGTGCCCGGAGCTTTGTCGGCTCCGGGCACATAATATTTCACATCACGCTATTCGTGCAGCGTCCGTTCCAGCTCCAACTGCTCGATCTTGCCGTGGATCCGGCCCAGGCCGTACATCAGCAGGGTCGCCAGCGCCACGTTGACCGCGCCGACGGCATTGCCGCTGAAGGCGTTGAGCACGCCGATCACCAGGTTCATGATACCGACGACCAACAGCATCCGGGCGATCCACTTCAGGTGATCCAGCCGGGACTGGGTGTCGGAGAAGAGCTCGAAGGGCCCCTCCTCCGCGCTGCGGCGGAAGCAGACGCGGCAGCGGCAGCGGCGACAGTCCGGACACCGGCGACTTCGGTGCTCCCGGGCTCTGGGCCGGGCTGATGCTCTTCTCCGGTCTGGGTCTCGGCGCCGTGGCGCTGAGCGGCAGAAAGCTGCGCCGGGCTTCCCGGAGCTGAAAGAATCAACCGAACATTTCCCCATGTGCGGATCGCTGTTGTGCGCAAAGGCGCAGTTGTCCGCACATGGGGATTTTTCTGTCCCCTCGACCCGGCGGAGAGAACCGGTTTTTCGAACTCCGGAGCCTTCGTCTCTCCCGCGTGCCCTCCGGGCTGACAGCTCCCCGGAGACCTGTCGCGACTTTTTCTCCTTTTTTGTGATTTTTTGTTTGACGGATTGCCGTCCATCGTTTATTCTAGAGGCGTAAGCATTCGCTATTTCAATAAATCAGTAAAGGAAAGGAGAACTGTATATGAAAAAACGGATCCTTGCATTGCTGCTAGCCCTGTTCATGCTCGCAACTCTTTTCCCGGCCGCCCTTGCGGAGGGCCCGGCGGAAGCAGCCGAAAGCCCGGCGGAAGAGCCGGCGGAGGCCGCCGACGTCCCGGAAGAGGCCCCGGCGGAGGAAGAAGCGCCGGAGCCTGAGGAGGAGAGCGCAGACGAGCCGGCGGCCGAAACCTGCAAGGTAGACATCTACATTCAACCCGGTTTGGAAGCCGGCACGGCCAGAGTAGTAGAGTCTTCCCCCTATTACGTGGGTCAGACCATTACCCTGAAGGCTGAAGCCAACAGCGGCTACACCTTCATGTGGTGGATCAATTACGAAACGGAAGAGTTCTCTTATTCCAGCACTTATCAAACGACCCTGACGGGGGACTGCGAGTGGGATGCGGTGTTCAAAAAGAGTGGAGAATACTTCATCTACATCAGCAAGCCCTACGACGAGGAGGGCGACAATACTCTTCAGGTGTCCCCGGATCAACACTCCTACCCCAAGGACACCGAGATCACCCTGACTGCGCCAGCCGTACCCGGGCGCAGCATTGTCTATGAATACGGCAAAGATGTGGACGGAGAATCCGCTTCGGTGGACTGGATCCGCATTCCCAACGGCGGCAATAAATTCAAAATGCCCGCCTACGACACCTGGGTGCGCGGACTGTACTCGCATACCATCACCCTCAATGTCGGCGCCAACGGCACAGCTTCTCTGAATCCCGCTTCCGGCCCCTATTACGAGGGCGACGTCGTGACGCTGACCGTGAATCCAAACAGCGGTTACCGCTTGAAAAACATCAGCGGCGTTCCTTCGAATTATACGTCCTCAGGCAATACCGTCACCTTTACCATGGAAGACTTTGATGTGACGCTCGATGTAGAATTTGAGGAGATCCCAACCACCACTTACACGATCAAGGCTTACCCGTATCCCTCAGGAAGCGGCACGGTGCATATGGATGTGAACGGGGCCGGTCAGGTGACTCTCACGGCCACACCCCTGGACGGCTATCATTTCTACGGCTGGCTGGATTCAAACAGCAACATCCTCAGCACGGACAATCCCTACAGCTTCACGGCGACAAAAGACATAACGATCTATGGGTTTTTCTATGTCCAGGTCATAGTGTATCCCAACATCGAACACGGCAAGGTGGAGGTCGAGAACTACAAGACGATCTACGCCAAGGGCGATGTCATTACGCTGATCGGCACGCCCGACGACGGCTATGTGCTGGATTATTTCCTGGCAGGTGAGCTGCACGGCACCTCCGCCACCCTGACCAAGCTGAACGGCAACAGCTTTACCATGCCTGCCAACGACATGGTGGTCGCTGCGAAGTTTGCCAAGCTCCACACCATCACCGCCACCGCCAATCCCACGGCGGGCGGCACGGTGACCGGCGCGGGGAGCTATAAGGACGGCGCGACTGTTTCTCTCACTGCCACGCCCAAGAGCGGTTACGACTTCGTCAGCTGGACCGAGAACGGCTCTGTGGTGAGCACCAGCGCCACCTACAGCTTCACCGCCACGGCAGACCGGAACCTGGTCGCGAACTTCCAGGCGAACACCGTGACGAAGTACACCATCAGCGCTACCGCCAACCCGACAGCCGGCGGCTCGGTCTCCGGCGCGGGTGAGTATGAGGCTGGCAAGACCGTCACCCTGACGGCCACCCCCAACAGTGGCTACAACTTCGTCAACTGGACGGAGAACGGCACGGAGGTCAGCACCAGCGCCGCCTACAGCTTCACCGCCTCTGCCAACCGGACCCTGGTTGCGAACTTCGAGCTGAAGCCTGTGACGAAGTACACCATCAGCGCCAGCGCCAACCCCGCGGAGGGCGGCTCCGTCTCCGGCGCAGGCGAATATGAGGAGGGCAAGACCGTCACCCTGACGGCCACGCCGAACGAGGGCTACAGCTTCGTCAAGTGGACCGAGAACGGCACGGCGGTCAGCACCGACGCGACCTACAGCTTCACTGCTTCCGCCGACCGGACCCTGGTTGCGATCTTCATGAACAGCAGCGCCGTTTGGTCCAGTCCTCTGTGGGTTGGCGGCGTGCAGGTGACCAGCGAGAACGCTGAGGACATCCTGGGCGACGGCACCGCGAAATACGAGGGCAATGGCACTGCCGGCACCCTGACTCTGACCAATGCGAACATCACTGGGAATTACAGCGGCGCAAACATCTATGTCAATAGAACGGCAATGACCCTGACGATCTCCCTGGTGGGAGAGAACACGCTGAGCGGCAGCAGCGATGGCATCCGGTTTTGGGAATGGGGAGATTTGTTTATCACCGGCAGCGGCAGTTTGACTACCAGCGGCGACAGTGACGGCATTGACCTCGAGGGCTACCTCACGATCAGCGGCTGCACAGTGAACACCACTGGAGGCTACAACGGCATCAACGGATTCGGCAACGTGACGCTCGTGGGCTGCACGGTAAACGCTACGGGCTACTACTACGGCATCGCTCCCTATGGCGACGTCACGATCGTCGACAGCTTCGTGACGGTCACGGCCACCGGCTCTTCCAGCTACGGTCTCTGGTGTATGCCTAACCCCTTGGAAGGCCATCAGAGTGATGACGGCTACATATACATCAGAGGCAACAGTCATGTGGATCTCACTGGTAGTATTGCCATGACATCAGAGAAAGGCATCTTTATCGACTCCTCCCTGACCATTCTGGAGCCGGAGGGCGCCTGGGTAAAGGACGGCACAGTGGTAGATGCGAGCGGAAACTGGGCGAGGCATGTCGTAATCGGCAGGGACCTGTCCAAGATCCCCTATGTGGACGCCCAGGGCAACGATAAGGAGCCCGTGACGCAGTACACCGTCGTCTCCGCCGACAACAGATCCTGGAGTACCGGCTGGTACGTGGTCACGGAGGATACCCGGATCGACGGACGCATCGGCGTCAGCGGCGACGTGCACCTGATCCTCTGCGACGGGGCGACGCTGACTGCGGTCCAGGGCATCACCGTGACCGGAGCGAACGCCCTCACCATCTGGCAGCAGAGCGGCGGCACCGGTGCGCTGGTAATCAACGACGTTCCCTTCTCTTTCGCCGGCATCGGAGGGGGCGGCCAAGACCAGAACGGCGGAACGATCACCATCAACGGCGGCAATATCACGACCACCAACGGAAATGGCGGCGCGGGCATTGGCGGCGGCACGTATGGTGCTGGCGGAACGATTACCATCAATGGCGGCGCGGTTACGGTTGACAGCAGTAAGGGCTCCGGCGCGGGGATCGGAGGAGGCTATTGCGGCCAGGGCGGCAGCATCACCATCAACGGCGGCACGGTCAGGGCCACCGGCGGTACCTATGGCGCGGGCATCGGCGGAGATGGCTATTACGGCGGAACGATCACCATTACCGGCGGCACGGTCACAGCCACCGGCGGTGCCAATGGCGCGGGTATCGGCGGCAGTGACAATACGAACGCCGCCACGATCATCATCACCGGCGGTACGGTCATCGCCACGGGCACAAAAGGCGGCGCCGGCATCGGCGGCTCGAATGCCTCCGAGGCGGGTGCAGACGTCACCATAAGCGGCGGCACCGTCACAGCCACGGGAGGCGGAGGAGGCGCCTGGGCCATCGGATGCGGCAAAAATGGTTCCAATCCGGGCAGTCTCACGATCTCTGGCGGGCTCATGGTCGCCGCCGGCTCGAACGCGGACAGCGCCAAGAAGGTCCTGGCGGTCAAGCGCGCCAGCGCCTGCCAGGAGAATGCTTACGCAAGGATCGAGCCCTGCACCCACCCGAACGGTCCCGACAACTGCGTCTGGTGCGATGAAGACGCGGAGCTCCCCCTGGTATACGGCAAGACCCTTGCTCTGCAGGGCAAGATCGCGCTGAACGTGTATCTGATCCTGCCGGAGACCGTCACCGCGGATCCCGACGCCTATGTCACCTTCGGTGAGGAGAAGACGCTCGTCTCTGCGGCCAGGACCGTTGTCCAGGGCGACCAGACCTTCCATGTCTTCACGGTTTCCGTGAAGTTCGCCCAGCTCACCGAGAAATACCCCCTGCATCTCTACAGCGGCGCGGATGAGCTCCTGCCCCTGTTCGACAGCGAGCTCAGGGACTACACCGAGAGCGGCTACATCTGCTGCGCCCAGGATTACATTGAGCAAGTCCTCGCCGAGAGCGACGACGAGAAGCTTGTTGCGCTGGTCACCGCGCTGTCTGACGTAGGCAGCCTGTCGCAGCTCCAGTTCAATTACAACGTGGGCGAGCGCAGCGAGCTCCTGGGCGACCTGAGCGCGATCACCGCCGACTCTGTCAGCGCCTATGCGCCGGTGATCAGTTCCAAGGCCGGCACGGGCATCAGCTACTACGGCTCCAGCCTGCTGCTGACCGACGACACCACGATCCGCCACTACTTCATCGTCAAGGGCGATCTCTCGCAGTTCACCTTCAAGGTAGACGGCAAGACGGTGCAGCCGGTGAAAAAAGGCAGCTACTACTACATTGATATTGTCGGCATCGTCGCCAGGGATCTGAACAGGACCTACCATGTAGAGGTCTCCAGCTCTGCCTTCGGCGTGATCATCAGCCTGGACTACAGCGCCCTCAGCTATGTCTGGAAGAACTTCAGCAAGGGTGACGGCGACGATACGCTCCGCAGCCTGTTGAGAGCTCTGACGCTCTATAGCCAAGCGGCGGACGCCTATTTTGGCTCCTGATCCCCGGCTCCCCTATCTCCACCATCGAAAGCCTTGAAACACTTGTGTTTCAAGGCTTTTTTCATGCCCGCGCAACATAATAAACTGCGCAGCTTTTTCTGACCGGAATCACGATCGTTCATCTTGTACGCATTAGACAGGAAGATATTTTTGCAAGAGGCCCCTTCTTCTGACGGCTCTGGATCAGAATCGGTTTGTTCACCGAACGCGTCTGCATATCTGGCAATTGCATCTTGCCGGATTGGCTCTTGTACATGAAGCTAGTGTTGCGTCATGCCCGTCAGTTTTCAGCCTCGATGGATTTCGCCATCCGATGATCCAGACAGCACTGTGCCCGGAGCTTTGTCGGCTCCGGGCACATAATATTTCACATCACGCTATTCGTGCAGCGTCCGTTCCAGCTCCAACTGCTCGATCTTGCCGTGGATCCGGCCCAGGCCGTACATCAGCAGCGTGGCCAGAACCACGTTGATCGCCCCAATAGGCTGCACGTTAAAGGCGTTGACCACGCCGACAACCAGATTCATCATGCCGAACACCAGCAGCATCCGGGCGATCCAGTTCAGGTGATCCAGCCGGGACTGGGTATCGGAGAAGAGCTCGAAGGGCCCCTCCTCCGCGCTGCGGCGGAAGTAGACCCACTGCAGCACCCGGCCCACATACTCCGCGCCGATCTCCTCCAGAAAAGCCACATAGTCCTCCTCTGCCTTGAGCATCTGCAGCCGGACGATGAACGCGCCGGGCTCGCACTTTTCAAAGGTGTAGCGGCAGAAGCCCACCTCGACCAGGGCCCAGCCGGAGGCGGCCATCTGGTTCAGCCAGCGTTCCTCCTTGTCGAAGTCCCAGACCCAGTACCATTTACGAATCGTTTTTCTCTCAGCCATTGTCCTTTCCTCCCATCACCGTTTCCCCGCTGCGTACCAGCTCCCGCAGCCGATCCAGCTCGTTTCTCAGCACGAACAGGCCCGTCTCCGTCAGGCTGTACTCCTTCTTGCGGCTGCCGTCCGCCACCGGAAGCAGCCGGATCCATCCCTTTTCCGTCATACTGTTCAGCGCCCCGTACAGGGTTCCCGCGGCCAGGCGCACCCGCCCGCCGGAGAGCTGCTCCGTCCGCTGCATGATGCCGTAGCCGTGCTGCGGCTCATAGAGCGAGAGCAGGATGTAGTACGTGGACTCCGTCAGCGGCAGTTCATAGTTCATACGCTTCATCTCCCTCGTGTCCCGTTATATCGTCGCTTGTTATATCGCCGTCTTTTATATCGCCGTTCGATATATCGTGACTAGAGTATATCGTACACCGATATATTTGTCAAGGGGTTTTTGTGATTATTTGAAAAATTTTTTCTGCGCCCACAAAGCTCCCCTGCAAGGGGAATTGCTGGCTGCCGCCGCCGATGGCGGAAGAAGGGAGTTCGGAATTTCCGCAGCGGTTGAAAAGCGCAAGCTCGAGTGTTTTCCGGGCATCGCAAGGCGGACGTATCGCCGGCGCTTGCGACGGTGGCGGAGGAGTAAAGAAATGCGGGAAAAACGACGTACCTTTCTTTTGCTTGCCCAAAAGAAAGGTACCAAAGAAAAAGGCCCTTAGGAGGGGAAGATTTCGTTTTCTTCCCCTCCTAAGAACCTCCCTATTTGAAACGACAAAGAGAGGGCCTGCGGGCCCTCCCTTTGATTCCACCCGAGAAGCGGAAACGGGTGTCAGTGTTCCTCGTGAATATATCGAACATCCAACAGAAAGCTGAGCAGCCCCTCAATTTGTCCGCGGCGTTTCACATCAGGCTCCTCGATAAATTGGAAGCAACAGTTGTCACGCAAATATTGTTTGGCTTTCTCCATTGTCGTGATGTCAGATACAGAATCGTCTTCCACCAGGTACTTCTTCAGCCGTGCGTTTGATTTCGGGCCCATCAGGTGATTGTTGTATAGCCGTTGCCGTAGGTTTTTCGTTCTTCCGACATACAGGGTTTCTCCGGTATTCTTGTCGTAAATGGCATAAACACCCGCTTGTCCGTCCGGCAAATCGGAAGGCTTCAGCCCAGCAAAGAAAAGCGTTTTGCTATTGACAATCCGGTCTGCGAGGATCCTTGCGGCCTCTATTCTGTCATCCAGCACTTCGATCCTCTCCTTTGCTCAAAGCTCCCAAAACACGGGCTCGCCGTCCTCCCCGCTGAGGCCGAGGGCAAAGCGGCGCAGGCTGCCGTCCGTGTCCACATAGGAAAAGCCGTTGTTGGGGATGTCCCCGTAGAACACCAGGGTCAGCAGCAGGGGCCGCTCCGGGCGCAGCTCCGGCAGGGTAAAGAGCGCCTCCTCCCGGAAGCGCAGGCCCTCCGCGCCGTCCTCCGGCGTCAGGGCCAGCACCCGGAAGTCCCCCACCGGCCGGTCGGTCTCGATCAGGATCTGCACCGCCCACTCGCCCTGAGCGGCGACGAAGCTCTCATGCTCCGGCAGCTCCGCCAGCTCCTCCGCCCACTGCAGGCGCAGCACGGCGGGGGCCGGCGCCTCCGTCTCCGCCGGGCCGGGCGCCTCCGTCTCCGCCGGGGCCGGACTCGTCTCCGGGATGGGCTCCGCCGCCGGGATCTGCTCCTGCCGGGGCGGCACCGTCCCGCAGGCGCAGAGCAGAAGCAGACAAAGGCTCAGCAGGAAAAGCACCATACGTTTCATAAAAACCCCTCAATCCAGCAGCTTTTTGGGCTGCCATTTCAAATAGTCGCCCGATACCAGACTGTAGCGGACGCCGTTTTTCTCCCCCAGGATGCTGTCGCCGAAGCGGCTCTCCCCGTGGATGTGGGCGTAGACAAGCTGCTCCGCGCCATATTCCTCGGCCATGCGGGTAAAGCCGCTTTCCTCCTCCAGGATGCTGGTGGGCGGGTAGTGCAGGAAGACCAGATAGCGCCGGAAGCCCGCCGCCCGGGCCGCCTCGAAGGAGTCCCGCAGCCGGGAAAGCTCCCGCTGCACCAGCTTTTTGGCCTTGGCCTCGGCCTCCTCGTCCCAGCCCAGGATGCGGCCCCGCCGATCCAGATAGAAGGGCCCCTCGAAGCAGGCGCCCTTGGTGCCCACCAGGGCCAGGTCGCCGTAAGCGTAGAAATTCCCCTGCAGGAAGCAGAGCCGCCCGGCGAAGCGCTCGTTCAGCTCCCCGGTCTTGCCCGCGTCCCAGAACATGTCGTGGTTGCCCCGCAGCAGGATCTTCCGCCCGGGCAGGCTCTCGATGTAGCGGAAATCCTCCTCGCACTCCGCGAGCTTCCGCCCCCAGCTGTGGTCGCCCACCAGCACCAGGGTATCCTCCGGCGTCAGCAGGCTCTCGCAGTTGCGGCGAAAGATCTCCTCGTGGTTTTTCCACACCCGCTCCCGCATCTGGGCCTTGGCCTTCAGCGGCGACTGATAGTGCAGATGCAGATCCCCGATGGCGTACAGCGCCATGCGCATCCACTCCTTTTTTATCACTTTACCACAGCGGCGTCCTCCGCGCAAGCGCCCTTGGCTTTTTTCAAAAACGTGGTATACTAAGGCTGCAATAAAAAAACAGGAGGGCTTCATGATGTTTCTCAAGCTGACCAAGCAATTCGGCAAGCCGATCTGCGTGCTGCTCTATGCGCTCTTCGCGCTGCTGGCCGGGCGGAAAAAGCCCCTGCCGCTGCTGGGGCTGCTGGGCCTGCACACGGCGGAGTACTTTCTGGTGGGCCGCAAGGTGGCGGAGGAGCAGGGACTGACCAAGGCGGAGGGCCTTGCCAAATGCCTGTCCTTCGGCTTCACCTGGTGGCTGCCCCTGAAAAAGGGTGCCTGAACCGTAATCCCGGCGGGATCGCTCTGATCCCGCCGGGGTTTTTTCGTCCGGGCGGCGTTGCCCGCGCGCTATGCGCTCTTTACCGATAGATCCCCATGATGCCGCCGTCGTTCCAGAGGCGCTCCATGATCTCCGTGATCTCCCGGTACATGGGCCAGCGCTTGAAGAAGGCGAAGGTCTCCGCCGCCTGGCGGTCGATCGCGGCCTTGCCCGCCTCGTCCGCCTCCTCCCGGCGCAGCCAGAGCATGCAGATCAGCTTGTCGACGCACAGATCCTCAGCCTTCTCCACGTTCTCCAGCCGGTCCCTGCCGCGCTTGAGGGCCGCGGCGATCTCGTAGTACAGAAAGTGCAGGCCTGGGATCCGGGCGAGATAGGCCTCGGCCATGGCCTGCTCGCCCAGGCTGTGATAGGTCTCGGCCAGGATGCGCAGCACGTCGATCTTCAGCTCGTCGTCCCGGGTGCAGTCCAGGATGCGCTCGCCGATCTCCAGGATCTCCCGGCTGCGGCTCCCGTCGCCGTTCTGCTCCTGCATATCCTCCAGGATGCAGGTCAGCAGCAGGTCGTTGTTGGGGTACTTCTCCAGGGCCTTGCGCAGAAAGGCCTCGGAAGCGGCGGGATCCCTCCCGCCCCGGCCGCTCTCCCGGATCAGGGCCTCCACCGCGGCGCTGACCTGGCTCTGGTCGAAGTCCAGCAGGGCGTCCAGAGAGGTGCCGAAGAAGATCGCCAGCTTGGGCAGCAGGTCGATGTCGGGACTGGAGGCGCCCGTTTCCCACTTGCTCACCGCCTGGGAGGAGATGTGCAGATACGCGGCCAGCTCCTCCTGGGTGACTCTTTTTTCCTTGCGCAGAAGCTTGATTTTTGCTCCGATATGCATGATTGCTCTCCTTTTTTTCTATCCACCGATAAAACCCTTCATTTTTTCCGGCCGAAATCGCGCCATGCTTCGTTGGCGGCCTTGGCCATATATATCCATTGTGCCCCGCGGCCTCCTCGCCTGACACGATTCCGACTCGGTAAAATTCTAAAGCTTTTTGTCGGTGAATCGTATTTGAACCCGGTTCGATCGCAGTATAAGCGAAGTCCGCGCGGAAGTCCACATGAAATCATTTGGAGGAAAATCAACCGTCGGTTGGATGGAGCCGCAGCAAAGGGGCCGCCCGGGCAGGCGGCTCCTTTGGTTTCCTTATCCCGGAAAACGCTCCTCCGGCCAGTCCCGCAGCAGCTCCTCCGTCAGCGCGCAGAATCGCTCTCCCGCCGCGGCCGCGGTGGCCAGCACCTCCTCGTGGGAATGGGGCCGGCCGGCAATGCCGGTGGCCATGTTGGTGATGCAGCTCAAGCCCAGCACCCGCATCCCCAGATAGTTGGCGGCGATGACCTCCGGCACGGTGGACATGCCCACCGCGTCCGCGCCCAGGGCCTTGAAGGCCCGGATCTCCGCCGCCGTCTCGAAGCTGGGGCCGGTGTAAAAGGCGTAGACGCCCTCCCGCAGCGGGATCTCCAGCCGGGCGGCCGTCTCCCGGGCAAAGGCGCGCAGCCCGGGATCGTAAGCCTCCGACATGTCCGGGAAGCGGGGGCCGAAGCGCTCGTCGTTGGGCCCGATGAGCGGGTTTCGTCCGCTGAAATTGATATGGTCGCGCAGAAGCATCAGATCGCCGGGGGCAAAGTCCGTGTTGACGGCCCCGCAGGCGTTGGTGACCACCAGATCCGTCACGCCCAGCTCCCGCAGCACGAAGACCGGCAGGCACAGCTCCCGCATGGAAAAGCCCTCGTAGAAGTGGAAGCGGCCCTGCATGGCCACCACCTCCCGCTCTCCCATCCGGCCCAGCACCAGCCGGGCCGCGTGTCCCGCCACATGGGAGGCGGGAAAGCCCGGGATCTGGCTGTAGGGGACGAATTCCGCGTCCTGCAGGCGCTCCGCCAGGCCCCCCAGGCCGCTGCCCAGGATGACGCCCAGCCGGGGGCGCAGATCCGTCTGCTCCCGGAGATCGTCCGCCGCCCGCCGCACCTGTTCATAGTAATCCATGCACGTACCTCCCTCGTTATCCTTCCTCTTCCCAGATCCGCATCAGCCGCCGGATCTCGCTCTCCGGCAGGGGCGCCTGCCCGGGGTCGGTACCGACGCGGTAGCAGGCCTCGATATAGGGCACGACGTCCACCCGCCGCAGCTCCGGTCGGATGTCCACCCGGGCATAGAGCCCGTTGTCCAGGGCGAAGACCGCCTGGTCGTGGTACCAGCCCACGTAGGAAAGGATCCGCGGCTTTCGGTAATCCTCCCCGGCCAGGGCGGCCAGCTCCTCCGTATCGGCGGTGAAAAGCGTATTCCCCGTCCACTTCCCCGCCGCGGCCAGCGCGACGTGCACCGCGTCCTCCAGCGGAAAGTGAAAGTAGCAGGCGGAGAGGAAGGGCAGAGCCAGGCTCCCCAGCCCCAGCTCCGCCGCCTTTTCGAACACCGCCTCGTAGCAGCGGCGCAGGGCCAGCAGCTCGTTGGCCTTGCCGGTGAGCCAGCGGGGCACGGCGGTGACGATCAGCTTTTCAAAGGGCAGGCCGCAGGGCTCCAGGACGGCGGCGCTCCCCACCGGGAGAAAGCGCAGCCCCCGCAGCGCCGTTTGCAGCGCCTTCCCTCCGGCTTCCGCCAGGCGCTGGGCCGCCCGCCCCTCCGTGGGGCGGCCGGTCATCTCCAGGGGCAGCACCGCCGCCTCCGCCCGGAGGGAGAGGATGTCCTCCCGTGTCACGCTGTAGGCCATCCCGCGCTCAGCCTCTCTTTTGCAGCAGCCGGGCCCGCAGCAGCTCGTAGCGCGCCCGCTTGCCGGCGTCGGCGAAGTGCTCCTCCCGGCTCTGCTCCGGGCGGTTTTCATAGTCCAGCGCCAGCTCCCCGAACTGGGCGCTGGTCAGGTCGAAGACCTGTCCGTCCACCTCGTTGAAGCAGTGCACGCTCCCGTCCTCCAGGGGCACGCCGAAGACCTTGCCCCCCAGCAGATCCTGCACCAGGAAGGCCGTGATGCTGCACTGGCCCAGCGTGCGGTTTTCCGGCGTCCAGTCCGGCCGCAGCCGGGGCGCGCAGGTGTCCAGCGTCCACAGGGGCCACAGCGCCTCATACAGCGCCCGGATCTCTTCCGGAGCCCGCTCTTCTCCGTAAAAGCGTTCCATAATGCTCACCTCGTTTTTTCTTCAGTCTACCACAGGGGGAGGCGCATTTCAAGGAAAACGCGCCGCTCCTGGTGGCTTGTGCGCTTCTGAAAAAAGAACAAAGCGCGCGGGGGAGTTCCCCGCGCGCACTGCGCTGTTTTCTGTTGCGTATTCGGTTCAGCCCTTGTCCTTGTGCAGGGCGCCGACAATGCCGTAGATCGCGCCGTAGGCCACGCCCGCCACCGGCCAGACGATCCAGGTCCGGTCCCAGCGCTCCGTCAGGAAGCTCACTGCCAGGTAGACCGCCACCGCCACGCCCCAGTAGATCCGGTTGAAGGGCGCGGCCTGGATCGTGGCCCGCTTGGCCGCCCGGCTGTAGTCCCCCTCCTGCAGCAGGCGCTGGTAGGCGCCCCAGAGGATGGCGGAGCGGACGATCAGCAGCACGCCGACGCCGGCGATGGCCAGCAGCAGCGCGATCGCCACGATATGGCCGAAGTGGTCTTCCTCGCCGTAGAGGATCAGGCTCACGAAAAGGGGGATCACCGCCAGCACGCACAGGACGATGCCCAGGGTGAGCTGCAGGTTCCGGGTGGGGCGGAACTGCTCCTTCCGCTCCCGGGCCATGCCGTCCACGCCGTAGAGGGTGTCGATGGGCAGCAGGTCCAGATACTCATAGCGGCTGACGCGCAGAGCGCTGGTGACGAAGAGGGCCACCGCGCCGCCCGCCATCAGCAGCAGCACCGCCAGGCCGAGGCCGGCGGCCTGGGCCTCGCTGAGGGCGATCAGCTTGAAATCGCTGGCCCCGCCCAGCAGGATCAGGCAGATGGGGGAGAGGATGCACAGCAGCACCCCCAGGGCCACCTGCCGCGCGTTCTTCTCCTTGACGTACAGGAAGGCGTTGGCCTCCTCCATGCCCACGGTGCGGGTCAGGCTGTCCTCTCCGCTGTCCTCCGCGGGCTCCTCCTTTTCCAGACTGTCTTTCAATAAGTAATCGGTGCTGACGCCGAAGAGCTCCGACATCTGCACCACCCGGCCCATGTCGGGCACGGACTGGGCGCCCTCCCACTTGGAGACGCTCTGGCGGCTCACGCCCAGCTTCTCGGCCAGCTCCTCCTGGGACCAGCCGTTCTTCTTTCTCAGGTCGATGATTTTGTCTGCAAGGATCATCGTTCTCTCTCCTTTTCTCCGCAAGCCGCGCTTCTCATCGCCGCTCGTCTGTATTCTCCCGCATCGGGCAAGCCCAGCATAGCCGAAATCCCGCTTGCAGGGAAGAAAGCGGGCCTGGAACTTCCGCAACCGGCGGTTGCAGCAGGGGTTTTTCCCCTTTACGGGGGCTCCGATCAGTGCTCCACGATCACCTTTCCCCGCTTCATCCAGCTGCCCCGGCGGTAGTAGACGATCATAGCGATATCCGTCACCACCCAGGAGGCCACATAGCACATGGACAGGACAAACAGCGTGTGCACCCACTGGAACAGGGTCAGTACCCAGATGATGCGCAGCAGGCAGATGCCGAGGCCGATGATCACCACCGGGCGCACCGCGTCTCCCGCCCCGCGGAGCACCGCGGAGAGCACCTCGATCACCGTCCAGGTGAAGTAGAAGGGCACGAAGTAGGTCATAATTTCGTAGGTGGTGTCGATGACGGCGGGATCGTCCGTCAGCACATGGAGAAGGGGCTTCCCCAGCAGCATGATGAGGCCGCTGAGGGACACGGTGATGATCCACGAGAGGATCAGGCCCTCCTTCACGCAGAGCTTCACCCGATCCCGGCGTCCGGCGCCCAGGTTCTGGCCGATGAAGCTGGTGATGGCGGCGCCCAGGGCGTTGCTCACCGCCCAGAAGATGCCGTCGGTCTTGCCGCTCATGGCCCAGGAGGCCACCACCACGGTGCCCAGGGAGTTCACGCCCACCTGGATGATCATGTTGGATACCGCATACATGGAGGACTGGAGTCCCGAGGGGATGCCCAGACCCAGCATATTGCGCAGATACACGCCCTTGAGCTTCAGCTCCCGGAAGCTCAGGCGGTAATCCTCCTTTGTCCGCAGGAGCTTGACCGTCAGCAGCGCCATATTCAGCACCTGGGCCAGCACCGTGGCGATAGCGACCCCCGCCACGCCCCAGTGGAACACCAGCACGAACACTGCGTCCAGCACGATGTTGGCCACGCAGCCCGCCACCATATACACGAAGGGGCTGAGGGAATCGCCCACGGAGCGGAGCATATTGGACTCCATGTTCAGGATCAGCACGAAGGGCACACCCACGAAATAGATGCGCAGATACAGCACGGACTCGGCCATGGTATCCTCCGGCGTCTGCATCAGGCGCAGCATGGCGGGGGAGGCCGCAAGGCCCAGCGCCATCAGCCCCAGACCCAGCAGGGCGAACACGGCAATGGCGTTGCCGGCGGCCAGCTGCACGTCCCGGGTACGGCCCGCGCCGTAGACCTGGGCGATGACCACCGATGCGCCCGCAGTGGTGGCCACGAAGAAGCCGATGAGGAGGTTGATGATCTGGGCGGAGCTGCCGCCCACGGCGGCCAGGGCGGTGGTACCCACAAAGCGGCCCACGATCAGCCCGTCCACGGCATTGTAGAGCTGCTGGATGCAGGTGCCCGCCGCGATGGGCAGGAAAAAGAGCAGCAGCTTTTTCCAGACCACGCCCTGGGTCAGATCCTGACGGGAAAGACTTTTTTCCATGGCTCAGTCCTCAAAAAAGCGCAGGGCGAAGTCCGCCACCGCGTCTGTCAGCTTTTTGATGTCCCAGCTGGCAGTATTCACCGTCAGGTCGAAGGCACTGGCGTCCCCGTGCTGCTTTCCGGTGAGGATCTCCCGGGTGCGGGCCCGGTTTTTGTCGATGCGGCGGATGTTGCGGGCAATCTCCTTCTCGCTGAGGCGCAGCTCCGCCGGCCGTTTTTCCTCATGGACGGCGCAGCGGCGGATGCGTTCCTCCATGTCCGCGCAGGCATAGATCCGAAAGGGCCGATAGTCCTGCAAAATCACGTCTGCGTCCCGGCCCACAATGATGCAGTCGCTACCCATGGCGGCAATCTCCTGGAGAATCTCCCGCTGGCGCACCAGAAGCTGGGTGCGCATGCCGGGATTGAACATCAGGTGGTCAAAGCTGTTGCGGTAGGTAAGCTGCACGTTGTGCCAGCCGTGGTTTGCCAGCACCTTGCGCACATAGTCCTTGTCCAGGCCCTGGCCCTCCGCCAGGGTTTCCAGAATTTCTTTATCGTAGTAGTCCCAGCCCAGCCGGTCGGCCAGGCGCTTGCCCAGCTCCCGCCCGCCGCTGCCGAATTGTCGGCTGATGGTGATGATGCGCATGGTTTTTCCCTCTTTCCCGCATACGGTTCTCGGGTCTGGATATACCACCGAAGCGCGGCTTTGTCAACGGCAAAACGCGGGGTTTTTCGCGAAATCCCCCGTTTTTTCCGTCTCCCGGCCCCAGGGGGGGGCGGCGTCCCCGCCTTTTTGCGCCCCGACTCGCCCGACGGGCAAGTCCGCTGGAAAAGCGGGCGATTGCATTTGCCGCCTTTTTGTTCTACAATGAGCCTGCAAACGAAAAAACGCCCCCCAAAGGAGGATCGGATATGGAATTGGGAAAGAAAATCAGAGGCCTGCGCTTCAAGGCCGGCCTGACCCAGGAGCAGTTGGCGGAGAAGCTGGGGATCGGCGCACAATCGGTGTCCAAGTGGGAGAACGCCGTGGCCATGCCGGACATCTCCCTGCTGCCCCTGCTGGCCGAGACCTTCGGCGTCAGCATCGACGAGCTTTTCGACCTGAGCGCGGAGCAGCGGCTCAACCGCATCGAAAACCGCCTGGACATCGAGGAGACCCTGCCCCCGGACGTATTCCGGGAGTATGAGGACTTTCTGAAGGCCCAGCTCAGCGACGAGCGGAACAGAGCCCGCGCCACGCGGCTCAGCGCCTATCTCTACTGGCACCGGATGTACGGCGACGCCCGGAAGGTGCGCCGCTATGCCAAGGACGCCATCCGCCGCGCCCCGGGCGAGATCAGCTGCCAGTGGATGCTGACCATGGCGGAGGGCCACGCCGTCCGGGACTGGAACCTCTCGAACCACGCCAAGGCCGTGGACTTCTACCGGGAAGTCGCCGCGGCCAATCCCGGTGAGCGCCTGCCCCTGGAGTACCTGCTGGACAATCTGCTGGCGGATCACCGGGCCGACGAGGCGGAGCAGGCCCTGACCCGGCTCCGGGCCCTGCCGGACGCGAACCCAATTCTGTGCGAGGTCTACCGGGCGGAGATCGCCCTTGCCCGCTTTGACGCCCCCACGGCGGAGCGGATCATGGCGGCGCTGGCCGAGAAGCACGGGGAGGACAGCGCTTTCCTCTTCGAGGCCGCCCAGTACTGCGCCCGCAAGTGCGACTATGACAGGGCCATCGCCCTCTATGAGCGGGCTTTTGAGGCAGACCCGGCCCGGCCCCGCTTCCAGGACGCCCTGATGGGCATGGCGGAGATCTACGAGATCCGGGGCGACTACCCCATGGCCGCCAAAACCTACGACCGGATCGTGGCGCTGCTGGAGCAGGAGTGGGGGCTGACCGAGGATCTGTCCCTGCAGACGGCGAAGGACGAGCGCGCCCGCCTGCTGGCCCGGGTGTAGGATTCAGGGTATGGGGCGGCGGGTTTGCCGCCCCTTTTCGCTGCAAAACCGGGGGACGCGGCTCAGCCCGCGTCCCCCGGTTCCTATTGCCTGAACCCTATGTCCCGAAACCTGTCTCGCCTGTCACCAGCCCGTATAGTCGAAGCTCATTTCCACCTGCCGGTACTCCTCGTTGTACATAGTATAGCGCAGGCGCCGGTTCTCGTGATCCAGCTCCAGGAAGCGGCCGCGCCAGAGCTCCCGGAAGCTGTCGTCGTCCGCCCTGTAGTCCGGGTGCGGGTGGTCCTGGGCGTAGTTGGAGCAGATGACGTAGGAATTGCGCATGTAGCAGTCCGCCGCCTCCCGCTGGTCGTCGTCCATCATGAAGTAGCTGAGCGAGTAGGGGTCTCCGATGACGTAGGTGGGGTCGATGTGGTAGTTGCGGCCGTTGATCTTTACGTAGCTCCACTGGTGGAGGGCCCGGTCGTAGCTGCGGTGTCCGCTCATGACCGAGGCGTCCACTCCCGCCTGCAGCAGCAGGTAGGAGTAGGCCACCGAGAACTCCTGACAGATGCCGGTTCCGGTGCTCAGCACCCGGTAGCTGGAGAGGTAATCCGGGTTGGCGTCGGGCGCGGCGGCCTCGTAGTCGTAAACATAGTGGTCGGCAAAGTAGAGGTACAGCGCCAGGGCCTTCTCCAGATCGGTATAGTCGTCCCGCAGGCTGCTGTTGAGGATCTCCTCCACCAGGGAGGCAAATTCCTCGATCCGGGCGGCGGCCTCCTCCGGCGGCACC
>JAEEGI010012910.1_pt1 | contig 17796 bp, 14 predicted proteins | sample 8958751 | NCBI WGS metagenome assembly JAEEGI01 (sample SAMN16246545, study PRJNA631951) | gut metagenome | biome: gut microbiome; feature: rumen; material: KS-attached | host: Bos | place: Iran: Karaj | collected 2018-10 | reverse complement strand
ATAGGCGGATTCTGCCGGCTGGTCCAGGCGCTTCGCCATGATGGCGCTGGATCTGAACTTGTTTCGGGAGGACTATGAAGCCCTGCAGCCGGGTCATCGTTATATTTTTGTCCTCCGGGGAGTCAACGCCTGGTCGGGATCGGCGTTTCTTGTCGGGGACGATACCCGTGTTGATTGGTGGCCTTATATCACCGACGTGACGGATCAGCCGGATAACTACCTTGAAACTGAAGACTTCGCTTCTCTGCGGGAGCTCATCCAGGTCACGGAGGATGATCTCCGCACGTTTGACGTGGTATATGGGGACGATATGGCTGCCATTCCCCGTGTGGCGGAGGGATGCCTGGTTTGTATGCAGGGGCGTTTCCTCACCCCGGCAGATGCGGAGAAGCCTTATTGTGTGGTGAGTACGGACCTGCTGGAAACCTATGGACTCGCGGTGGGGGATACCTTGATGCTTGAGCTGGGGAATTACCTCTGTGAACAATATGCTCCATTGGGAGCGGTGGCCTCCACAAAAGGACGGCACTCTACTGCATTTGTGAGCCAAGAGTTCACGATCATCGGAGCTTACCTGGATCTGTATGAGGGAAAGCATGAATCCCGGGACCTCTATTGGTGTTGGAGCAACAACGCCATATTTGTCCCCACAGCCTTCCTGCCGAAGTGTGTGAACGAGGAAACCTACACCCCAAAGCCTTCGGAAGTTAGTTTCGTGCTGGGAAACGCGAAAGATATTCACTCCTTTATGGATAAAAGCCTCCCCAGAGTAGAGGCTATGGGTCTCGCCTATACATTCAGCGACGGCGGCTGGCTCCAGGTGGAAGATGAGCTGCTGAAAACCCGTAGTTTGGCATTGGAAAAACTGCTTATCCTTTCTGCGGCTGCGATCCTTTTGTTTGTCCTGTCCATTTGGCTGAATACCAAGAAAGAGAGGAATCGATCATGAGACTACGAACCTATGTACAATCCCTGTACCGCAGTCCGCTGAAAACTCTCCTTACCCTATTGCTTTTGGCGGTAGCAGCGTTCCTGTTCCTGTACAATTTGTCTGAGTACGCAGCCACCAGCCGTCAGTATAAGGAGGCACGGGAGCACTACCAGGGGGTGCTTACCGTGGAGGAGGAACCTGTTTCGGAACAGGTGGACGCCCGATTCAGTTTCTTCCTGCTGACGGATGAAACAAATCCGGGCAAAACCTGGGATCGTTTTACTTATGACGAATATCATCACAAGAGTCTGAGCAAGGAAACAATAGAAACCCTCTCTGCCTTGCCATATATTTCACGGGCAGAAAAACGATACATGACTGCAGGAGTCTCCGCCGACTATCTTCGCCTGGATATGGACCAGAACTACTTTGCTTATAACTCCCGCCTCATTCTGGAAGCAACGCTGGCCGGGACAGAACCATACACCATATCCGGCAATATGGTTGGAATAAGATGGTTTGACCTGGACGCTTGCAAAACGCTGGCCTTAAAGGATGTAAAGCTTCTGGCGGGTGACCCGGAACAACTGAAAAGAAAAGCGGAAACCAAGGTAGATGTTGCGGCCCTTTCGGAGGACTTTCGGGACAGTTACACCATGATGTACCTAAATGGAGGCTTTGGGAACAACCGCTCTGCTGCCAACACCTTGGATTTGGGTATCTTCAGAGAAGATATTGAGGCATTGGAGATCGGCCGTCGATATATCTTTGTCCTCCGGGGCGTGAATCCATGGACGGAGGATCACTTCGTGGTCGGAGATGACAGCCGCATCGGCTGGTGGCCTTATTTCACCGATGTTACGGACTTGCCGGAGAATTATCTGGAGACCGATGGCTTTGCCGACCTTCGGGAGCTGATCCAGGTCACAGAGGATGATTTGCATACCTTCGATGTGGTTTATGGAGATGATATGGAGTCGATCCCGAGAGTCTCAGAAGGCCGTATAATCTGTATGGATGGGCGATTCCTGACGCCTGCCGATGCCGGGCAGCCTGTCTGTGTGGTCAGCACGGGCTTTTTGGAGACCTACGGCCTAAAAGTCGGAGATGATATCACTCTGGAGTTAGGGAACTATTTATGTGAGCAATATGCGCCTTTGGGGGCAGTGGCTTCCACCAGAGGGCGGTATTCTACACTTTTTCAGAATCAGACCTTTACCATTGTTGGCGCTTATCTGGACCTGAACGAGGGTAAGCATGTGAACCGGGATTTCTATTGGTGCTGGAGCAATAATGCCGTCTTTGTTCCATCCGCTTTCCTGCCAGACTGCGTGAATGCGGATACTTATACGCTCAAACCGGCGGAAATCAGTTTCGTCGTAGGAAACGCGGAGGATATTCTTCCCTTCCAGGAAGAATGCCTGTCCATAGTAGATACCATGAACCTGACGTATACCTTCAGTGATGGAGGCTGGCTGAAGGTGGGTAAGGAACTGATCCAGGCCAGAGATCTGGCGCTGATGAAGGTCCTGATTTTTGCGGGAGCCGCCATTTTTGCGTTGGTACTCACCATTTGGCTATTTGTTACCCGAAAGAAACGGGAATACGGCATTCTGCGGGCTTTGGGAATGGGTAAGGGAGAATCATCCGGCCGCCTGTTTTTCCCCCTGGTGATCCTGGGGGCGGTTTCCGCTGTATTGGGGGCTTTGATCGCATATTCCGTTACCCTGAGCCGTACACAGGTATCGGCCTCCCCGTTGCTGTTCCTCCTTGGCGGACTGGCTTTCTTCGTGCTCTTGCTGCTTCTCTCCTGGTGCGGGATCATGCTACTGTGGCGCAAGAGCATCCTTGAGCTGGTGCAGGAGGAGAAAAAATGAGCTGGACCGGCAGATACATCATCCGGCTTCTGTGGCGAAACTCTGTCCGTAGTCTCTTAAGTCTCCTGTTGGCCGCCCTGCTTGCTTTAGCCTTCGGTCTCCTGACCGTCCTTCGGGGCATCTATGGGGAGGCATATCAGAATGTAGATGTGCGGGCGGTGTTTTATGGCGGTCTGCCGTATGCTTCCGCCCTGAAAATGGAGAAGTCCGGGATTGTTAAGGACCCGTGCTATGAGTATGTGAATAAGGATTGTGAAATAGAGTTTCATGGGGGAACCCTGTACTTCGTCAGTGATATACAACACTTTGCTCAAGCAGAGGTGGATTGGCTGGAAGGCTGGGATGATAAAGCCTTTGATTTCTCTGATGAACAAGTCTGCGTGATGTCCGGCGGAACAGCGGAAATGCTGGGGTTTGCCTTGGGTGATCTGGTAAGAGTGGAGGAAACCGGTTATACCAGTCATCTGATGCGTGAACTGGATAAGTGGCAGACGGACGAAGACTGGATCGAGGCCTTGGAGGTCCGCGACCAACGGCGGCCAAGAATGCGCTTGGTAGGCCTGATACGCTCGGAGAATTATGACAACACCCTGTATATTCCCGTCACCGCATGGAAGCATTTCTACTGGATCTCCAATCAACTCACGTTGGACTTAGCAGAATACTCCCTCGTTGATTATCATCAGGCGGAGGAGTTCAGGGAATATGCCAAAGAAGTTCTTTCCCATGTGCAGAACATCGTGAAGCTGGAGCTGGATACCTCCTATGCAGATCGCATATATAAGATTCACCGGCTCATAGAAACTCTCTACCCTCTCACCATTGCCGCCGCGCTGCTTTTGGGCGGGATTTTACCGGGGCTCACCGTGCTCCACTCCTCCAAGGAGATCAGTATCTTGCGGGCCTTGGGGGTAAAGACGGGCAATTGCGTGGGGATATACGCCATCGTACAGATTCTGTGTGCTTTTGGAGGCTTGCTTCTGGGCTTTGTCTTGGTGCTGGTGATCCAGCGCCCGGAGCTTGGGACGGTGCTGAAGCCCTTCGCCATTTACCTCGCCGCCCATCTGGCCGCCTGCGCCGTCGGCTCCGGCGTGTTCGCCTGGCTCTGCGCCCGGAAGCACGTTTTGGCCCAGCTCCAGGCGAAGGAATAAATCTGCTCCAGGCTCCCTCTCCGAGGGAGCTGGCGCGAAGCGCCTGAGGGAGAGCCGTTCATTGAAGCTCTTTCGATAGAACAGCTGATCGATACACTCCCTCAGTCATCCCGCTCCGCAGGCTGACAGCTCCCTCGGAGAGGGAGCCTGAACCCATCATTTTCAGGAGGTTTCAGCATGAATGCACTGACTTTAGAAAACGTATCCTACACCTACCCCGGCGGAACTTCTCCGGTGGTGAAGAACGCGAGCTATGGATTTGAATCCGGCAAGCTCTATGCCGTAGTCGGTCCCAGCGGCAGCGGGAAGAGCACCCTGCTGAGTATGCTGGCGGGGCTGGATATGCCCGGAGAAGGGGATGTGATCCTCAAAGAGGAAAACCTGAGATCCCTGGACCTGGACAAGTACCGCCGGGAGGGGGTCAGCATCATCTTCCAGGCCTTCTGTCTCCTGCCCCTGCTCACGGTGCGGGAGAACGTGTGCCTCCCCATGGAGATGCAGGGCATCCCGGAGAATGAGGCCCGGGTGAAAGCGGCGGAAGCCCTGGTGAAGGTGGGGATCGAGGAGAGCAAGCACAAGCGTTTCCCCTCCGCCCTCTCCGGCGGAGAACAGCAGAGAGTAGCCATTGCCCGAAGCCTGTGCAGCGGCGCTCCTGTCCTCCTGGCGGACGAACCCACGGGGAACCTGGACGGGGAAAACACGAGGATCGTCATGGAGATCCTCCGCCGCCTGGCCCACGAGGAAGGCCGCTGCGTCATTGTGGTCACCCACGATCCGGAGGTGGCCGATACCGCCGACCTGGTCCTGCGGATGAAGGATGGAGTGCTCACCGCGGCGTGAGCCGCGGAAACGATCTCTCTGAACAGATCAGCAAGCCCCCAGGCCGAAGCCTGGGGGCATATCTGTGCGTGGGTTTTACAGTTTGAACAGTGTCTTCAGATAGTTCCAGAAATAGTAGGGCACCAGGTAGTCCGTGTGGTAGTAGTCGGAGAGGGCGTAGAGGATGTTGTTCTTTTTGGGGTCCGGGCCGTAGGAAAAGCCATCCTGCTCCGTGAGGAGCTTGATCTGCGTCCGCATCCAGGGGCCGTCCGTCATGCCGCCGCTGGCAGCATAGATGAAGAAGGGGAGCCCGGGATTGGCCTTGATGGGGGCGGTGATGTAGTCCACGATCTCCTCGTCCGTGAAGGTGGGGAAGGGACCGCTTCCGGGGGGCATGGGCAGGGGCTTGTCCCCGGAGATGCCGCCGCTGGTGGGGCAGTACCACCGGAAATAGGGGTAGGCGTGGTGGAACATCCGCCAGGTCCAGGCTGCGCCCCGGGAATAGCCCGCAAAGGCCCGGTGGTCCCGGGTGGCGATGATGCCCGCGTCGGAGGGATCCTCCAGATAGGTGTTGAACCGCGTCTCCACCGCGGGGATGATGTCCTGCACGATCTCCTTGTAGAAATAGCCGGGGATGCCGGGGGTCCAGCCGTCTCCCGCCTCGGCGCCGCCGGTCTGGATCCGCACGTCAGCATCCCGCATGGGGTCCATGTAATAGGTGATGAACACGATGATGCAGGGGTCCAGCTCTCCGGAATCGAACAGCATGTCGAACATGTACTTGTTGCCGCCGATGGCGAACATGGCGGGCTCGCAGGTGTTGCCGTGCTGGAAGTACAGTACGTTGTACTTCCTGGTTTTGTCCTCCTTGTCATAGCAGTAGGGCAGGTAAGCGTAGGCGGTCTTGCGGTAGGTCTTGCCGTTTTCGTACACGGCGGTGGAATAGTCGATCCTCTCCACGGTACCCATCTTCTCCGGCACGCCGGTGCGCAGCCAGATGTTTTCCTCGAACACTGTTTCGTATGCCAGGACTTCTCCGGGTTTGGTGATCACTTTCCGATATTCACGCATGGTTTCCCTCCCTTTCTTTGCCGTATGTGTCTTCAGTTTCCTGCTTTACGCTTTTGTCCAGGGCAGATCTTTGGCTGCCGGGAGACCGTAGGCGCTTTCCGCGCTCTCCACCGCCCGGACGATGGCTTCGCTGATCAGCTCCGCCCCCAGCATGCCCACCGCGTCCTGGTCCGCCTTCACCCGGCCGCAGGAAACGGCGTAGACGCTGTCCCCGTCGAAGGAGGTGTGAACGGGGCGGATGGACCGGGCGAGCCCGTCCTGCCCCATCCCGGCGATCTTGCACAGGGCGGCCTTGTCGAAATCCCCGTTGGTGAGAAGGACGGCCAGGGTGGTATTCCCCGCAAAGGCGTTCTTCACCGCCCGGATGCTGGATTCGATCTCCTTCATGGAGCTGCGGAAATCCCCGTGGTCCGCCGTGAGCAGACCGGCGATCTGCCGCCCGGTCTTCCAGTCGTAGATATCCCCCAGGGCGTTGAGGGCCACCACCGCGCCGATCTTCAGATCCTCGATCTGCACGGCGTAGCTGCCGATCCCGCTTTTCATGCAGGTGGCCATGCCCCCGATCTTCCCCACGGTGGCGCCGCAGCCCGCGCCGAAGATCCCGTCCCGGTAATTGGGGGCCTCCAGGGCCTGCTTTGCGGCAGCGTAGCCCATAGCCGCATCCGGCCGGACGAAGGGATCCCCCACGGTGAGGTCGAAGAGGTCGGACTGCACCACCAGGGGCACCTTCGTCACACCCACGTCGAGGCCCACGCCCCGCTCCTCCAGGCATCGCATCACGCCTCCCGCGGCGTCCAGACCGAAGGCGCTGCCCCCGGCCAGCACGATCCCGTGGATCACCTGCGCTGCCATCAGGGGGTCCAGAAGCTGTCCCTCCCGGGAAGCGGGGCCGCCGCCCCGGATATCCAGCCCGGCGCGCATGCCCTCCTCGCAGAGGAATACGGTGCAGCCCGTTCCGGCCTCCCGGTTTTCCGCCTGGCCGATCTTCACCGGCGCCAGTTCCGCAATGGGTATTTCCCGCATCTGCCTCTCTCCGTTTCCCGGCGGGGAAGACCCCGCTGTATATCTTTTCCTGTCATAAGCGTATCACAAAACCGTGCCTGCTGCAAGGACAGACGGACAGACAAAGCCCCGCCCCGGGTCTCCGGGGCGGGGCCTGCGAACGAGTTTGGGGTTATACCGGGCTTCCGGCTTACTTCCCGGAGATGGTCAGCTCCCTTACCAGCACAGCGGGCGTGGCGACGGAGGGGAGACCGATCCGGGGCAGCTCCGCCTTGTCGGACAGGGCGGTGATGCTTTTCAGCAGGTCGAAAAAGTTGCCGGAGACCGTGAAGGAACGGACCGCCGCGGTCTTCTTCCCGTTTTCCACCAGGAAGCCGGAGCTCTGGAGGGAGAAGTCCCCGCTGATGGGGTTGGCCCCGGCATGGGTGCCTCCCAGGGTGTCGATCCAGACCCCATTGCCGCATTGGGCCAGCAATTCTTCCTCCGTGAGCTTCCCGGGAGCCAGGACCAAAGTATAGGGCTGGATGGAAACGGGGGAGTCGTAGCTGGAGCGGGAAGCGTTGCCGGTGGTCTGCTTCCCGGCGTCGTGGGCGGTGGAGAGGTCGTAAAGCAAAGTTTTCAGCACGCCTCCGGCAATCAGATCCTTCCGGGCGGTGGGGCTGCCCTCCCCGTCGAAGGGCTGGGGGTAAACGTTCTCCGGATAGAAGGGATCGTCCGTCAGGGTCACCAGCTCCGAGGCGACGACCTCCCCCTCCTTTCCCTTGAGGGCGGAGAGCCCCTTCCGGGCGTTCTCTGCGCTGAAGGCGGAGGCAAAGGTGATCAGCAGGCTGTACATGGCGCTGGGGGCGAAAACCACCGGACATGCGCCGGTGGGGGCGACTCCGGCGCCCAGCTTTGCTGCCGCCCGGGCGGCGGTCTTTCCGGCAATCTCCTTTAAGTCCAGGCCGGCCGGGTCCCCGGCTTTGATGTCGAAATCCTCGTTGTCCTCTGTTCCGTCGGATACCACAGCGTCCAGGATCACCGCGTCCACCGAGTTTGTCCAGGAGAGGTCCACTCCCCGGGAATTCATCAGGCTTGTCTGGGTCTGCAGGGTGACGGCTTGGGTGGAGCAGCGGTCCGTGATCTTTTCATGGGAGACCTTCAGCGCCTCGTTCGCGGCCAGGGCCGCATGCATCAGCTCATCCGGGGTGAGGACGGGCATGGACATGGGCCTGCATTCCGGGTAGGCTGCGCCGCCTTCGGCAAAGAAAACTTCCGCCTCCTTTTCCAGGGTGAGGGCGTTGTCCTTGGCCCGGCGGACCAGGCTCTCCGCCTGTTCCGGGGACAGCTCCTGGGTGCCGGCGGAGCCCATATGCCCGCCGACGATGCAGCGGAAGGCTACCCCGCCGGTAAGGGAGGCGGTGAAGTCCGTAGGCTCCCCGTTGAACAGGGAGACCTCGCTCTCCTCCTTGGAGACGTAATACAACTCATAATCTTCGATCCCGGCCCGTTTCGCGGCGTCGGCGACGATGGTTTTGAAGTCTTTGAATTCCATTGCTTCCTCCTTATCTTCCGCCCACGGTGATGGACGACACCCGGATCATGGGCTGACCCACGCACACGGGCACAGAACCGCTGGAGGATCCGCACATGCCCTCCGCCAGCAGCCGGTCCTTGCCCACCATATCGATATTCATGATCACGTCGGAGCCCCGGCCCACCAGGGAGGCGCCCCGGACGGGCTCGCAGATCTTCCCGTTCCGCACCAGGTAACCCTCCCGGACGGCGAAATTGAATTCCCCGGTGGTGGGGTTCACGGAGCCGCCGCCCATGGCCGCGGCGTAAAGGCCGTTGTCGATGGAGGCGATGATGGCCTCGTTCTCATCCGGCCCTTCCCCGATGAAGGTGTTGGTCATGCGGGAGGTGGGGGTGTACTCGAAGCTCTCCCGGCGGGAGGAGCCGGTGGAGGGGAGCCCCATGCGGCGGCCGTTGAACTTGTCGATCATATAGGTCTTCAGCACGCCGTTCTCGATGAGCACGTTCCGCCGGGTGGGGGTGCCCTCGTCGTCAAAGTTCAGGGAGCCCCAGGCGTTGGGGATGGTGCCGTCGTCGTAGGCGGTGACCTTCTCACCTGCGATCTTCTCCCCCAGTTTCCCGGCGAACTGGGAAAGGCCGAAGGCCACGGAGGAGGCCTCCAGGGAGTGGCCGCAGGCCTCATGGAAGATGACGCCGCCGAAGCCGTTGCCGATGGCCACGGGCATCACCCCCGCGGGGCAGTACCCGGCCTCGGACATCACGATCGCCTGCCGGGCGGCCTCCCGGCCCACGGCCTCCGCGTCCACTTCTTTTTCAAACAGCTCCATGCCCATGCGCCGTCCGGGGCTGCAGGAGCCGGTCTGGGTGCCCCCGTCCTTGGCGTCCGCCAGGGCGGTCACGTTGATCCGGGTCCGGATCCGCCGGTCCGTCGCCCGGATCCCCTCGGTGGTGGCGATGAGAATGTTCTGATCCACGTCCAGGAAGCCGCCGGTGACCTGCCGGATCCGCTTGTCGTAATCGTATGCTCCCCGGCAGGCGGCGCGCAGGATCTCCACCTTCTCCCGGTTGGGCGCGGAGGAGGGGACCACCCGCACCGGGTGGATATTCGTATACAGCCGGTCCCGCAGGACGATGCTGAGCTCCGCCTTTCCCTCCCCCAGGGCCGCGGCGGCCTTTTTGGCGCAGCGCAGAAGCCCCTCCTCGGAGAGATCCACAGTGGTGGCCATGACGCTGCGCAGGCCCTTGTATACCCGCACAGCAGCGCCGCTCACCACGCCGTCGCTGATGGAATCCACCTTTCCGGATACCATGCTGATGGTGTGATTCATGCTGTTTTCCGCAAAGATCTCCGCGTAGTCCGCTCCCGTGGAGACGGCGGCCTCCAGGATCTTTGCGCAGATTTCCCTTGAGATCATCCTAAGACTCCTTCCTGGCCTCCGGTCTCCCGGAGGCTATGATCTGCCTGCGGGGCGCGTCGCCCGCAGATCGGTATCGTTCCTTTCAAGAGTACCACAAAGGCCGTGCGGTTGCAACACAGCCCCAGGCGGGGTAAGGATGCAGAAACCCGGATCCCCTCTCCGTTTTAGAAGAGGGGATCCGGGCTATGGGGGGAAAGGACAGGGTCGTCGGTTCGGTCGTCGTGAGAAAACGGCTCCCTCAGCTGATTGGTCTCTTTTCCGGGTGCTTCGTGTAGTAATCCTCCAGAGCGGCCTGGATGGCCTCCTCCGCCAGGACGCTGCAGTGCATCTTATAGGCGGGCAGCCCGTCCAGCGCCTCCGCCACGGCCTTGTTGGTCAGCCGGCTGACCTCAGACAAAGGCTTGCCCATGATGAGCTCCGTGGCCATGGAGCTGGAGGCGATGGCGCTGCCGCAGCCGAAGGTCTCGAACTTCACGTCCGTAACGATGTCGTCCTCGATCTTCAGATACATCTTCATGATATCGCCGCACTTGGCGTTGCCCACCTGGCCCACGCCGTCCGCATCTTCGATCACCCCCACGTTCCGGGGATTGCGGAAATGATCCATTACCTTTTCGCTGTATAATGCCATCTTTCTTTCCTCCTTACAGGATGAACCGGGCTTTCCCCTGGATGAGATCCCGCCAGATGGGGGAGAAGCCCCGCAGATATTCCACAACTTCTTTCACGTTCCGGATCAGATAGTCCACGTCTTCCTCCGTGGCGTCCTCACCCAGGGTCAGACGCAGGGAGCCGTGGGCCACGTCATGCACCCGCCCGATGGCCAGCAGCACATGGCTGGGATCCAGGGAGCCGGAGGTGCAGGCGCTGCCGGAGGAGGCGCAGATGCCACGGTCGTCCAGCAGCAGGAGGAGGGATTCCCCCTCGATGCCCTCAAAGCAGAAGTTCACGTTCCCGGGAAGCCGCTTCTCCGCGTCCCCGTTCAGGGCGGAATGGGGGATCTCCCGGAGTCCCGCGATGAGCCTGTCCCGGAGGGCCCGGAGCCTGGGCGCCGTTTCCGCCATGTTCCCGGCGGTCTCCTTCAGAGCGGCGGCCATGGCTGCGGCGGCGGCGACGTTTTCCGTCCCGGCCCGTTTGCCTCCTTCCTGGGCGCCTCCCTCGATGAGGTTCACCAGCCGGACCCCCTTTCGGGCATAGAGGAAGCCGATGCCCTTGGGGCCGTGGAACTTATGGGCGGAGGAGGAGAGCATATCGATGTTCTGCTCCTTCACGTCGATGGGCACATGGCCCACCGCCTGGACCGCGTCCGTATGGAACAGGACCCCGTGCTTCCGGCAGACGGCGCCGATCTCCCGGATGGGCTGGATGGTGCCGATCTCATTGTTGGCGTACATGACGGAGACCAGGCAGGTATCCTCCCGGATGGCCGCCTCCAGCTCCTCCACCCGGACGAGGCCGTCCTCGTGCACCGGGAGCAGGGTGACGGAAAAGCCTTCCTCCTCCAGCCGCTTCAGGGTGTGGAGGATGGCGTGGTGCTCGAAGGCGGTGGAGATGATGTGGGTCTTTCCCGCCCGTTTACCCAGGGCAGCGCCGGTGCGGAGGGCCTGATTGTCCGCCTCGCTGCCGCCGGAGGTGATGGTGATCTCCCCGGGGTCTGCCCCGATCACGGCGGCGATCTCCCCCCGGGCCTGCTCCAGGCGCTCCTTGGCCCGCTGTCCCAGGGCGTAGAGGCTGGAGGGGTTGCCGTATTCTTCCTCCAGACAGGCGGTCATGGCTTCTATTGCGGCGCGGCTCATTTTGGTGGTCGCGGCGTTGTCGGCATAGATCATCATGTATCGGACCTCCTTTGCGGTCTTGTCCGCATGATACACCTATTCACCTACTATGTCAATAGGTAAATTTTCTTCAGCCCCCTTGATTTTTGGATTTACCCTGCGGTACAATAGGTGAAACAAAGGGGGGACGGGCCATGATCTCCACAAAGGGACGCTATGCGCTGCGGGTGATGATCGACCTGGCGGAGCACGAAGGAGAGGAGTATCAGCCGCTGAAGGATATCGCTGCCCGGCAGGGGGTCTCCAAGAAATATCTGGAGATCATCGTGAAGGAACTGGTGGAGGGCGGTCTGGTGGCCGGTGTCAGCGGCAAGGGGGGCGGATACCGTCTGTGCCGCCGACCCGAGGAATATCCCGTCGGCGAGATCCTGGAGCGGATGGTGGGGCCCCTTTCTTCCGTAGCCTGCCTCTCCGCCGGGGCGGATCCATGCCCCCGGGCGGCGGACTGCCAGACTCTGCCCCTCTGGGCGGAGTACGACAAGCTCACCCATGATTTCTTTTACGGCAAGACCCTCCGGGATCTGATCCGCAGGGACTGAAGGACGAACTGAGAACACTGATCCCGGCATGCCCTTCGGCGTGCCGGGATCTTTCCGTATCCTTTTTACTCCATCAGGCCGTATTTGACCTTGATCCGGTCCAGCTTCTCCAGCATGGGCTCCGCCGCCAGCCAGAGGAAGAACACCGTGGCCGCGGCGTGGACCAGATCCACGGGGAAGCCGGAGACGTAGTAGGTGAGAAGGAGCTTCCAGTTCAGGGTGCGGGCATAGCTCAGGGCGGCGTAGGGATTCATGATGCCGCCGTAGATCACCAGGGCGGTGATGGCGCCGAAGATGCACAGGGAGACCCGGCTCCGGCGCAGAAGGCCCTTCCGGAACAGCACCCCGGCCAGGAAGCCGATGATCCCGGCGGAGAACATCTGGAAGGGGGTCCAGGTGCCCTGTCCGAAGAGGACGTTGGAGGCCACCATGGTCATGGCGCCCACCAGGAAGCCCGTCTCGCCCCCGAAGGCCACCCCGGCGATGATCACCAGAGCCAGCACCGGCGTGAACATGGGCAGCATGAAGAAGGCGGCCCGGCCCACCACGCCGATGGCGCAGAGCACGGCGATGATCACCAGCTCCCGGGCCTGGGGCTTCCGCCCCTCGAACACCAGGAAGAAGGGGAGCATGGTCTCCAGCATGACCAGCAGGGCGATGAAATAGTACTTTCTGCCCCCCAGATAGTAGACCCCCACGAAGATGGTCAGGGGGATCAGGAGCAGGATGCAGATCGCAGCGGCAATGGTCCGGCGGGAGAGTTTCCGCTTCTCCTTGGGCGTCTGCACCCGCACCGGGCGGTTCGCCCTCCGGCTGAAGGAAAAGGCGCTGATGAGCAGGCAAAGGATCAGCAGCAGGTACAGGGGGATGTTCTCGTAGGCCGCGGAGGTGAGCCCGTCCTCCCGGATCAGGGAGGAGAGGTCCTGCTGGGAGATCGTGTAGATAAAGAGGATGAGGGCCCCCAGGCCGCTGAGACAGCCCAGAAGGATGCGCCACAGAGGCAGTTTCTTCGGTTTGGCGTCCGCGCTGTCTTCGGAAGGTTCCGGCAGGGGAGGCGCCTCCTCCGGCAGCTCCGGTTTCGGCGGCAGTTTTCCGCCGCAGGCGGCCATCACGTCCGTGGGGGTCACCGCCTCCGGCAGGAGGCCCCGGGCCATGCGGTTGGCAGAGGTGGTGTAGAAGCTGTTGCCGGAGAAGAACTGCCGCGGCCTGCCCTCGGAAACGATGTTCCCGTCGAAGAACAGGGCGCAGCGGTCCGCGTAGGCGGCGCAGAATTCCACGTCATGGCTCACCATGAAGATGGTGACGCCCCGGCGCTGCAGAGTTTTGAGGATCACGGCGAAGACCTGCTTGAACTCCGCGTCCAGCCCCTTGGTGGGCTCGTCCAGCAGAAGGATCTCCGGCTCCAGGAGCAGCACCTTGGCCAGGGCCGCCCGCTGCTGTTCGCCCCCGGAGAGGTCGTAGGGGTGCCGGTCCAGGAGCTCCTCCAGACGGCAGAGCTGCACCGCCCGGGCCACCCGGGCTTCCTGCAGGGCTTTATCCGTCCCCGTGCCCCGGAAGAGTTCGAACAGGTCCTCCCGCACGGTTTTCTTCACGAACAGGGTCTGGGGATTCTGGGGCAGGGTGCCCGCCCGGCCGGTCAGCCGGATCTCTCCCCGATAGGGCTTCTGCAGACCGCCCACCAGGGAAAGGGTGGTGGTCTTGCCGGTGCCGTTGCCCCCCAGGAGGGCCAGGAACTCTCCCTTTTTCACCTCCAGGCTCACGCCCTTCACCACGTCGGGCAGGTCCTTGTCGTATTTGAACCACACGTCCTCCAGGGCGATGGCGGTTTCCTCCCCGGCGACGGGGACCGGCTCCGCCGGAAGCTCCCCCAGGGGGCGGCGCCGGGCATAATCCGCAAGCCAGTCCCGCCCGTCCCGTACGGTGATGGGGCAGGGAGCGGCGTCCTCCGCGCTGGCCCACACCCGCATGGCGGTGGGCATCGCCAGGAACATGCCGTGACCGGCGCCCCGGAGGGTCTCTCCCACCTCTTTCGGGGCCCCGTCCGCAATGATCCGGCCCCTGTCCATCACCAGTACCCGGTCGGAGAGGGGGAAGGCCTCCTCCAGCCGGTGCTCCGTCAGGAGGATGGTGGTGCCCAGTTCCCGGTTCACCTTGCCGATGGTGGCCAGAAAATCCGAGGCGGCGATGGGGTCCAGCTGACTGGTGGGCTCGTCCAGGATCAGCACCGAGGGCTGCATGGCCATGATGGAGGCCAGGTTCAGCAGCTGCTTCTGGCCGCCGGAGAGCTCCGCGACGTTCTGATAGAACCAGGTCTGGATGCCGAAGAAGGATGCCATCTCCGCCACCCGGCTGCGGATGGTGGGGGTGTCGTACCCCAGGCTCTCCAGACCGAAGGCCAGCTCATGCCAGACCTTGTCCGTCACGATCTGGTTCTCCGGGCTCTGCTGCACGAAGCCGATGCGCTCGCTCTGAGTCCGGTGGTCCAGCTCCGCCAGGGGGCGGCCCTCAAAGAGGATCTCTCCCCGCAGGTCCCCGGCAGGGGCCAGAACGGACTTGAGCTGCCGCAGCAGGGTGCTCTTTCCGCAGCCGGAGGGGCCGCAGAGGGTGACGAACTGTCCCTGGGGGATGGAAAAGGTAAGGTGGGATAAGGTGTCCTGCCGCTGCTCCGGATAGGCGAAGCTCAGGTCCCGGACCGCAAACGTTTCCATTTCACATCCTCCCTTCCGTTCAGGATCAGCGGGGTCAGGCAAAGGGCCAGGTAGACCAGGAAAAAGCTCAGAGGGAAGGGGCCGAAGCCCGCCCCCTTGATGGAGGGATAATACCGGAAGGCCAGGGCGCCGCTGATCCATCCGAAGAGGATGTACCAGCAGCAGAAGCCGATCCAGAGCAGGGCATAGGCGTCCCGGCTGTCGAAGCGGTAGATGGAAAAGGCGCTCCGCCCCGGAAGTCCGTAGCCCCGGCTTTTCATGCTGTCCGCCGTTTCGATGGCGTTCTCCAGGCTCCAGGTCACCAGGATGGAAAAGATGGTGATCCCGTGCCGCATCCGCTGGAGGACGCTGCCGTCGGACACGTCCCGCCCGATGCACTGCTGGGCGGTGCGGATGGTCTTCATCTGGGCGGTGAACCGGGGCACGAAGCGGAGGGTCATGCTCAGCACCAGGCTCAGAGCGGGGATGATCCGCCCGAAGAGGTACACGAACTTATCCGAGGTCATGACCTCGTTGTAGCAGGAGAACCATTGGATGATGCCGATGAGCATGAAGGCGGAAGCCAGACCGTAGACCAGGCTCTCCAGGGTGATGGGGTTATCGTTGGGGGTATAGGCCAGGATGGTGACCCCCTCGTGGTTGAAGGCGGGGTTCAGGATGGCCGCCAGGATCATCATGGGCAGCAAAAAGCGGAGAGAAAAGCGCAGTCCTTTTCTCCCCTTGAGATAGAGGTTGTACGCCATGGCGCTGCCCAGGGAGATCACCAGGCAGGCCGGATGCATGAAGCACATGCCGAATACCAGCACCAGGGCGAAATAGAGAAAATTCACCAGGGGGTGGTAGCCGGAGAAGGCGTCCCGATTCCGCATTATTTACCGTATCCTTTGGCGATCACCCGGAGCTGATCCCCCACGGCCTTCAGCTGGGGCCGCTTCAGACTGGTGCTGATCTCATGGGTGAGGTATTTGGGCTCCGCCCGGTCGATGATCCGCACGCATTGGGGATCCGTCCAGGGGCGGTGCCGGTCGATGCTCTGGATATGGGAGTAGGAGTAGCCGAAGGCAGAGAAATACTCCTTGGGGAAGTCCGCCGGCATCGCGCCCACGGTTTTCCGGCAGTAGGCCCCGCTGACGGACTGGTGTAGATGGACGCCGCAGATCCTTTTTGCCAGCTCTCCGTGCTTTTCGATCATGGAGAGGATATACCGGATCCCGTCCCCCTGGCTGCGGATGGACCAGTTGGCGTTCATCAGGTGGCCCGTGTCCAGCATGATCCCCACCCGGGGATACTTGATCCCGGAGAGGAGATACTCCGTCTTTTCCGGCTCCGTGAAGGTGAAGCCTGGCCACCACTGGTTCTCCACAAGAAAGTCGAAGGTGGGCTCCACCCCGTCCAGGAGGATGTTGATGAATTCGATGGCCCCATCCAGGACCTCCTTGTCCGTATGGAACCATTGATAGGTGTACCCTTCCTCCAGGGATACGTCCGAGACGTGGAAGACCATATAGGGGGGCCTGAAGCGCAGGGCCAGGGCCAGATCGTCCCGGAACTGCCGCATCAGATCCTCCGGCTGAGTCCCCCGGTATACCTGCCCGATCTCCTCCCAGGAGCGGAATTTCCGCAGCAGGGCCTTTTCGTCGTGCCGCCAGAAATCCAGCCAGTCCGGATAAAAGGTCATATGCCAGCCGGAGACCAGTGAAGGGGAAAGGGTATCGTCCAGGTCGTCCGGATCCGCGATGGCTTCGATCCCATCCAGCCCCAGGGCCTTGATCTCCTCCGCCAGCCTGTCCCAGCTGCCGAAGGGTTTGATGCAGTAGGAGGAAAGGGGAAAATTCGTGCTTTGGATCATGGTCGTACACCAGCCTTTGCGCGCCGGATAGGCGCGAATATTTATTCGATTTTTCTATTATAAGGGTTTGACCGCCGGATTTCAACTCCAGCTTCTCTTACCGGTGGGGAAGGCAGAAAAGCGGCCGGGGCGTGCCGCTGCACGCCCCGGTACCGGTACGCGGTTCATTCGATCCCGGTCAGATCGAATCCCTCCAGCCATTTCGTCGCGGTCTCGCAGACCTCCCGGAGGCAGGCCTCGTCGAAGGGCGTGGTCAGACCGGCGTTCAGCAGCAGGTCGACGAAGGTGCGGCTGCCGCCCTGTTCGGTGTAGGCCATATACCGATTCCAGGCTTCCGCCTCGTCCTTCCGGATCATTGCCCAGAACTCCAGGGCCACGGTCTGGGCCAGGCAGTAGTCGATGTAGTAGAAGGGGTAATCGTAGATGTGCAGCTGGCTCTGCCAGCGTTCGCCGTCCCCGTAGAAGGGGATGTCCCCGTCCAGCTTCAGCCAGGGCTGGTAGATGCCCATGAGCCGCTTCCACTCTGCGTGGCGCTCCTTGGGGGTCAGCTCCGGATGCTCGTAGACGATATGCTGGAAATGGTCCACCATGGTGCCGTAGGGGATGAAGGTGATGGCGTCGGCCAGGTGGCTGTACATGAACTTCCGGGCGTCGGGCCCGAAGAAGCCCTCTGCGTTCCGCCAGCCGAAGAACTCCATGCTCATGGAGTGCACCTCGCAGGCCTCCGCGCTGGGATCGGCGTACTCCGTGGGGATGCGCTTGCGGTTCATCCAGTAGGCAAAGGCGTGGCCCGCCTCATGGGTGACCACCTCCACGTCCCCCTGGGTGCCGTTGAAGTTGGCGAAAATGAAGGGCCGCTCATACAGCTCGATGGAGGTGCAGTAGCCGCCCGCCTGCTTTCCTTCGGTGGAGAGTACGTCCATCAGCCCCTCCTCCCGCATGGTGCGGTAGAAGTCGCTTGTCTCGGGGGAGAGCGCATCGTAGAACTTCTGCCCCTGGGCCAGGATATCCTCCGCCGTGCCCGCGGGCCGGGGATTGCCGCTGCGGATGCTCAGGGCGGCGTCCGCGTAGGACAGGGGAT
>JAEEGI010012908.1_pt1 | contig 17796 bp, 17 predicted proteins | sample 8958751 | NCBI WGS metagenome assembly JAEEGI01 (sample SAMN16246545, study PRJNA631951) | gut metagenome | biome: gut microbiome; feature: rumen; material: KS-attached | host: Bos | place: Iran: Karaj | collected 2018-10 | reverse complement strand
ACGCCAACGGCGTTCAATGCTGGCCTCGGTCATGTCCAAGCAAGCTTGGCCGCGACGCTCGGCCTACGCATTTGTCTAACTTCCTACTAATTACTATATTGCACATCTGTATATCGACTAGAGGTGCTAGATGGCAAATATTGTAGATGGTAGTGTTTTAGATAAAGAGTTGAACCCAGAACAGGCCGCAGCCGCAAAGAAAATTAACGGTCCGATGCTGATTCTTGCTGGTGCAGGTTCTGGAAAGACGCGTTGCATTACTTACAAAATTGCTCATTTGGTTTCTTTCCATAACGTGGAATCCAATCGCGTTTTAGCGGTGACGTTTACGAACAAGGCCGCTCGCGAAATGAAGGACCGTATCCAGAAACTTCTGGATAACCGCTTGCCGTTCATGTGGATGGGAACGTTCCACTCCGTGTGCCTTAAGCTTTTGAAGCTCTGCCTCGCAAAAGATTTTGTGATTCAGGCGCTTGGCGGCAAATGGTTCGATGCGAACTTTTCGATTTACGATGATGATGACCAGAAGCGAATTCTCAAGGAAATTTTGAAGGACGATCTGGGCGATGATTACGATGCTGCGGAACTGAAAAAAGTTCACGGTGCGATTTCGCGTTACAAGAACACGATTTTGTACAAAGGCGACAAGGCAACGTTGCAGACTCCGGATATCGCGATGTTGAATGCGGAATTCGCCGATCAAGAACGCTATGCCCGTTATTACGCCGCTTACCAGAAAAAGCTTGCGGAATCGAATGCGATGGATTTCGATGACTTGCTTTTCAATACGGTCAAGATGTTGCAGATGGTGCCTCGATTGGTCGAGTCTTTGCGTCATCAATTCCAGTACGTTGTCGTGGATGAATATCAAGATACAAACGACGTTCAGTATGAACTTTTGAAATTGCTCATCAATCCGGAAACCAAAAACGTGACGGTGGTGGGCGATGACGACCAAAGTATTTACGGCTGGCGCGGCGCAAACATCAAGATTATCCGCAACTTCCACCGCGATTTCGCCCCGGTGACGATTGTAAAGCTGGAACGCAATTACCGCTCGACTGCAAATATTGTGAAGGGTGCCGGTTCCGTGATTGCTCATAACGTCCGCCCTGCAGAAATGCAGAAGAACGTGTTCTCCAAGGAAGAAGCGGGCGAGCTCATTCACGTGCGCTATTTTGAAGATGACCGTTCCGAAGCTTCGAACATCGCAAAGGCGATTGCGCAGGCCGGGCCTGATTTTTATGCAAAGACGGCTGTTTTCTACCGCACCAACGCACAGTCGCGTGTGCTCGAAAAGGCTCTCAACGATTTGCGTATTCCGTCGGTGATTTTTGGCGGAACAAGATTCTGGGACCGCAAGGAAATCAAGGATATTTTGGCCTATTTGCGCGTGCTAGCGAACGAAAAGGACGATGCCGCCTACTTGCGTGTGATTAACACTCCGCCGCGTGCCATCGGCAAAACGACTGTCGAAGGCGTTCTTGCAAAAGTTAAAGCGGGCGAGGGGTCGTTGTGGGACAATTTGTTGGCCGAAGCGAACGGCACGGGGCGCGGCGCGCCGAAGCTGAAAGGCTTTACCGACCTTGTCATCCGTTGGAAAAACATGATGAATTCGGGTGAAACTCCGCTCCCGATTCTCGCCGAGACGATTATCAACGATACGGGTTATAAGGATTTCTTGCGCAAGGAAGACGAAACCACCGCTGATGAACGCATTGCAAACTTGGACGAAATGATTAACGCTATCCGCGAATTTGACGAAGACCATCCGGGAGCGACTCTCGATGCTTTCTTGCAGGATATTTCGCTTTTGACGGATGGCGACAAGAAAGTCGATACGTCGAAGGGCCTTGTGACGCTCATGACAATCCACATGGCTAAAGGTTTGGAATTCAATACGGTTCATTTGGCGGGCTGCGATGACGAAATTTTCCCGCTCGTGCGCGGAACGTCGATGCTATCAATGGCCGAAATCAACGAGCAAATGGAAGAAGAACGCCGCCTGTTCTACGTGGGCTGTACCCGCGCCGAAAAGAAACTTTATCTGTACCATGCGGAACGTAGGTTTTTCCAGGGAAACATTCGTCCTTTTGCTCCGTCTAGGTTCCTCAAGGAATTGGACCCGTCGGTTGTGGACTTTACGCCGTGCTTGAATACTCGTCCGGGCGTGCCTGATTTTGTAGGCAATACTCGTTCTAAGCCGTCTTATGGTTCTTACGGCTCGTCAAGTTTTGGTTCCCGTCCGTCTTATGGTTCTTCGGGATCTTTCGGAAGTTCTCGCTCATCCGGAGGCTCTTACGGCAGCAATTCGTATGGCTCGCGTAGCGGTTCCGGCAGTTATGGCGGAGGCTCGTACGGTTCTCGCCCGGCGGCGGTGCCTGCGTCCATCAAGAAAAACGATAAGCACATTGTTTATCGCAATCCGATTAAGGTGGCTTCGCCAAAGCCTGCTGCACCAAGCGGTCCGCGTGTAGTCTATGATGAATATAGCCAAGTTGCAAACCAGAATCCGTACCACGTTGGAGCACGAGTGCGACATTCCAAGTACGGAAACGGTGTTATCGTCAAGGCTTACGGCAGTGGTGATGGTGCTCGCGTCGATGTGCGCTTTGACCGCGACAGCATGAACCGCACAATCATCCTCAAGTATGCCGCACTGGAAATCGTTGGGTGATTGAGGTGTGAGGTTGGGGCTTACGCCCCTTTGAGGTGTGAGCATTGTCTTTTTGGAGAGTGTACAGCCCCCGATAGGATTCGGTCTTTATCCTTTGCAATGTCATGCCGGACTTGTTCCGGCATCACCATTCTCGTATCGCGTCATGTTGAGCGAATGCGAAACATCTAGTGCATTGTCCTTACATGTAAATTTTCATAAAAACGCTTGGCGTTGTTTTTGCGATTTTGTAAATGATATTCAGATGTACTCACGTTTGCAGTGCTGAAAGAATGCGAGGCGAATATGGAAATGTGTAAAATGAAAAATTTTTTCATCGCGATTGTCGTCGCAAGTGTTGCCTTTGTACTTTCTGGTTGCAAAGAAGAAAAAGGGCAAGAAGAAATTTCAAGCAGTTCAACGATTGTCCATGAAGAAAATGGCCAAAACGGTTCGGTAGTAGCCCAAGAAAATAAAACGGAGTATGTGACGGATTCCGGTAAAGGTGGTATAGGAAGTGCTGCTTGGATAGAAATTCTCCCTGGACCTGGAATAAATTATTGGAAAAATGCTAAAAAGGGCCATGTTAAGGTTCCTTCTTTTAGTGATATTGATTTAAAGTTTGAAAAGGACGCTAATCGTTCTTCTTCAGATGTTATGAAAGTTGTTCGTCAGCGTACACCAGGCCTTCGCCATATTTATAACCAACGTTTGAAAAGTAATTCTGGTCTTCAGGGTGTAATTACGTTAAAAATTACAATTGCCCCTAGTGGCGAAATTCTTGATGTTTCCATCTTTTCATCTACAACAAAAGATTATGATTTTGATGCAGAAATACAAGAAAAAGTAAGTTGTTGGACTTTTGGCAAAATAAAATCAGGCAAAACAACCGTCACAATGCCGTTAATCTTTTCTAAATGAACTTTGTTTGCTAACAGTTGTTTGCAAAATGAACGCCCGACAAAACAACCTCTTGCTTTTCTTGAACGCATTTGTTAGATTATAGTCAACGGTTCTGATGAACTGACTTTATTATATCGTTATCTATATCCTTTCTTATATCGTTTGCTATATAAACTTGTCTCTAAAAAAGAGAAAGGATAATTCATGGACATTGAAGAAAAACAGGCGGCAAAAAAGCCTCACGATGCTTTTTTCCGTTGGCTATTTGCAGATGTTAAGCATCTCAGGTATTTGCTTGAACTTGCTGGTAAAATAAATATTGATGTGGGGGAGTTCCTCGCTGCGGTAAATTTGGACACGCTTGTCCGCATTCCGGATTCGTATTCTGAGGTCTATGAAACGGGTGATGCAGATTTGGCATTCCGTGTTAATGTTCTGACGGGCGCACCCGTATTTGTTGGAATCCTTGTGGAGCACAAGTCCGGTCGCGATGCCGATACGTTCAATCAGCTTGCGCGTTACATGCGTTCCGTGATGAAACGCTTTGACGAGGGGCGCCTATTTGACGGCCTCCCGACGATGGCTATCATATTCTATAACGGGCGTGAAAACTGGAACCCGCTAGAATTGCTTGAGAAGGACTATCCCGCATATTTTCACGGCATGGTGCTGCCGTTCCGCTGTGCGTTTGTGAATATGTCGGACATTCCGGACAGCGATTGCCTCGCTTGCGAAGATGTCGCGACAGGCTTAGGAATCGCGATGATGGCGCACGCTTACGACAAGGATGCCATCCTTGATATATTTAACCGGTTCAAGCCGAGATTGCGAAAAATGCCAGACAAGGAGTGCTCTTGTTTGCTCGAAAAAATTAGTGTATATTTGACGGAGTATCTCGGTAAAGAAGTTATGAAGGAGTTGAACATGGCTTTCAAGAGCATTGGACAGAAGTACGGATTCGTCAGTGCCGGCGATTCTTTCCGTCAGGAAATCGCCGATGCGCAAGCCAAGGCGAAAAAGCTGATTAACGAAGAACGTCAAAAAGCCGAGAATGCAGAAGCGGAATTAGCTCAGAATCGAAACGATACTGAAGCCGTTTTGCGTGAAATGGGAATGTCCGATGAAAAAATTGCCGAAATGCAAGCCAAATTAGAGGCTCTTCGGCAAAGCAGGCGTTCCAGATAAAAAATGAAAAATTAAAGATGAAAAATTAAAAATGAAATTTTTATTCTTAATTCATAAATCCTAATCACCAACCACTAACCACTAATCACTAAAATTTTCTATCTTGCACTCCGTAAAAAATGAGGTAATCATGCTTGAACGTGAAGAAGTTTTGAAACTCGCGAAGTTGTCTCGCTTGAGTATTGCAGAAGAAGATATTCCGTCTATCAAGGGTCACTTGGACAAGATGCTCGACCATCTCGAAGCCTTGAAGGCTTTGGACCTTTCGAACGTGGAACCGATGACCGCCGTCGAAAACGGCGCGACCATCCTCCGCGAAGATGTGCCGGTGCAGGGCTTTACGCTCGATCAGGCTTTTGCGAATGCTCCGGCGGTTGAAAACGACCATTTTGCCATCCCGAAGGTGATGTAGTCGGCGCTTTTTTGCGCTTTTGAAGCCTTTGCGACGTATTCCGGTTGCGTTTTGACACATCCCGTGTCATTTGGTGCATTCCGGTGCTTTCGTTGTTCATCGACGCTTTTGAATTTCGCATGGTCAGTTGCATCGTTCCTGCCCGCATGGGTTCGTCCAGATTCCCTGGAAAGCCACTCCTGATGCTCAACGGTAAGGAGATGATTGTGCGTACCATGGAACGGGCTATGCTTGCCGGTTGCTTCGAACGTATCGTCTGTGCGACGGATAGCGCAGAAATCGAAGCGGTGGTCACGGCGGCGGGCTTTGACTGCGTGATGACGGGCGAATGCGCTACTGGTTCGGACCGCGTGGCGGAGGCCGCCAAAAAGCTCGGTCTCGACTTGGTCGTGAATCTTCAGGGCGACGAACCGCTTGTGGAGCCTTCGGTGCTTCGCGATGTTGCAAAAGAGCTTGAGAAACACCCCGACTGCTGGGTGACGGTGGCGTGCCCGCTTAATCCGTCAGAAGCAGAACTCAAGACCGTCGTGAAAGTGCTCGTTCGCGATGGTATGGCAATCGACTTTACTCGGTCGGTGTTGCCTGCAGAAGCTGGTCACTGGTTCCAGCACCAAGGCATTTACGCTTACTCCCGCGAGTCCCGCGATGAGTTTGCGTCGCTTCCGCAGAATAAAATAGAGCTGGAGCGTTCGTTGGAGCAAATGCGAATCCTGGGGCGCCGCCCCATCCGCATTGTCAAGAGCGCTTACCCGAGCATCTCTGTCGATGTCCCTTCGGACGCCGAGCAGGTTGAAAATATTTTGCTAGATCGTTTGCTATATCCTTTGCTAGATGAACATTCACAAAAAGGCAATGAACGTATCTGAAAAAAGAATACTCAAACTCGCAATAATCCTCTTTACAATTGGTCTTGTCATCCGCTATCTCCCCTGGGGGCTCCCGTCTATTGAAAGTTTCGAGGTGGGGGATGCTATCGTCGTCGCGAATACTTCTTTGGGAACGCTTGAAAATGCAGATCCAGAAAAAGCGAATCTCGAAAAAACTGCTCCCGGAGCGATGGCTAGTGCGGATTCCGCTGGCGTTGTAAATAAAATAAATACCCCTACAGAACTTGTCCATACGACTGAGCAGGAGGGGGCGGTTCAATTTGAAAATCACCGAAAACCTAAGAAAAAAGTCTCGCTTCCACTCCACATCAATACCGCGAGTGTCGATGATTTGTGTGCCCTAAAAGGGGTCGGACCCAAGCTTGCCGAGAAAATTGTCGAGCGAAGAAACGCCGCTGGACCGTTCAAAGGCCCCTCAGACCTCAAAAAAGTGCATGGAATTGGAAAGAAAAAACTTGAAAACATGTTACAATCGATAATTTTTGATTAGTTTTAGGATATAAAACTTTACATAAGCATTTTTATGAGTGAAACGAAGCTATATCTAGGTATTGAAGTCAGCGACACTTCCATGAAAGTCGCTCTTGTGGATCCTTCCGCAAAAAAGGTTCTCAAGGCTGCAGTCCTGCCGACGGAGTGCAACCCTGTTTACGACATCTTTCTTTTCGAAAGTACGCTCCAGCAATGGGTCGATGATAACAAAATCGAAAACATTGAAGCGACCTCGGTCACGATGCCTGCAACGATGTCTATCATCCGTAAAGTTTATGTTCCGCCAGAGGCTGTTTCTAGCAAGGAGCAGTATTTGGATTGGTATCTGGAATTGTTTACCAACGCAGAAGCTAATGCTTATATCGTCGATTCCAAGACGTTAAGTGGCGATGATTCGTTGGGTTACAACGAACTTGTGATGGCCGTCCGCAAGGAGTGGGTCGATGCTCTTCGCAAGGGGTTCCGTTCTCGCGTGCTCTCGCCGAAGTCGATGGAAGTCGATGTGCTTTCGCTCATGAACGTGATGGATGTGGGCGAAAAAATCAAGGATGCCGTTTGCGTCGTGAAGGCGGACTTCTCTGGCGTGACGCTTGTCTGGATGCGTCGCGATGAACTTTTGGCGTTGCGCTGCGTATCAACCCTTTCGATGGTCGGTAAGACCGAAGATGCGGCGTACCCGATTTTGGCCAATGAAATTGTCGAACAGATGAAGCTTGTCCAGTCCGAAAATGCCATCAAGGGCGTGACCGACGTTCGTTTGTGCGGTGAAATGGCTTCGAACGAATTGTTCGTGAATATCCTCATGGATAAACTTCCGGAATACCAGGTGTCGCTGGTGACTGGCTTGTCGCAACTCCCGTCTGATGAAAGCGTGAACCCGGTTGATATGATTTGCTGTGTCGGTGCCGTTGGTGCCGCACTGAATTTGGTGGAGGGAATATGATTCACATGAACCTTATTGCTGTGGCTGAAAAGAACGCCACTTTGGGCAATTTGTCGCAGCATTTGCATGTGACGAACGTGGTGGAAGTGGAACGCCGCCATAAGAAGAGAGTCATGACGGCTGCTGTTGCTGCTGTCGTTGTCTTTGCCGCTGTCAGTTTGTTTTTGAAAGTGGCTGGCGTTCCAGCTGCGCTTGACGGGGTTCTCCCGGAATCTTATCTGAATTTGATTGGTGCAAAGAAGGCTGCCCCGACGGCCCCTGCCGGTCCGACTGCCGAACAAATTGCTGAAATGGAAAGAGCTGCTGCTCAGAAACGTGCGGCGATGCCTGTGAAGGAGCTTGTGGGCGAAATAAATCCGCAGGTGTTGTTTAATAACAAACGAAGCGAATATGAAAGCTATTTGCCGCTTGAAAAGCTTTCGTTCCAAAAGACTTCTTTGTCGCAGTTCATGTCGTTCCTCAATACGGCTGTGCCCGACGACATTGGGTTCTCTGAAGTTGTTTATCAAGCGCCGAACTACTACTATTTGCGTGGTATTGCGATGAAAACATCTTCTCAGCATACGCTCATGGATAGACTCAAGGCCGTGACTAAGGATCTCAAGTCGGATATCGCTTCTGAAGCGGCGACGGAGGTTTCTGTGTTTGGCAAGTTCTCTGTTCCACAGACGCGCCTTGATGCCGTGCGTCAGTTTGTGCCTTCTGCTGAAATTGCTGCCGAAGTCAAGGCGATTAAAGCTTTGGGCTCTGCGAATAAAGTTACTTTGAAGGGCTTTGAAAAGCCTGTTGTCGAAGACTTTGGCGTGTATAAACGTTATGCGTACTATGTGACTGCAACGACGGACTTTGCCGATATGCTGAACTTCTTCAATGCGTTTGCTGAATCCCCGATCCGCATGGGCGTGCCCAAGGTCGATCTCAAGTTCGCAAAGAAGTTCATGGTCGCATCAATGCGTATGGAAATGTTCGTTCTCCGCTAGTATGCCGATACGTATCACTGGCGGTTTGCTGCGGGGACGCAATATAGAGTCCCCGGATTCCATGAAGACTCGTCCAACAGCTTCCCGTACAAGGGAAGCTCTCTTTAATATATTGCAGGGAGTCGAAGGGTTCCGCATGCTGGACTTGTTTGCCGGGAGCGGTATCATGGGGCTTGAAGCGATTAGCCGTGGGGCTGCAAGCGTGACTGCTGTTGAACTGGCTCGTCCGCAAGTACGGATGATTGAGCGTTCGTATAAGGCCGTTGGCGTTTTTGACAAACTTAAATTGTTAGAAACAAACGTGCTTACGCTCAAGAAAGAAGTTCTTTGTGCGGAAGAAGGCTTTGACTTAATTTATGCAGACCCTCCGTTTAAGGATATGGACTACCCGGACTTGCGACCGTTCATCGAATGGCTGAATCCTGGCGGAGTTGCGGTATTCGAAGCTCCGAGCCGGAAGTTGCCTGCTTGGGCCACAGAAGATGGCTTTCAGGGGCAGGTCCGTCGCTACGGCGAATCCTCGTTGATAATTTTTAGGGGTTAGGTGTTAGGCGTTAGGTATTAGGAAGAGTTACAGCACTTAGCACATCTGTAAAGGGACGGCAACTTTAGAAAGTTGTCATCCTGGAACGGAACGTAGTGGAGTGATAGGATCCATAAGCGTTCTGTGAAGTCTCTCGTCTCGCATTTAAAGCGGTGAAGCCGTGGCCTAATTCCTCTTTTATTTCTTGCCGTTGCATTTTTTTGTAAATTTAAGCCATGGTGCGGAACTTGAATACACACAAAAATGCAGTCGCGGAAAATGAACGTGATGTGAATCGTCGCGGTCTGCGCGTGGCAGTTTTTGCCGGTTCGTTCGACCCGATTACCGTCGGGCATTTGGACCTTGTGAAGCGCGCCGCAATGATGTTCGATTCCTTGTTTGTCGTTGTCGCGCAGAACGCAAGCAAAAAGAACATGTTCGATGCCGAAACCCGCAAGGCGATGGTGGAGGAAGCTGTCTCTGGAATTCCGAACGTTTCGGTTGCTGTCCACGATGGACTGACCGTCGATTTCATGAAGTCCGTGAACGCCCGTTATCTCGTTCGCGGAATCCGCAATGCGTCTGACCTCGACGCAGAACAGGCGGTTGCATGGAACAACAAGGTCATTTATGGGGTGGGCGATATCGAAACTGTGTTTTTGATGAGCGCGCAGGAACACCTCGCAGTAAGCAGTAGCCTTGTCCGTGAACTCCTCAAGTGCGGCAAAGAAAAATCCTTGGCCGAACGGAAGAATCTCTTGTCGAAATTCGTTCCGAAAAATATTGTTAGAATGCTTTTAATTGCGTATAGGAAAACTTATGAAACCCTTTAAATATTTAACAAAACCCTTGCAGGTCTTGTTGCTTGCGAATGCTGCAATTTTTTTGATGGCTTTGTTTGGGAAAAGTCTTGCTCTGAATTTGCCGGGTGTCGGTTATGGTAGTTTACGCGAATATATCGTTTATTTCGGGGCGTTTTTCCCGACGAGTCCGCTCGAAGTATGGCGTTACGTGACGTATATGTTTGTCCATGTCGATTTTATGCACTTCTTCTTCAACATGCTGATGCTTTGGATGTTCGGCTCCGAAGTGGCGGAATGGATGGGGACGCGGCATTTTGTGTCGATGTACTTCTTTTGTGGTATTTTTGCGGCGTTGTTCAGTTTCTTCATGTGCTTGCTCGGGCTTACGAACAATCCGATTATCGGTGCGTCGGGAGCGTTGATGGGTATCTTTGTCGCCTATTACAAGTTCTTCCCGGAACGCATGCTCCTCATGTTCTTTATCATCCCGATGAAAATCAAGCATGCTATATGGGTGATGATTTTCTTGGATATTTTCTTTGCAGGTTCAGGTGACATGATTGCGCATTTTGCCCACTTGGGAGGCGTTGTCGCCGGTTTCATTTATATGGCAATTTACCAGAACGGCTCGAATGTTCTTTACAATTCCCCGTTGTCTGGGTTGTTCCGCCTGTTCTCTCGCAATCCTGAAAAATATAATCGAGCAAGTTCATCGCGCTCATCATCTTACCGCCGCGATAGCGTTGAAGAACCGGAAGTTCTCGAAGGTGAAGTGTTCTACGTAGATGAACAGAAACGCATGGACGATATTCTCAAGAAAGTGGAACGCGAAGGCATCCAGTCCTTGAGCGAATCGGAACGTGAATTTTTATTGAAAGCGGGCGACAAGTTGCGTCGCCGTCGCGGAGGATTCTAATGAAAAAAGTACTTGGTATGGGCGCAGCCCTTGTTGATATTTTGGCTAACGTAAGCGATGAATGGATTGCGGCGCAGGGCGTGCAGAAGGGCGGCATGAACATGGTCGATTGGCCGCAGATGGAAAAGTTCCTGGGTTCGCTTGAAAATCCGATTCGCGTTCCGGGCGGCTCGACTTGCAATACGATGGTGGGCGTTGCACGTCTCGGTGGCAAGGCTGCATTTATCAGCAAGGTGGGCGATGACGAACTCGGCAAGCTTTTCCAAGCGCATTTGAAGAACAACGGCGTGGAATCGAAGGTCGGCCTCTCCGAAGCGGCTACTGGCTGCGTGTTCTCTGCCGTGACGCCGGATGCGCAGCGTTCGATGTGGACGTATCTTGGTGCTTCTGATTTCTTGGGTTCGGACGATTTTACGCCGGCTCTCTATGAAGATGTTGGACTTTTATATGCCGAAGGCTACCGTGCGTTCAACGGCGAATGCTTCAAGAAGTCGTTTACGCTTGCCCGCAGTCTCGGTGTCGAAACGGCTCTCGATTTCAGCTCTTTTGGCGTGGTCGATGCTTGCCGCAAACTGTTCGATGAACTTTTTGCAGAAAAAATGATTGATATCATCATCGCGAATGAAGACGAAGCTTTTGCTTATGCCGGTGTGAAGGAAGACGCAGCACTCGAAGTTTTGGCGAAAAAGGCGAAAGTCGCTGTCGTGAAGATTGGCAAACGCGGAGCCTTGATTGCAAAGGATGGCGTGGTGACGCGTGTTTCTGCGGGGGCAGCAAAGGCGATTGACACGACGGGGGCTGGCGACCTGTGGGCGTCGGGATTCCTTTACGGCTACATGAACGGCTGGGACATGGAACGCTCAGGCAACCTCGGCAGTATCGTTTCGAATGAAGTTGTGCAGGTCATGGGAGCGCAAATCCCGGAAGAGGGCTGGCAGCGCATTCATGCTCAGATGTAGTTGAGGATATATGTTTTCTGTTGTTCGTTCTTTTGTGAAGTTGTTTGCTGTCGTTGCTTTTGCGGTATCGCCGGTGCTTGCCCAAAGTGCTAAAGGTGCGGCTCAGGATGCCGAAAAGGCGGAACTCGTTGCGGAACTTGCCGTTCGCGATAGCGTGATGGCTCTCCGCGACAGCTCTTGCACTGTCGAGAAAAACTCGCTGCGTTCGGAACTCGAAGTCGAACGTGCAAAATGCGAAAACTGGGAGCAGAGCTACAACACACTCAAGAAGAACAACGAAACTTGTGCAAAAGCTCTCGGTGTCGCAATGGAAGCCAGTCAGGAGCAAACTGAAAAAATCGAAAAGCAAAAAAAGGCGGACGAGGATAAGCAAGCCTCGGACCGCGCGATGGCTTCTATGTCGATGGCGGCGAGTTTTGGCGTAGGCATGCTTATCATGTGGCTTATCATGAAATAACTTTTTAGGCAATCGCGGTCGCCGCGGTGGGGGTTGATATGAATAAATTTGCTTTTGTCTGTAGTTTGCTCCTGGGGGCAACTTTCGGCATAGGTATTTCGTTTGCTAAAAAGGCGGATGCACCGGCGGGGCCGTTCCAGATGGGTTCTGCGCTGAAGCCGATTGCTTCGATCCCTATGACGACGGCTGAAATTTCATCGTTCATGCCCGAAAAGAAGGTGCTGTTCGTTGTCGGCGGCGAAAATGTCCTTGAAGTCGTGGATATGGCGGACCCCAAGAATCCGAAAAAGGTCAGCGAAGTCAAGCTACCGGGAGGTGCCTCCAGCGTTACGGTTCACGGTGACCTCGTGGCGGTGAGTCTGCTCAACAATCCGGAATGGAAGATGGGCCATGTGCAGGTGATGCGTTACAATAAAGGGCTTGAAGTGCTGGGCGTGCACGAACTTTGCTACATGCCTGACATGATTACGTTTACGCCGGATGGAAAAAATTTGCTTGTGGCTTGTGAAGGCTCGCCGGACGAGACATTCTCTGAAGACCCGGAAGGCGGCATTGGTATGCTTTCGATTGCTGGCGTAAATGCGGCGACGAGTAATGTTGAACTTGCGAAAGCTTGGGCTAAGCCACAGAAAACTGTAGTGGGTTTTAATGGGCTTGACTCGCTAAAGCTCATGGCATCAGGTGTCCGCAAGACGGGCGTAAAGAGTTTTGTACAGTCGCTCGAACCGGAATATATCACGGTAGCATCGGATTCCAAGACGGCGTGGATTAGCTTGCAAGAAAACAATGCTCTTGTCAAGTTTGATGTGACTGCCAAGAAAATTCTAGATGTTTTTCCGCTTGGGTTTGTCGATCATTCCAAGCCGGGCTTTGGACTTGATGTCAAAAAGGACAAGAAAATTGATATCAAGAATTATCCACTGCGTGGTTTGCGCCAGCCGGATGGAATTTCTTCGTTCACGGTGAACGGAAAGACGTTTGTGCTTACTGCAAACGAAGGTGCTCCGGTCAATGATTACAAGGCATGGACGGATGTGACGACTCCGATGATGCTTATGCAGCAGGGTGTGCTTGATCCGAATGTGTTTACTGCAAGCGTACTTGACGAACTGAAAAACGCGACGGTCAGCAACTTGGAACGCTGTGATGTGGCACCGGATAAAACAGCAAACGGCAAGTGCCCTTACATGTACAGCTTTGGAACGCGTTCCGTCAGCATTTTTGATGGTACTTCGGGACGTTTGATTTGGGATTCTGGAGATGCTTTTGAACAAACGATAGCTAAAGTTGCTCCGGATTACTTTAACTGGAATTCCAAGAAAGGCAAAGTCAAGATGGATGCCCGCAGTGAAGATAAGGGCTGCGAGCCGGAGAATGTGACAACGGGAGTTGTAGGCAAAAAACGCTATGCATTTGCTGGCCTGGAACGCGCAAGTGCTGTTGCCGTGATTGACATTACCGGAGTCGAAAACGGAACTATGCCGAAAATCGTTGATTTTTACTTGAATCCGAAAGACCGCGGCCCCGAAGGCATTCTGTTTATTCCTGCTGAAAAAAGCCCGAGCGGCGAGCCGCTTTTAGTCGTCGGCTACGAGTACAGCAAAACCCTCGCCGTGTATAGCGTGAAGTAGTGGGGTATGGGATCGGTCGCCTACGGCTCCCTCTGGGGTATGGGCGCGGACCTTGAGGTCCTTTGAGGCTTGAGGTCTTGCAATTTGAAAAGCACCAAAGCGAGTTTACGAGCGACCTCATAGCCCAAAGCGAAGCGAGCCCAGAGGAGCTTTAGCTCCGTGCTCATACCTCAATTCTCTCCGGCCACGGGTGCTTGGGGTATCTTCCTCTGAGTTCTTTGCGGACCTCTGCGTAAGTGTTCTGCCAGAAACTTGTGAGGTCCCATGTTTTTTGAATCGTTCGGAAGTTCGGGGCGAGGATGTCGTAACGCACTTTGAGCTTGCCGTCGGCGATTTTATGTTCTCCACGGAGCTGCATGAAGTCTTCGATACGTGCGGAAATTTCGACGAGTACGCCGTCTGCGCTTTGCACAATTTTGCCGCTGCTTTGTTCGTCGGCGGTGGCGACTTCTTGGTAGCTGTAGCGTGCGCGTTTGCCGTTGGGGAGCATGTAGTGGTCGGGGAATGTTTTTTGCAACCAAGCTAACATCGACTTGCCAAAGTAATCTTCGACGATGTTTCTGTAACGGTCTTCGTTGATGTCTCGTAGCAAGAAAATGCCGTCCGTGAGTTCATTGAAAATCAGTTCCATGTCTTCGTCGTTGAATTCTGGCAGACCGTATTCTGGATAAAGTTTTGCGGCAAGACGCATTTTGATGAGGAGCGTCTGCACGTTTTCGGTCATGTAGCGTCCCGTCCAGTTTTCTTTTTCAAGCTTGTCTTGCCACGCTTCGGCAGTGAGTTCCTTGAGCTTTTCGAGAACTTTGGGAGATGCTTCTTGTGGGAGAATTTCTTTACGGCTGATTTCGCGGACTTCGCCGTTGGGACTTTCGCTTTCGTGAATTTCAACGCCGATAAAGCGTTCTTGGCCGCTTCGCCACAGGAGCTCATAGCGAACAATTTCGCTTTCGCCACCGAGCAGTTCTTTGGGGACTGGGGCGTAAAGGCTTACGCGGAGTTCCGATTTGCTGCCGCCACCGGTGCGTAACATAGTGAGGGCTAGCAATGCGTATGGCGGTTCTGTCACCTGTAAACGAATCACGTTACCGTTACTTAGCTTGTATGCACTTCCGCTTGGGGTCGCGAGCCTGTCCGGGAATGCGGCTAGAAGCTGTTGAGCGATGAGATGGGAAGTTGGGAATGTTGCACCCTTTGAGGCTGCTACACTTTGAGTTTGATTGTCATCCTGGAGCCTCGAAGAGGCGATAGGATCCAGTGCATTTTTGTGAGTGTTGTTTTTGTCAAGATTGTCGCTTGCCTTGTAAGGTTCTCGTCTCTCGTCTCTTGTCAAGGTTGGTGAGCCTGTCGAACCACGTCTCTCGTCTATAAAGTCTCTATAATCCTTAAGTTGCCTCAGCGTAAAGCTCACTTCTTTCGGGACGTTCACAGCCTTCGAAAGCGTATCTTTCGCGAGCGTAAGCAAGTCCAGCGAGACTTTGGATTTTTGGACGAATTCCGTTCCCGAATGGATCCACGCCATTGCGGCTAAAAGCAAATCGGGGAGGTCTGCCTCACTGTTTGCCTTCGCGAGAATGAGGGCGAGCGGAATGCTTGAAATCGACGTCTGGATAGCGCGTTTGCCAAGTTCCGTGATGTACCCGTCCTTGAGCATGCCAAATCCTTCGAGAAGCTTGGTCGCGACTCTCACTCGTGCTTCCGGAATCGCGGTAGGCAATTGTATTTGAGATTGCTTCGCTTCGCTCGCAAAGACATCTCTCTCGCCTCTTTCGTCTTTGCTCTTCGAGCCAAAACTGGTCGGCTCGGCGATGGGTCTGCAAGCAGCCCCGCAGCACTCGCCTCTTTCGTCTTTCGTCTGTAGGGCTTTGCCCGTTCTTTCGTCTAGTTCTAGTGCTGCTTTTTGCAACAAGAGTTCCGACGGCTCGATTTGCAATACTTCGGGTACGATTCCTTGTGGCATGTGCTTTTCGGCATCTTCGGTCCAGAGGCGGATGGCACAGCCGTTTTGCGTACGGCCACTGCGGCCACTGCGTTGTATCGCGTTTTGCAACGAAATCGGGAGCGTTCGCAGTACATTTACTTTTTCGCTGTCGTCGTATTCGCTCACGCGTTCGATGCCGCTATCGACAACGCCTGTCACATTCGGTACAGTGATGGATGTTTCCGCGATATTTGTCGTGAAGATGACTCGCGGGCGTTCCGTTTCTTCGAAAATGCGGTCTTGCGTTGCGCGGTCTTGTCCGCCGTAGAGTTCCAAAAATTCGGCGACGTTCTCGCCAAGTGCTTCGCTTGCCGCCGTATGGCAACGGGCTATTTCCGCTTTGCCCGGCAAAAAGACGAGTGTCGTTTGCCAGATGTTGTTGCGGTACAGCGTACGCAATGCGCGGACGACTTCGCTTTCGAGACCTTGCCCTGATGTGATGTTTGTTCCGGCGGCGGGTTTCTGGTGCAGAATTTGTACAGGATAAAGCGGGTGGCCTAGCTGCAAACATTTAACGCCAAGGGCGCTTTCAAGTTCGTCTCGGTTCAGTGCCGCCGACATCACCGCAATCCGCGGTATCTCTCGTCTAATCAAAAACGCGAACAACAAATCCATGTCCGCTTTACGCTCATGGTATTCGTCGAACACGACCCAGTCCGCGTCGAGCTTTCCGTGCAAAAGTTCCTGCAAAAAGTTTCCGTAAGTCTGGAACAATATACGGGTCTCGCTGGATTTGCAACTCTCTTGCCTGAACTGGTAACCGACCGTCTTTCCGCAGGGTTCGCTGTGGAGTTTTGCCGAATACTGTGCAAGCGCAAGTGCCGCGATGCGCCTCGGCTGCAACACGACAATGCGACCGCTACAGTGCCTGCTCAAGAACCATGGAATGTACAACGACTTGCCGCTACCCGTGGGTGCTTCAATCAACAAGTTCCTTGACGTTTCGATAGCTTGGACAAGCTTATCTTCTTCTTCGGCAATGGCTAGGTCTTTGTATGTGCGCATGCGGGGCTCTGTTTTTTTGGAGTGTGGTTGCTCCGATAAGCTTGTTTTGTGGCTTGTGCCAACACCTCATATATACTAGAAAAAGAACGCCCGCCAAGGCGGGCTACAGACGATAGACGAAAGACGAAAGATTTATAATGGTGCTTCGCACAAACTTAAAGACTTTATTCTCTCGTCTCTAGTCTGTAAGCGAAGCGGTCTCTCGTCTCGTTAGGCTTTCGGATATCTCAGCTTTTCGCCGGTAGCATCGTCCATGTAGGGCGGCTTGCCTTCGCGGAACTTCTGGTTGATGACCAAATTCTGGAGTCTTCTTTTGATGCCGGCTTCGGTCTTGCAGAAGAAGAAGACCACCTTGTTTGTTCCCGGCACTAGGAAAACGGCCAATTTGAATTTTTGCGATACAGCGCGGCGGAAGAATTTGATGTCTTCTTTTTTCGGGATGACTTGGTCGCTACCCGGCTTGATTTCGCAAATCATATCGGCATCGGCGAGCAAAGCCTTGGATTTTTGCTGGAGCGCAAGGAAGTTCGGTTCAGTGCTCTTGCGGATGTTTTCCATGTTGAACGGGCTTCTTGCCTTTAAGCCTTTCAAAGCACCACGGATAGCAAAAAACAAAACGACGACCACCACCAGAATAAGGATGTACGGCCAGTAGTTTGCAAAAAAGTCTAACATAATCACCTCAACATTCGGTTCAGACGACCCAAATATAGAAAAAATGCTCCATCACCCAAAGCCCATATTTTTAAATAAATCTGTAATTCAAGAAATTGTAAACTACAAATAAGAATCGCTGGATTTGCAGTGCGTTAATTTGCTATATTGAAATAGCTTGTCCATCGAGGCATTTGCCCTGAAGGTTGGCGATTGATGACATACGCTGATTTTTACATCGCTTGGCATGCAGAAACAAATGAATATGGCATCAAAGGAACCCGTTCTGCTTATGGCTTTGGTGGAAATAACTACAGCGGCTTATCCCTTACCGGTGCTGGATTGAGAAGGGCTGAGGGGAAATTTAATGGTTTAAAGGATGGGGCGTATTGGCTTTTCCCGGAAGAATTTG
>JAEEGI010012902.1_pt1 | contig 17806 bp, 11 predicted proteins | sample 8958751 | NCBI WGS metagenome assembly JAEEGI01 (sample SAMN16246545, study PRJNA631951) | gut metagenome | biome: gut microbiome; feature: rumen; material: KS-attached | host: Bos | place: Iran: Karaj | collected 2018-10 | reverse complement strand
GGGTGTCGATTTTCGAGATGAGGGCATGTGCCTTCTCCTTATTAACGACCGGGGGCGCCGAGAATTTCTCTGCCGGCTCGTTCTCGATGTAGCCGAGAAGGAATACGAAGTCTTTGCTTTCGCCGGGCTTGAGTGTCACCTCGATATAGTGGGAGGCAATGGGACTCCAGCCGTGGGCATGGCTGTTGCGGGGACGTCCTTCCATGACGGCATCGGGATTGCTGAACTCGTTGTAGAGGCCCACGAAGGTCTCGCGGTCGGTGTCGAAGCCCTGTATCTCGGTGTTGACATGGTAGAATGCATAGTGGTTGCGGCGCTCGCGGTACTCGGTCTTGTGGTAGATGGTAGAGCCCTCAATCTCTACCTCGCCGGTAGAGAAATTACGCTGGAAATTCTCCATGTCGGTGGCAGCATTCCACAGGCACCACTCCTCGAAGGAGAAGAGCTTGAGCGTCTTCACTTCCTCTGACTGGTTGGTGAGCGTCAGTTTCTGTACCTCTGCCCATGTCTTCAGGGGCACGAAGAACAGCACCGAGGCCTCCACACCGTTCTTACGGCCTGTGATGCGTGTGTAGCCCATGCCGTGACGGCACTCGTAGAAGTCGAGCGGTGTCTTCATGGGTTTCCAGCCCGGGTTCCAGACGGTGTCTCCGTCCTTTACGTAGAAGTAGCGTCCGCCGTTGTCCATGGGGACGTTGTTGTAGCGGTAGCGGGTGATGCGGCGGAACTTGGCGTCCTTGTAGAAGGAGTAGCCGCCGGCGGTGTTTGAGATGAGTGAGAAAAAGTCCTCGTTGCCCAGATAGTTGATCCAGGGCCACGGCGTGCGCGGGTCGGTAATGACATACTCGCGGTGTTGGTCGTCGAAGTGACCGTAACGTTTGTTTTCCATTTTTTTGTTTGTTTATTTAATGTTTAATCTTTAATGTTTAATGTTTAATCTTTCAAGTGCTTGTTGAGGAATTGCAGGGTGCGTTCCTGTGCCTTAATGGGGCAGGCGTGGGGCATGTCCCACAGTTCGGTCTCCAGTCGGTCGTCAGCTCCCTGACTCTGCCACACGTCGTGCAGGATGCGGAAAGCCTTCTCCACACCGGGTACATGGAACAGCTTGTCCTGGCTGCCGTTGATGAAGAGCATGGCGTTGGGACAGGCCAGCGAGGCGATGTGTGGATAGTCCAGCCAGCGGCGCAGGCCGGGCAGGCAGTTGGCAAAACCACCGTTCTCGGTCCTGCTGTAGTTGAACGACAGCTGGTCGTCGGTGGTGGTCAGCCAACAGATGGCCACTCCAGCCTTGATGCGGTCAGAAAGTGCTGCCAGCATCCAGGCGCGGTAGGCCCCCATGGACCATCCGGCACAGCCGATGCGGGTGCTGTCAACCTCAGGCATGGAGGCTAAGAATTCCGTGCCGCTCAGGTCGTCGTAGGTCATGTAGGCCGACAGGTCGATGCCGTACATCATCATGTTGCCGGCTATCATGTCGTACTTGTCGCGTCGGGGACCTTCCTGCTGACCGCGCTCTCCCCACATCGGGGCGTCGGCCGAGAATACCACGTAGCCATGCTGTGCCAGATAGTCGCCGAAGAACTGGTTCCCATAGTTTGCCGACCACTCCTCGGCATCGCGAATGACCGTTGAGTCCTCGCAGGCCAGCGGACGTATCATCTTCTCCTTGCCGATGAACAGGTGAGCTCCGTGGTCGTGCAGCAGGTTGACAGCAGGGAACGGCCCTTTGCCGTCGGGGATGAGCACGTAGGCAGGTACCGTATAGTAACGTGACAATGGTATGTCTATCTTCTGAGCCCGATAGCCGTTGCGCTGCTCTTCGGCAAGAATGGTAAATGGTGAGTGGTGAGTGGTGAGTGGAAGTGGAGGGGGAGTGAGCATGCAGTCAAAGACCTTCTGACGAGCTACTTGCTTCCACTCCTTGAAATCCTTGATGGGACTGTTGCCCCACGCCATGGGGTAGGTGAGGTCCTTGAGCAGGGAGTCGGCATAGACGGGCAGGTTACGACGGAACTCGTAACGCTCGCGCTGCTGCGCCCTGCTGGTGCATAGCGTACAAAGGATGATGGTCAGTGTCAGTAGTAGTCGGCTCATGTCTCTTTCTTCTGACCTTATTCGTCAGGATGGGCAAGGTCACGGAACTGCCGGGGTGTCATGCCTAACACTTCCTGAATCTTCCGGTTTAATGTCCGCACGGTATTGAAGCCTGCCTCATGGGCAATGGCTTCGATGCTGTATTCCTGCTGTTCGTGCAGCAGCCTCAGTGCCCGTGTCAGACGCAGGAAGTTCAGGTAGTTATCGACGGAGTGGTAGATGGTATTCTTCTTGTAGAGTTCCACGATACGGGTCTGCGTGGTACCCACCAGTTCTGCCACGTCCTTCAGTCCGAACTCCGGCGGAATGGGGATGTTCTCGGTTTCCAGTCGTGTCTCGATGATGGCCAGCAGCTCGCTGTCGTCACGCAGGTCGGCCTGCTGCATCAGTTCGCGATGCTTGCGAACCAGCTCCTTGAGCCATTCCACGCGTCGGCGTACCTCATAGTAGGCATCCATGTGGTCGGAGAGCATGAGGTTGCGTGTGAGGATTGTTTCGCACGCCTCCTCCAGCTTCTTGTTCTGCTGCCTCAGCAGTCTTACTTCCACCCTTAGTGTCTCGAGTTCTTTTCGTTTGTCATCGTTCATAGTTCCTGGTTTTTGACGCAAAGGTACGATAAAGTTTAGAGTTTAGCGTTTAGTGTTTAGAGTTTTTGCTGCCGCTTAACCTTTTTTATTTTTTTCAATGAGGATGCGGGCATCCACTGCCACGATGTCGTCACCGTCGGCCAATAGTGGATTGATGTCCATTTCCTTGATTTCGGTAGCAAAGCGCAGCAGGGTAGAGAGGCGCACAATAATCTCGGCATACTTTTTCTCGTTGATGCCTGCCTGTCCGCGGGTGCCCTTCAGAATCTTATAGCCCCGCAGCGAGTGAATCATGGAGTAGGCCTCGCCATAGCTCAGCGGTGCCAGTCCTGACTGCACGTCCTTCAGCACCTCGACGAAGATGCCGCCCAGTCCGCAGAGCACCACATGGCCGAAACGCTCCTCATACTTTGCCCCGATAAACAGTTCGGTGCCGCGTAGCATCTTTTGTACCATGACGCCCTTGGCGTCGTCGATTTTCATCATACGGTCAAATTCCAGCGCCAGGTGTTCGGGGGTGCGGATGTTAAGCGTCACACCACCCACGTCGCTCTTGTGGACAGGGCCCACCACCTTTGCCACAACGGGGAATCCCACCTTCTGGGCGAAGGCGATAAGCTCTTCTTTCTGTTCGCTCACCATCTCGGGAACCATGGGAATGCCGGCACAGGAGAGAATGGCTCGCACGGTCTGAGGCGATACGTAACCGTTCTCCTTGATGCTCGTGATAATTTTATGGAGTTCGGGAATGTCGATGCCGTAGAGCTGCACTTCGGGCGGAGCGGGCATGGGTGTCCGCATGATTTGGCTGAGGGCCGTGGCCAGCGTCACCTCGTCGCTGAAGTTCACATGCCCCTTGGCCAGGAACTCCGCCACCTCGGGACCTGCGGTGTGCAGGCTGGGTAGGATGGGGAAGATGGGTTTCTTGCATTCTTGTATTTTCCTGTGCAGCGTCTCGTAGGCTTCGTAGAGCGTGGTGAGTCCCGGCGTGCCATAGATGACGGCAATGGCATCGATGTTGTCAAACTTATGTTCGCAGTAGTCGATGGCGGTTCCCAACTGCTCGGCCGTACCTGTTGCCAGGATGTCGATGGGGTTGGCAACGGCTGAACCGGGGAAGAGCTGTTCCTTGAGTTCGTCCGCCAGAGGACCTTCTATCTTCGGTACGTTCAGCCCGCCCTTGCTGAGGGCGTCGGTGAGCATGACACCAGGACCGCCGGCATGGGTGACGATGGCGAAGTTGCGCCCTTTCAGGGGTGGCAAGGTGAAGATACAGCCCACGGTCGTCAGTTCCTCACGGGAGAAGCAGCGTACGATGCCTGCCTTGCGGAAGAGTGCTTCTACCGCCCCGTCCGACGAGGCAATGGCTCCCGTATGGCTGCTGGCGGCACGGCTGCCGCTCTCTGACGAGCCTGCCTTGATGGCAGCGATGCGACAGCCCTTCTTGATGAGGTTGGAAGCATGGTACAGCAGTTTGTCGGGGTCGGAAATGTTCTCGATATACAGCAGCTTCACCAGCGAGTCCTTCTCGGGGTCGAAGTGGTCGTCCATGTATTGCAGCACGTCCTCGATGCCTATCTGCTTGCCGTTGCCGATGCTCCAGACACTGTTGAACTGTAGGCCCTTGATGACCGCACTCTCCAGGATGAATACCGCCGTGGCACCAGAGCCTGAGACGAAGTCAACACCCTTCGCATCGAGTTTCGGGATAGGCTGTGTGAACACCGAGTGGTGCTGGCGGTTCATCAGACCGATGCAGTTCGGGCCAATAAGGGCGGCACCATACTGTTCGCAGGTGTCAAGGATGCGCTGCTCCAGTGCGGCACCAGCCTTTGTCTCCTCGCCGAAGCCTGCCGAGATGATGATGAATGCCCGTACGCCCTTGTCGCGTGCCAGCAGTTCTGCCGTGTCGGGGCAGAACTTGGCAGGTATGACGAGGATTGCCAGTTCGGTAGGCGGCAGCTCCTTGATGTCGTGAAACACCTTGATGCCCTGCACTACGTCCTCTTTGGGGTTGACGATGCGCAGTGTACCTTTATAACCGCCCATGAGCAGGTTGCGTACGATGGCGCCGCCGGGCTTGTGCTGATTGTTGGATCCGCCGACAATGACAATGCTCTGCGGGTCAAGTAATTCTCGATTAATCATACTTTTTTTTGTCGTTTCCCTTATTTTATCACTTTAATCACAGCATTTGTGCCAGAGAGTTTCTTTCCGTTGTTGCTCTCACTGATGCCGTGTATGCGGAGTTCCTTCATACTCGTGCAACCCTCAAAGGCAGAAGCAGAACAGTTAGGCTTCTTACCATTGGCGGTGACAACGGTCAGTTTCTTACAATTGCGGAATGCATACTGGTTGATGTTCACGTCGTCACCAGGAATGACCACCTCCGTGAGTCCTGTGTTGCGGAAGGCATCGGCAGCAATGCCGCGTATGCTCTTGGGAATGGTGATGCTTGTTAGTCCAGTCTGATCGGCAAAGGTGTTTTGTCCGATGCCAACCACCTGATAGGTCTTGCCGCTGTGCTTTACCTGATTGGGAATCGTCACGTGTCCCTTGTAGTTGCCACGCAGGTCCCCCGTCAGTTCTACGGTCTTATCGGAGAGAATCTTATAATGCAGATTGTCTGCCGTGAATACAAGTCCTGTATTGCCTGTTCCATTCAGCGTGATGCCATATTTCTTGGCCATCGCATTGACGTCGAATGTCTTGACAACGATTTTACCGTCTTTGCCTATTGTCGATGACTGACCAGGTTTCAACGTATATGACTTCTTTTTATTGTTGGTCACCTTGATGGAGCCGTCCAGCAGATAGACCGCCGAGGTCTTCCCGTTGTCCTGGATGACGTACGAGGTGCCCAGCAGTTCCACCAGGCAGTTGCTGAGGCTGAACGACGGTTTCTTCTGCTCTATTTTCTTCAGACGCTGTCCGACGATGGTTCCATAATGTACTTTCCAGCGAGGTTTTCCGTTGACAAGTCCTTCGTATCTGATCTGTGAATTCGGTCCGATGGTAATGGAACTACCTTCATCATTTCCCCATTGAACTTTGACAACGTCGTGGTCAAGAGTACTGATTTGGTCTTTAACAAAAATGGGGTCGTAGAGTTCGTTGGGTCTCGGTTCGAAATAATGTTGTATGTTTTCTTCCGTAGTGATGGTGCCACACCTTTGAATAAAGTTTCCCTTCAGTCCTGAAATAAAGTAACCAGAGAACTTTCCGTCGCAAATCTCGCACTTATCTTCATACTTGTCGTCCCATCTGAAATTGCCAGGAGTATTTGTGTTGACAGACGTGGAGGGTGTTGACGATGAGTACTCATAGTCCGGCATGCTGTCGCCTACATATAGCCTGGCAGAGATATCTATGTCTGAATCAGTTCCTTTATGAGGCACCTGATAGTGGATATGAATTTCTACAGATTCTGCATCGCTGGGTACTCTGAAACTTTTTGATGTTGAATTTTTTTGCTCTGTTTGGTACATGATTCCCATCAAACTGGGCATCTGTCCTTTCTTTACATAGTCAAACACGATGCCGAGGCGGGGCGTACCCTCTCCATCTACCTTCGAAAGGTCGACGCTGATGGTTGCTCCTGGCTGCACGATACCCTTGATGCTTTGACGGTAGTTATCATGACCAAAATTGTCATGGCTGATGTCTGCTTTCTCCTTCTTGAGAATCTTGCCGCCAGAAATGCTGTACTTCATGGTGTGCCCTTCGCAGGTAGCCTGGTCCTTGAAAGTCTTGGCGGGATTCACGGAAGTACTCTCGTTAGGTGTGTTGGGTGTCGTTGTATTCTCCTTCTTTCCGACAGTCCATACGGAATAACAAACCATTTTGTTATGGGGCGAAAGATAGGTACATCTGACGCGCACTTCTTTGATATAGTCTTTGTCAATAGGGATGGAGACCGTTGCCTCTTTCGCATTTTCTATTTTCTTGTGCTCATTAAAGGTCGAAAAACCATCATATACGTAGTCGTATTCTACGATGACCTTTGGTGCTGTTTCATTGGGCAGCGTGATGCCTGCCAGTTTTTTGCAAGAGACTGTTAGCGTGCCTCCTTTGAGGACTGTTCCGGTGATGTTTGCCTCATACACCTTAATCTTTTTCTGATTATAGGAACTGGTGCCGTCATACTGTTCTTCAATCCTGGCAACTTTTTTACTGGTGACCGTTCCACCATTTATGGTATATTGCATTTTGGCATCCAAGCGTTGCATGGTGCCGGTGATAGCGTGGATACCTGTCATGGGAAGCATGACCAAGGCCGCTGCCATGAAGAGTCTGATTGCTGTTGTCATAGTCGATATGTCTTTTAGTTCTTTACTTCTTTAATGTATATCCGCTGGGCACTTTGAAGAGCGAAGCATCTACGGTGGCTGGCTGCTCTATGGAGGTTGCCTCGGTGGTGGTGACTGTGTTGCCCTTGCGCTCCACCTTCTTCAGCACGATGCCCTGCCATACGTAGTACTCCGTGGTGCTGTTGGCATAGATGTCACAATCATGCTCCAGCACCTTGCCTGTGCCCTTCTTCTTCAGGTCGAGCTTCTTCATGATAGGTGTCGTGAAGTCCATGAAGTTCAGTTCCGCATTCTTTACACCCTGTGCTGTCTTCTTCTCCGTGTTGAGGGTGTAGGACGTGGTGCCCTGCGTCACCTGTACCGTCTTTTGCGTGTTCATCTTCAGCTCACGACGTTCCATGTGGCCGTAGGCATCAAACAGCTTCGCCATCACGCCCTCTTCATTGCCCCTCGTCACCTTGTATTTCACAAGGGCACGCTCCACGCCGTAGCGCTTCGTTGTGGTGGCTGCTACGCCCTGCAACTCGTCGGAAGTGATACCGTACTTACGGGCAGCAGCATTGACGTCGAACTTCTGTATCTTAATATTTCCGTCGCTACTGATGGTTGATGCCTGTCCCGGCTTCAGTGTGGCCTTCTTCTGGCTTTTCTTGCTGGCAACGTTCATGGAGCCGGAGAGCAGATAGACGCGTGATGTATTGGCATCAGCCTCCAGCACAAAGACGGTGCCAGTAGGTCTTGCCTGCATGGTGGGAGTCTCGAATAACGGTTCCCTCTCTCCATGTCTCTTGAGGTTCTTGCCGATAATCCTACCCATATACACATTCCAGCGGTCGCTGCCGTCGGTATTTCGTTTCACCAGGTGTACCACGGAGTTCTCGTCAATGGTGAGTGCTTCGTCTTCATCGCCGTAGGAGAGGGTAGTCTTCCATCCCCACCTCGTGGAGATGACGTCGTTATAGTGAACGTCATAGACTTCACCTGAAAGCAGTTTGTACCATTTGTCTTGTGGCTTTGGGTCGTATAAGGAGGGTACGCTGAAGTAGTATTCAAAGATGTTCTGGTCGGGTGCCTCTTTTTTCAGGTTTGTCATGCAGGTGACTGCTGGTTCTCCAAAGCCCTGTATCATGTATTCGGACCCTTGTCCATGACAGTGGACGCATCTGTCCTCGTCCACCTCGTTCCATTTGAAGTTGTTGGTTACGGGCTGGTCTTGGTTCGGCTTGATCAGGTTGACGTGGATTCTGACACCGTCGCCGAATTGGAACAACGGGTTCTCTGGATCGAACATTACCTCACCGTCAAAGCTGGCGCCAATGATGATGTCGTTAATTCCTGTTTCGGGGTCGGGCTCATGGATGGTGAATGTTTTTTCCAATGTGCCGTTTAGCTTTTTTACCTGCTCCTCATTATAGCTGATGTAGGCCTCATAGGGCAGCGAACGTCTGGGCTCCGGGGAGCAGGTGCAGGTTACCTTCTCGCCGGGATAATAGTCGGCCGTATAGCTGCCGTCGTATTCCTTTCTGAAGTTTCTGCCGGTAATGGTGTACTCAACGAATCCGTCTGGTTCTTCATACGGCGCGCAAATCTCATAAGTGCCCTTGAAATACTCCATGGGGCCTATTTCCTTCACCACTTTCAGGTTCAGTTCGGCCCTTACTTCGTTGTCTTTGTTTTGATAAGAGAATGTGATGAACAGTTCTGTCAACTCTGCCGCCGGCCCATAGTCAATGGGCCCGTTTACAGGTACGGTGAATGCCTTTGTCACCGAACCGCCCTCTCCCACGTAATGGGCTATTTTAGATCCTTTCCCGGCAGTGGTATAGCCTTGAATGTTAATGCTCACCTTCTTCCATTTTTCTGACGTGGAGAGTTTCTTGCACGACAGGTTCAGCGTGGAGCCGACCTTGACCTCTCCAGTGATGGTGGTTCCAAAGATTGTGGGGAGCCGGCCGCCGCTTTGTGCATCGGTTTTTTCCTGTATCTTAAACTCTCCTGAGAAGGAGTATTCCATCTTCGCACCGTGACGTTCCAAGGTGCCAGTGTAGCTCTCTGCCTTTATACCCTGCGCCACCATCAGCAGCACGAGTATCAGAAATATGCCATTAATTCTTTTCATAGTTATTGTGGTTTTTAGTTATTGTTATTTAATCACCTTAATCACGGCAGGTGTGCCGTTCAGCTTCTTGCCGTTGTTGCTGGTGTTGATGCCTCGGATGCGTAGCTGGCGCATGTTCTTGCATCCATAGAAGGCGGAAGCAGAGCATTGTGGCTTCTTTCCGGAGCAGGTGACGATGTCAAGACTTAGGCAGTTGCGGAAAGCGTACTGCTTGATGCTGGTCTTGTCGCCTGGAATGGTGACGCGGAAAAGGCTGGTGCCCTGAAAAGCATTGGTCTCAATGTATTGTAATGTCTTAGGGAGGGTGATGTCTGTCAGCTTCTCTTGGTTGGCAAAGGCATTTTGTCCGATGCCCACCACCTGATAGGTCACTCCCTTGTGCTTCACTTGCGAGGGGATATCCACACGTCCCTCGTATGAGCCACGTTGATCACCCGTCACCTCGACAGCCTTCTTCGAAAGAATCTTGTAGTGTAGCTTGTTGTATGTGAACACCTGTTCGTCGCCGCTGGTTGTTGTGGTGGTTATGGTGTTCGAAGGTGGCGTGTCTGTAACATCCAGGTTTAGCTTGATGATGATATCGGACCATTTGTTGCCATCCTTGTTGCGGAAGCTCATGGTGATAAAGTAAGCTTTGGCATCGTAGGCAATGCTGATGGACTTGCTGTCGGAGGTCTTAGGCTCAAGCTCATACATGTTGGCCATCATGCGCAGCTCTCCTTTCCTCTGGTAGTCGTAGTCAATAGCCATTTTCGACTCGCCTCCGCCTGCCGTCTTCTCCATGCTGACGTTGACGGTGCTGCCTGGTTTCACCGTTCCCTTGAATTCCCAAGTCAGGGTTCCGCCTGTATCCTCCTTTTTCTTCTCCGTCACGAAGATGCCTGATACGCTGAATTTCATGCTCACTCCGTTGCAGGTCAGCGTGGAACCGATTTTCTGCTGCGCCCATGCTCCCGGTGTTCCCACCATCAGCAGCGCAAGTATCAGAATGATGCCATTAATTCTTTTCATAGTTGTTGTAGTTTACAATTATCCATTATCACTTCTTCCTATACCCCGTGGGCATGTTAAAGTACTTGGTATCCACAGAGGCGGGCAGCTCCACCGATGTGGCCTCGGTCGTGGTGATGCCCTTCTTGGTGTGGGCCACCTTCTTCAGCACGATGCCCTTCCAGACGTAGAATTCCGTGTCGCTGTTGGCGTAGATGGTACACTCGCGGTTCAATACCTTGGCGGTGCCCTTCTTCTTCAGCTTCAGCTTCAGCATCACGGGGTCGTTCATGTTCAGGAAGTTCAGTTCCGCATTGGTCACCTGCGTATAGGTCTTTGCCTGCGTGTCGAGGCTGTATGAGTTGTTGCCCTGTGTCAGCTGCAGCGTGGTCTGGTTACCCATCTTCAGCTCGCGGCGTTCCTGCTGTCCGTATTTATCAAAGACCTTCGCCATCACGCCCTGGGTCGTTCCCGTTGTCACCTTGTACTTCACCATGGCCCGTTCCACATTGTAGCGCTTGGTCGTTGCTGTGGTCGTGGTGTTTGAATAGTGGTTGCGAATCTCGCTCATGGGGATGCCGAACTTCTTGGCGCCCTGCTCTATGTTGAACTTCTTGACCACAATCTTGCCGTCCTTGCCTACACTGGTGGTCTGCCCGGGTTGCAGCACTTGCTTCTTCTTCGTCTTCTTGCTCGTCACATCTACCTTGCCTGCAAAGAGATAGACACTGGAGACACCGTTCTTTTCCTCCCAAGCGACAATGGTGCCGGAGATGCCTGATACACATTGCGACATCTCGCATTCAATACTCTCTCCCCGTATCATCTTTTTAACGTTGCCCCAGAGAGTACCAACAATTAATTCAAATCTACTAGTATTATCCTCTTCCGTACGGATTATGAGTATTGACTCCGGCTTGATGACGTATGTACTCATGTCCTCCAAACCCAATATAGCTCCTGAATCCTCCTCGGTCTTGATGCGGTAGCACTCGTAGATAGGGGAGTCAATGTCAACAAATTCATAGGAGTCATCCTCCAACCAGTTTGGACGCATCTTCACCTCTCCGTAAAAGTCGTTGAAGCGGATATGGCTGTCAATTATATTATATCCTATATCACTTCTGATATAATCGCAGTTGCAGTCATCTGCGGGGTTACTTGGCGGTGGTGTGGGGGTGGGAGTAGTCGTTGTGGGCTTCTTGACTACTTTGAAAGTCACAAAAACAGTGCAAGGAAGACTTGTGCCAGTAGGGCAGTTAGCTGTTATTTCTATCCTACCTGCATTTTTTGGTACAGTATAGGAATAAGAAGCATTTTTATCGGTTAGACTCTCAGAATGTAATATCTTGGAATTTAAATAATTGCCATCTGCGGAATAGCATGTAAAGCGGATATGACAAGGGAGAATCTTACCTTTATCTTTATTTGCTCCTTTGCATGAAATGATAATTGTAGAGCCAGGAGTTGTTTCGCAAGTATAGGCGCGTTGTATTCCCGGATGAGATTCACCGCTACTTATAACGGCTCCTCCAGAGAAACTATATGTAAATATAGCATACCCGTTTTTTAAAGTGCCACTTTCTTGTGACAGCGCCCCCGTTGCGCCTGCTAGTAGCACAGCCATCATTATCATCAGTCGGATTGTTCGTTTCATAGTCGTATAGGGTTTTAGTTATTGATTCTACATCATTTCTCGTTTAAACCGTATTTCAAACGGGGGCTGTCTGGTAATAGTCTGTTTCGTAGTAGTCAGCTATCTCACACGCAATCGCCTTAAATCGAGCTTCTTTAAATTGCTATCGTTTATACACGACTTTCCCGTCACGAAGAACATTTTCCTGAAACTGCGGATTCTTGATTTCAGAAAAGATATGGGTATCAAAGAAGTATGGGATGTGCGATTCGTAGAGTTTGTCATTGAGCACTCGGAGCGTGTGGCGTGAGAGTTGCTTACCTTTTAACGAAAGGTCAATATCGGACGCGCGCCAGTAGTCGCCACGGGCACGCGACCCATAAATGCATGCTTCCTCAATCTCTGGAATGGAAGCAAGTATCTCTAACAATTCGTTATAAGAGCGTTCACTTAATCCGAACATAGCTTCTCCATTTTGTTCCGTAGTTCCAATAATAGCGGATGGTAGGTGTGGGCAATGTCGTCAATGATGTCAGCTGCCGTTTCTTCGTCATAAACATGTGATGTCTGGTTACGTGCATCTATCATATCCATCCATGCCTCTCCATTTTCAATAAGAGACATACTATTTGCATGCCTGATGACATCCTTGGAGCCCAGTATTTGTTCTACTCCATTCTCTTTCTCATAACTCATCATTAGTTTCCAAGCCATTTCGTAGGTGAACTCGAATCGCTTAATCAAGCTATCGCATTCATACTCATTCAGTGGACGTTGGTTTCTGAGACTGACGACTTCCGTCAGTCTATTTAGCGCATTCTGAAAGACCATCAGTCGTTCTTTCCATCGAGGTGTCAACCCATTCATAATCTTCTTTGTTTTAATGTTCGTTTGCAAAGTTAAGCATTTCTCTCCAACTACCAAAAAATAATTATCAAAAGTATGATAACCATGCATATAATACTCCTACTTACTTGATTACCTTAATCACGGCATTGGTGCCTTTTAGCTTCTTGCCGTTATTACTGGAGGCGATGCCGCGAATGCGGAGTTCCTTCATCTTCCAGCATAGCTCGAATGCTGAGGCGGAGCACTGGGGCTTCTTGCCGTTGAGCGTTACCACCTTCAGGTTATCACAACTGAAGAAGGCCCATTTCTTTACCACTACATTGTCAGCAGAGATGATAACATTTGTCAGGCCAGTGAAGCCGAAGGCCTGTTTCTCTATGTACTGTATGGTCTTGGGAATAACTACCTCCGTCAGTTTTTTCTGATTGTTAAAGGCAGCCTTTCCGATGCCTACCACCTTGTAGGTCTTATCGTCATGCTTCACGATGTTGGGAATCTCCACGCGCCCCTTGCATACACTACGCACCTCACCCGTTACTTCCACGGTCTTTTCCGAGAGAATCTTGTAGTGCAAGTTGTTATACTTGAAGACGAGGCCCGAGTTGCCTGTGCCCGCATGTCCGTTGCCTGACGTGGAGTTGTTACTGTTGGGTCTGTTTGTACTGGGCGTACTTGTGCCCGGGTGACTGACCGTGGGTAAGTCTTGTACGGGTTCGTCGGAAAAAGGATTCTGTGCCGCAGTCGTCGTAAACCCTGCTATCAGCAGGATGAACAACAAGATGATGCCATTCGCTCTTTTCATAGTAGTTATCATTTTCAATTATCAATTTTCAATTATCAATTTTCAATTCTCAATTTTCAATTTATCTTTCTGTACCCTGCGGGTAGTTTGAAAAGGTTGGGGTCAACGGTGGTGGGTTGCTCTATGCTGACGGCTTCGGTGGTGACGGTGCCGTTCTTGGTCTTCACGAGCCGCTTGAGCACGATGCCCTTCCAGACGTAGTAGCGGGAGTCGTTGTTGGCATACACGGTACACTCGCGGCCCAGCACGGTGGCCGTACCCTTCTTCTGCAGGTTGAGCTTCTTCATCTTGGGCGTTGAGAAGTTCAAGAAGTTGGTTTCCGCATCGGTCTGTTCCTTGGCGGTCTTGGTCTTGGGGTCGAGGGTGTAGGTGGTGTTGTTGCATGTAATCTGTGTGGTCTGCTGATTGCTCAGCTTGAGATGGCGGCGCTCCAGCTGTCCGAAGTTGTCGAACGTCTTGGTCTGCTCGCCGGTCTGCCCATTCTGTGTCACACGGTACTTCACCACGGCACGCTCCACCTCGTAGCGGTTGGCGGTTGCTGTAGTTCCCGTTCCTGTCGTTGAGTAGTGGTTGCGTATCTCACTCATGGGGATGCCGAACTTCTTGGCTCCCTGCTCAATGTTGAACTTCTTAACTACTATCTTGCCGTCCTTGCCCGTGGTGGTCATCTGACCAGCCTTCAGCGACACCTTCTTGCCAGTCTTCTTGCTCGTCACATCCACCTTGCCTGTCAGGAGCCAGAACCTCGTCTCGCTGCCCGTTTCCTCCATTGCTACAATGGTACCTTTAATGCCAGCAACGGCCTGGGTACCGTCGAGTCGCATCTCACCGGTTGTAAACGTTTTTTTCATGTTAATCCATATAACGCCCATCATCATCTTGAGGTAACTGACTTCCCCTTCGTAAGGCGGCATAGCGAGTCTGGACTTTGGCCCGATGGTGAACGATGTCCTGTCAGTCAGTCCCAGTACAGCCTCGGAATCTATACCAGTCTTAATCATGTCGCAATAGTGGATGATAGTGTCAAACTCGGCACTCTCGAAGGCATCATCGTCTTCATCGCAAGGCTTTATGGACACGTCACCCGTTATGTCTTTGAACCGTACGCCGCAGTCCCTGTACATCGGGGACGTCTCTTCTTCGATGCCTGTGTATAAATTACAGTTACAGGGGTTGTGATCTTCAGTAAGTACACTTACTCGTGGAGGTCGAACAGGTTCACCGACGACATGGAAATAGATGAATACGGAACAGGGTATGCGCGTACCACTATCGTATGTGGCATCAATACGTACAAGTCCGGCATTATTAGGAATGGTGTAGGAGTACTTCACATGCTCGTCCTGAACCTTCTTATTCACCAGCTGCTGGCCTTCGGAAAGCCTGGTCTTTGACGTGGTGCCTTCTATCTTGAAGCTACATTTCTGAGGGCCGCCATTCTTGTTGGTACGTCCATTTCCCTTACATTCGAAATAGATGGTGGTGCCTGGCCTAACCTCGCAATTGTAGGTGCGTTGCATTCCCGGATGGGCATCGCTCTCGGCCATAACGTTTCCGCCTGAGAAGCTGTAATGAAGCGTGGCTCCGTTGCAAGTCAGATGGCCGTTGGTCTGTGCCCATGCCCCCAGTGTTCCCACCATCATCAGCGCGAGTGTCATTGTTAATATGTTCTGTAGTCGTTTCATTAGGTAATATTATAGTTTACGCTGCAAATATACAAAAAAATGGTGAGTGGTGAGTGGTGAGTGGTGATATTTTGCTGCCGCTTATAACTTTTTAACTACTCACTACTCACCACTCACTACTCACCTACATCATAAAACAAATTACACCTCTCCCAAAGGGAGAGGACGATGGCACGCAAAAAGCCATATCGTTGCCTAATCAGGGCCTGTCGGCGAAAAATGACCGTTTGACTCCAGTCAGACAATTGTCTGACTCCTGTCAAACAATTGTCTGACTCCTGTCGTGCGATTGTCCGACACTAGTCAAACGATCGTCCGACTCCATGTCAAACGGTCGTCCGAGATGATGTAAGACTATCGTCCGACTCTGAGTCAAGCATCAGTTTCCCCCGGAGTTTCTATTAGAGAGTCCGGCATTCTCTATAAGAGAGTCCGGCACTTTCTATCGGAGCTAAGTGGAACACCTGCCAATGCTTCTACCCGTGGGATTGTCATCAGAAACGATAAAAAGATAATAAGCTCAAAGTAAATGAGTAATTAGTAATGAGTAATTAGTAATTATGATTACTGAATTTTTACTAATTTACCCGCAAAGATATAAATAATTCATAATTCATCATTCGATATTCATTATTTTTATCTACCTTTGTGCATATTTTAAAACGCACGAGATATGAAAAAGAGTTTATTCATTGCGTTCATTTCTTTAATGACAGCACCTATGATGCTTTTCGGACAAAGTTATAAGAAAATGTGGAAGCAGCTGGAAGAGTACGACGATAAGGACCTTCCGCAGCAAGTGATCAAACAGGCCAACGCCATAGCCGATAAGGCGAAGAAAGAAAAGGAGTATGGGCACCTGCTGAAAGCTCAGCTCATTGCCATTGATGCCCAGGCGAACGTGGCCCCCGACTCGCTGCGTCCTTGCGTGAGACGACTGGAGCAGGAGCTGCGCCAAACCGAGGACGGTGCCCTCAAGGCCGTCTATGCTACCCTGCTCTGCCGCATCTATGGTCAGAACTACCGCCTCACCCGGGTGGAGGACGACGAGGAGGATGACGATGAAGCCCAAAGCTCAATGCTCAATGCTCAAAGCTCAAAGCCATTCACCACTGACGAGCTAAAGGCAATGGCCCTGGCCGACCCCGCCCTGCTGGCACGGACGAAGGCCAAGACCTTCGAGCCAATGACTGTCAAGCGTGACGACAGCCGCTACTTCGGCGACGACCTGCTGAGCCTCATCGGCCGCACGTTAGAGGGCTACAAGGAGATGCACGAGCAATATGTCCGCATGGGCAACCGACCGGCGGCCTGTCTGTCGGCCCTGTGGGAGATGCAGGGGAACCGCTCGTACTGCAGCAACTGGCGGGAGTCGGAGTATATCCACCGGCTGGACTCGCTGATTGCGGAGTACGGTGACCTGGACGTCAGCGCCGAGCTGGCCATTGAGCGCTACGACTACCTGAAGCGCCGCACCGGCGCCACCGAGGGCGACTGCATTGACTACATCCACGAGGCGGTGGCCCGCTGGCCCAAGTGGCCGCGCATGAACCAGCTACGCAACGACGAGCTGAACTATACCAATCCGCAGTTTGACGTACAACTGAAAGACGAGCTGCTGCGCAGCGACGAAGGACAGGACGCCGAGCTGGACGACATCCGCAACATACAGCAGCTGACGCTGAATATCTACAAGACCGACCTGAGGGGCGACGAAGACCTCTCGCCCAACGACGAGGACGACTTCCCCAAGATACAGAAGCGCATGAGTCTGATGCCCGAACTGACGCAGGTGCACTCCTACACCGGACATGCACCCTACGAGGAGTTCAAGGACACCCTGCATCTGGTTCCCCTACCCTTGGGCGTGTATGTGCTGGAGTTTAAGGCAGATCCTCAGCCCTCCACCCTCAACCCTCATCCATTAACCATTCGCCGCCTGCTCCACGTGAGCAACCTCTTCGTCATCAACGAGGCACAGCCGGGCGAAAAGATGCGCTACGTGGTAGTTGACAGCAAGACAGGACAGCCCGTCAGCGGAGCCAAGCTGCGCCTCATCGGCCGTGAGGACCATACCGTGAAGGAGGCCGTCTGCAACGAAAAGGGCGAGTACATTCACCGCATGGACCAGTTCGGCGAGGTCCGGCAGATCTATGCCTCTACCGCTGACGACAAGGCCTATCTCTCCACCTGGCAGAACGGCAGATACAGCTATAGCGCCAGCGGCAACCATGAGTCGGTCAACCTCTTTACCGACCGTAGCATCTACCGTCCGGGACAGACGGTCTATGTGGCTGCGTTGGTACACACCACTTCCAACTTCATCAACACCCAGGCCAAGGCCGACCGCACGCTGACGCTCCGTCTCAGGAACGCCAACTACAAGATTGTGGAGGAGAAACAGGTCACCACCGACAAGTACGGCAAGGCATCGGCAGAGTTCATCCTGCCCACCGGACAGCTGAACGGCCGCTACACCATAGAGTGTGACCAGGCCCGTCAGCAGTTCCGCGTTGAGGAATACAAACGTCCCACCTACGAGGTGACCTTCGAGGAGGTGAAGACGCTCTACAAGGCCGGCGACACGCTGGCCGTCGAGGGTCAGGCCCGTTCGTATGCCGGCGTCGGCGTACAGGGTGCCAAGGTGAAATACACGGTAAAGCGCCGCATAGCCTACTGGTGGCTGAGCTACAGCTACTATTGGGACTACGGCTACATAGGCCACGGCAACAAC
>JAEEGI010012900.1_pt1 | contig 17807 bp, 16 predicted proteins | sample 8958751 | NCBI WGS metagenome assembly JAEEGI01 (sample SAMN16246545, study PRJNA631951) | gut metagenome | biome: gut microbiome; feature: rumen; material: KS-attached | host: Bos | place: Iran: Karaj | collected 2018-10 | reverse complement strand
CGTATCAAGCAGTGCCGCGGGATGGACAAGATGCAGGCGGGCGAACAGTTCGGCATCGGCGAGCCTGTGGGCGATGACTTTTCAGGAAACATCGACGTGATAATAGTCCCCGGCGTGGCCTTCGACCGCCAGCGCAACCGCATGGGACGCGGACGCGGTTTCTACGACCGTCTGCTGCGCCTGCAGAACGCCACAAAGATTGGCGTGGCCTTCGATTTCCAGCTTCTCGACCATATCCCCGCCGAGCCTTTCGACATAAAAATGGACCGCGTGGTGACCGAAAGTTCGGAATTCTGAATCAAATTGAAAATTGAAACCGTAGAGACGCACGGCCGTGCGTCTCTACAAAATACAATGACGCACCACGTGCGTCTAAAAAAAATGTAAGGACGCACCGTGTGCGTCCCTATTTTTAAATCATTGATAAATCACTGAACTTGTCAAAACTAATCTTCAAGCGTAAATCTAATTGGCAAGGTGAGTTCTGTCCTCGTTTTTCTCACTCGTTTTTCTCCGAATTCCCAATTCGGCATCATCTTCACCACACGAAGAGCCTCTTCGCCACAGCCACCACCGATGTCGTTCATGATTTTGACATTAGTTACACTTCCGTCTTTTTCCACAATAAATTGAACATGAACAGTCCCTTGAATATTGCTGTCTCTAGCAGCCTGTGGATATTTAAGATTTTTGGACAAGAATTCATACATGGCCTTTTCACCACCGGGGAATGTCGGAGGATTTTCTATTGCTCCTACACAGACAAAAACTTCGTCTTCATCCTCCAGCTTTGCGTCCGACGCACACTGTTTCGGAGTGTCGGATAATGTGTCTGTCCTGTCAATAAAACCCACTTCAACATCTTCGCCGAGAACCTCCAAAAGATCATCGGGTGGTGGGGGCGGCAACGGCAGTGTGTCGGCTTGCTCGATATTATCGGTGTCGGTGTTTGTCACTTCTCCGACTGTTTGAAACGGAGGAAAACCGCTATTCCCGCAGGCCGAAAGTCCGAGGGCGAGGCCCGAAATGGTGGCAATCTTGCCGAGTTTCATCCGTTCGAAAAGCGTCTTTTCCAAATACTGCACCTCCCACTCGCAGCGCGGACAGGTGCCACGGCACTCACCTTCGTAGGTGCATTCGGGAATATCGAGCTTAATGTCGTTTTCCTCGGCAATCTTCCTGCGGATACCCTTCAAATATCCGCAAATCTTCTTTCCTCGTGTTGTTTTGCTCATGGTCTTAGGTCTTTGGTCTGTTTATCTGAATGTCTGAAAATCTGAACATCCATTCCATCTGCAAAGTTACACTTTTTTTATGATATTTCAAAATCGGTTGAAAAATAATGAAGGTTGGACGGCAGAAAACGAAAAAAGCCGTCGTTTGTGGCGGCTTTTTGGTGATCTGTAACAGATTTGAACTGTTGACCTCTTGCCTGTCAAGCAAGCGCTCTAAACCAACTGAGCTAACAGATCGTAAGTTGTTTTTTGGTTTTGCAAAGATACGAACTTTTTTTGAATTGTACGAAAAAAAATCACATTGCCAATCTTTAATTCCCGCAAATCTCTATAAATCTGATTGTTGGTTCTCCTGTTCGCCCTTGCGCTATTCTGTCGCCCCTTCAGGGCTCATCGTTCATGGAACACATTTCTAAACAGGGGCTTACGTCCCTACCTGTATTCTGTCGCCCCTACGGGGCTTTATGGAAAAAAGACACAATTTGACTATGTTGAACTAAAAGTTCCGAACTCCGAACTAAAACTTCCAAACTTTCCCTTCATCTGGACATTCGTCGAGCAGTTGGCGGATGGTCTTTCCGAAAACGGGATGGACAAAATCGGGAAGGATTTCGCATAGTGGCACAAGCACGAAATTGCGCAGGTGCATGCGCGGGTGCGGCACCACGAGGTCGGGCTCGTCGATGACGCTGTTGCCGTAGAAAATAATGTCGATGTCCATGGTGCGGGAGCTGTAGCCGTTGCCCGAGCGTTTGCGGCCTAGCTGCTTCTCTATCTCCAACGCCAACTCCAGCACCCGATGGGGAGGAAGATTGGTCTTTGCTACAACCGCCTGATTTATAAAATCTTGCTCCGTTTCAAAGCCCCATGCCTCGCTGCCGTACAGTGCCGAACGCTTTTCTATCGGTCCTATCTGAAGCTCAATCTGCCGGCAGGCCTCTTGTAGCAATTCGGCCGTGTCGCCCACATTGCCGCCGAGCAGCAGTACGGTGTCTATAAATTTGTCCATTGGCTTCGAATTGTTAGTTCAGATTATTTTGTACTTTAATAAGTTAAACCGAACATCCACAAAGGAATGAAATTGTAATATGCGTATTCGGTGTCGTCTTTTACAACAAAAGCGTCTTTCACATCAGCAATCTGCTTCTTTTTTTTGTTTTTGCCACCGACTTCGAAAGTGTGTCCATCTACAATGAAATCGCTTACGGGTGAAGCGGAAATCCTGTGGTTTACCGCCATCTGGGAGAAAAAGAAAGTCTCTCGTAGTGTGCCTTTGTCGGGAACAGTGTCGCACAGTGCGTAACAAAGGTTTGTGTTGGCGAGATATACTTTTTCTATTTTAGTGAACTGGTCCATAATGTCGTCGTCTTCGCGTAGCATTCGTAGCAATCCTGCCCGCTCGATATAGGTAAGCATGTCGGCCACCGTTGTGCGATTCATTTCAAGAGTGCGTCCCAAATTGGAGAAATTCGGTTTGAAAGGAGTGCTCTGAGCCACTACCGACATTAGTTTTTTCAGTTTGCGGGCTGTTGATACCGACAAGTTGGCATGGTGCGGGATGTCCACTTCCAAAGTTTGTGCCACAACATTGTCGAAGCGTTGCAGGTAGTCGGTTTTGTTGAAAAACGGATAATACCCTTTTCGTAGATATTCATCGAACAGAGGCAACGGGTGTCCTATCTCTCTTGGCCACTCCACGTGTCCGCCGAGTATGGCTTCAAGCGATTGTGGCTGGATGTCGGTTTTCCGCGACATGTTGAGATACTCCCTGAACGACAAACCTTCCAACGTGTATTTCAATGCTCTTCGGCTCAGGTCCACTTCTAGGCCATGGATGATGTCAATCATCGAGGAACCCGAAGCTGTCACTTTCAGCCCTTTTCCGAACACATCGTAAATGGCCTTCAGTTCCCGCGACCATCCGTTATATTTATGGATTTCGTCTATGTACAAATGCTGGCCGCCTCTTTTATAGAATTCGTAAGCGGTGTCGTATAGCGTGTGTGTGCTGAAATACGGACTGTCGGCCATTATATATAGCGAAGTGTCGCGTTCTTTGCGAAGCAAAATGTTTTGCAACATCATAGTCGTTTTTCCTACACCGCGTGCTCCAAGTATCAAAACCAAAGGGTCGTCCCAAGGAATACTGCCGTATAAGTATCGCACAAATTTTGTGTCGGTGTTCGTAAGAAGCTCATTATAAGCCGTTTTAAGCGTTTCCATGTGTTATTTTTGCTTTTATATTCGACTGCAAATATACGAAAATTGTTGATTTTATAGTACAATTTTTACGAAAAATTGTATATTTTGTTCGACAATTTCTGGCAAATTTGTTAAAAAGTGACGGTTTGGATGTACAATTTTGCTTAAAAAGTGTATAATGGACTAAACAAATTTTACATTTCTGTCCATTTTCCTCTCAGTGTTTCGTATTGGTTGGTCTTTTTCAGGATGTCGATAAACAGTAGCCGTGGTATGGGCATGGCTCCGAGCGAGGCAAGGTGCGGTGTCTCCTGTTGTGCGTCGATAAGCAGTATGCCGTGACTTTTGCAGAAGTCCACCAGCGCGGCGAAGGCCACTTTCGAGGCGTCGCTACGGGTGTGGAACATCGACTCGCCGAAAAACGCCGCCCCAAGCGAGAGTCCGTACAGTCCGCCCACGAGCGTGCCGTCGGCGAAAGTCTCGAACGAGTGCGCCAGCCCCAGCTCGTGCATCGCGCTGTATGCCTCGATGTAGTCGGGAGTAATCCAACTGCTGTAACGTCTTTTGTAACGCACTGCTGAACAGTTGGTTATCACCTCACGGAAACAGGTGTCGATACGTACTTCGAACTTGCCCGACTTGATGACGCGTTTCAGCGATTTGGAGCATTGGAACTGGCTGGGGAACAATACCATACGTGGGTCGGGTGAAAACCAGTGGTAGCTGCCGAATCGGTAATACCACGGGAAACAGCCTTGGCTGTAGCCGTCCACAAGACATTGGGGCGAGAGGTCGCCGCCACGTCCCACAAAGCCGTCAGGGTCGCCCGGCACGGGGTCGGCGAACTTGTACACCGACCCTTCTGCGGGCAGTATGAGTTCAGATTCCGAAGGCATCTTTTATCTTGTCCACGTAGTCGAGTTTCTCCCAAGTAAAGAACTCCACTTTGCGTTTTACCTCTTTGCCGTCTTCGATAAAAGTTACGGTCTTCATCCTCGGGTCGCGGCCGAAATGTCCGTATTTAGCTGTCTCGCCGAAAATGGGGTTGGTGAGGCCGAAACGTTTCACGATGCTGTAGGGGCGCATGTCGAAAATCTCTTTCACCTTTTCGGCAATCTCGCCGTCGGTCATTTTCACGTGTGAGGTGCCGTAGGTGTTCACGAAAAGTCCCACGGGTTCAGCAATTCCGATGGCGTAGGCCACCTGCACCAGCACTTCGTCGCACACGCCAGCGGCCACGAGGTTTTTGGCAATGTGACGTGTGGCGTAGGCTGCGCTGCGGTCCACCTTGGAGGCATCCTTGCCGGAGAAGGCTCCGCCGCCGTGGGCACCGCGTCCGCCGTAGGTGTCAACGATGATTTTACGTCCGGTAAGGCCGGTGTCGCCGTGAGGTCCGCCGATGACGAACTTGCCGGTGGGGTTCACAAACAGTTTGTAATCCTTTTTGGCAAACAGTTTTTGATTCTCTTTGGAGAGACGTTTCAACACTCTGGGTATCAGAATGTTCTCCACATCCTTGCGGATGGTGGCGAGCATTTTCTTTTCTGTGCCGAAATCGTCGTGCTGGGTCGAGATGACGATGGTGTCGATGCGGATGGGACGGTTGTCGTCGCTGTATTCCACGGTAATCTGTGATTTGGAGTCGGGACGCAGGTAGGTCATCACCTTGCCCTCTTTGCGGATGTTGGCCAGCTCGAGCATGAAGATATGTGCCAGCGTGATGGGCAGCGGCATATATTCTTTCGTCTCCTTGCAGGCGTAGCCGAACATCATGCCTTGGTCGCCGGCGCCTTGGTTTTCGAGTTCTTTGCGGTCCACGCCTTGGTTGATGTCGGGCGACTGGCCGTGGATGGCCGACATAATGCCGCACGAGTTGGCCTCGAACATGTATTCGCCTTTGGTGTAGCCTATGTTGCGGATAACTTCGCGCACCGTTTCCTGAATATCGACGTAGCCTGACGTCTTAACCTCGCCCGCCACGACGCAAAGTCCGGTGGTTACAAGGGTTTCGCAGGCCACTCGCGAGTGCGGGTCCTGACGCAGAAATTCGTCGAGCAAAGCGTCCGAAATCTGGTCTGCAATTTTGTCGGGATGTCCTTCCGACACTGATTCTGATGTGAAGTAGTAAGCCATTTTTTTTACTTTTAAAACATTAATAAATAGAAAACCCCTCGGGGTCTCCGTGATTATTTAATGCAAAAGTTTTCGATTTTGGATTGTAGCGAAGAAGAATGTTTTAGCATTTTTTCTTGTGGTTGCAATCATTACAAATCTATCCACTTTGCGTTTGCAAAAATACTATTTTTTCGCCGGACGGCAAAATTTTCCGTCAACTTTTTTTGCATCTTTTCGTAATGTTTTGACACATAATATCTGCCACCTTTGCAGTTTTAGGAAAAGACATTCCGCAAAGAGTTATGTTTTGAAGTTATGACAGAAAAATAGTCCCTTTTTGTCAGAAAAAAAAGACAGCCTGTTGTCTTATTGACAAAAAAAACGTAATTTTGCAGTTCTTTAATAATAAGTATTACGTAATTAAAAACGAAAAATCAATTGATATGAAAAGATTGTTTGCGACACTTCTAACATTTTGTATAGCAGGGACTTTGTCGGCACAGATACAGTTTGTGCAGGGCGACAAGGGCAACAAAAAGGCCTACAATCCGCCCCTGATTCAGTTCCCGCTCAATATGCCCGCAGACCGTATTCTTGTAGTTGAGCCCCGTCTCGGTTCCTTCAGCGTAGGTCTGTCAAACACCAACGTGAAAGCCATAAAAGTGCGCTCCTGCGACATCAACTGGAAAGACGAGAAGTCTACGGAGATAGACGGGACAAAAAAATATTCTATACAAACAAGTTTCTGCTCTGGCGACAAACTGCACCTTATTCTCGAACTGAACAACCGCGACTCGCTTGTGATAAGGCATATTGCGCTCGGCTTGCAAAATCTCGATGTTGTAACCGACACTGCCATAGTGAGATACCAATACGGCTCCGACGAACACGGCTGGGTAGCGACGGCGCATTCGCCCGACGGCTCGAAACACGCACTGGTTTACTCCATTTGGGACGACTACAAAAACGTCTCCGCGGCCAAAGCCCATCTTTTCGATGACAATATGAACTGCCAGTGGCAGAAGGTCCTGGAGTTCGGCGATGTTAACAGAGTGATTGTCACCGACAAAGGCGAGGTTGTTACCGCCGCCATCGGCTATCTTCCCGACAAGGAAGAGGAGTCGATATTCCGTTTCAATGTCGCCAACGCCGGCGGTGTGGCATACGGCACCCTCAACACGCAATACGACCTCAGCTCCTTGGCACTTTTGAACTATGTCGACGGCAAGGTGCTTATTACAGCCCTCGACGGTGAAGGCCGCAAACGCAAATTCTCCGCTGTGCGCTCTTTCGTTTTCGACATACCTTTCGGAGTTCTGCAGTCGGAACAACGCCACGTCTTCACCAAGGACGATGTGCGCTGTTTCGAGAACGAAGATGCCGACGACGATGTGGACACCACCACCGATTGCCTGCAGGCTCGTAGCTATTGCACCACACCGCAGGGCGGGGCAGTGCTTTACAACCGCTCGTGGACTGTGGAGATTCGCGACTACCGTACCGGTTCTGTAACCACCACCACCCACTGCATGGGCATGATACTGTTTCAGGTAGATATGAAGGGCAATTTTGTGGCCATCACACCCATCCGGCAGCACAACCAGTATACCAACTTTACAAAAGCGGGAACCGATGTGGTGCTGCACGGCAACAACCTGTACGTAATAACCAACGAATCGTCGGAAGAGACCGAAGAATACAGGCCTACAGTGCCTGCCAAACGCACCCTTGGCCTGTTGAAATCGAATACAGGACTTTCCATCTACTCCGTAACTCCTAACGGTCAGGTTGCCAAGCAGGTACTCGAAAGAGAAAAGAAAGCGCTTATTTACACACATCTCTACAAGGGTGCCGAGGAGAAATATTATTTCCTTACCGGTCCCAAATTCCCGACCATCAGCTACATAACATTACCGTAAGGGTAGATGATAAAAATAAAAAAGTGCCGAAAAACTTCGGCACTTTTTTTGTTGAAATAACGTTTCTGTTTATTTCTTTTCAAACTGTTTCATCAGTTCGTGCTTTTCGTCGTTTTGCATAAGCACGTTGGGTTTGAAACGGCTGGCGTCGGCACCGGTTTTCTTGAGCGACGCCTCTTTGAATTTCTCGAAACTGTTTTCCTGCAAAAGATGTGCAATGGGGTCTTTCAGACGGAAACTGTCGCGTTTGGCCTGATATTCGATGTTGCTCTTTTTCAGGTTGTCGTCCACCACTTTGGTAAATTCGTTGGCTTGTTCGATGGTAGTGTCCTGATTTTCGAACTCGTAGTAGAAATGGTAGCCCGAGATGCTGATGTCGGCGAAACCGATAAAGAACTTGGTTTTCATGCCTGTGGATTTCTCGGCCTCGCGCACTGCGTCGATAAACTGCTGTTCGTACAGCTTTTCGCCTGTAAGGGTAACAATGCCGTTCACTTTCTGCACCATGTGCACACGCGGGGTGTTCACAAAGTAGTCGCTAACCTCGATGATGTCGTTCATGTTGTAGCGGTACAGGCCTGCGAAAGTGGTGCAGTAGGGGCAGTAGCGTTTGCCCACTTCCAGTTCGTGGAGCTGCAAGAAACGCGGGTTTTCGGTACCGAAGTCCTCTTCGGGAACGAACTCGTAGTAGTGGTAGTGCGGGAAAAGGGTGGTGTTGATAGAGTCGTCGAGCACCAGTCCGAAACGGCATTCCGACGAGAAATAAGCGAACTCCTGATGGAGCATTCCTTCGGGGTAGCAGCCTTCCAGCTTTTCGAGATACACTTTGGTGTTGCCGCATTTCCAAGTGGTGAGGAGCTGCAGTTCGGGCCAGAAATGTTTGGGCAGTATGGTGCCATATTTGGCGCGCAGCTCGCGCAGCTCGTTGGCGCGGTCGGGGTTGGGTTTCAGGTAGGGCTGTATGGCGGCACGGATTTTGTCGGGGATGTTCACTTTCATGCTCATGGTGCCGTGTTCGATGTCGTCGATATAGTCGTCGAGGTAGCGGTTTACGTTGTTCTGCATCTCCACCATGGTGCTGGGGTTGGCGGTAACGCACAGGTGCACGTTGCGTTCGATACCCATACGCATAATGGCGTAGTTACGTGCGGTGTAGTCTTCGATATAGAACACATCGGAGGGCGAGGCGTAGAGTTTTTTCACAAAACCCGGGCATTTGGCCTGAGTGTAGCCCGAAACGGAGCCGTACATGGTGCCGTCGGGAGCGTAGCCTTCCAGATATTTTCCAACGATGGAAACGATAGGACCTTCCCAAACATGGGGGCGGTTCATCTGGAAATTGTACAGCCACACTTTGTTCATCTTGCTGTATATGTTGTCGATATACTGTTGTGTGATGGGTATCCATTTGGGTTGGTTGGTGGAACCCGAAGTGGTGGCGTAAAGTACCGGTTTGCCGGGGAAAAGCACGTTGGCTTCGCCGTTTTTGTGACGGTCCACGTAGGGACGCAAGTCCTCGTATTCGTTGGGCTTCACGTTCTGCTGATACAGGCGGTAGAGTTCCACATCGTCCTTGGCTTTAAGGATGTCCTCGAAATGGTGTTCCTTGCCGTAAACGCTGTCTTTGGCGTAGGTAAGTATCTGACGCAGCGTTTTTTCGCTGGCTTTGCGCGGGTTTTTGCTCACTCGTTTCAGCTTGCGGTAAAGCAGTCCGCCGGCTATACCGAGCAGGGTGTTAGGCACGAAAGGATTCATGCGGTCTTCGGTTATCTTCATATCGTGTATGTTTTTGGTTTTACTTTATAATTTCGTTTATGTCTTTGAAAAATGGGTCTTTCTTGTTTACCAGCAGGAACTGCATGCCGCTGTTGCGGGCGCCCTGTCCGTCGGTGTCGTCGCGGTCGCCGATGACGAGGATGTCGTCGGGTTTCTCGTTCAGCATCTCGGCAATTTTCAGGAACGACTCGCGGCAGGGTTTCAGTCCGCCCAAAGCGGGAGCGTCAACGCAAAGGTCGAACCATTCGGGGTTTATGTCCACGGCTTTCAAGCGTTGGTCGAGGTAGCCGTAATCGGAAAAAACGGCAATTTTAATATTCTGGCTGCGAAGCTGTTGCAGGATTTCCGGCACACCTGCTTTGTAGTGGTAGTGTCGGGTGAGCACTTTCCGCATCGACGGCATGTATATGCCTCGGTACCACAGCTCGGCTTTTTGCTCGGTGATGCCTCGTTTTTGTGCTATCCTCGAAAAAAGCTGGTGAAAATACTCCTCACGGCTGCCGAAATGTTTTCCCGAAAGCTCGGCGCGCGATTTGCGTTCAGCACTCAGGGTGAAGATATGCGGCAGCGAGTGCAGTATCAGTCGTATTGGCAGATGGCTGTTGTCGTAGAGGGTTCCGTCGAGGTCGAATATTATTGCTTTCATCTATTCTTCGTTGATAAAGGCGGGCCATGAGTTTTTGGAGATGCCTGCCATTTGTACTAATGTGTTGTGGCTCAGGTGCAGAAGACGGTCAACCTCGTCCTTGCGGTGGTTTTTGGTGTCGGGGATGATGGGCTCGCCCACGGTGATGGTGAGCAGCGGCTCGTCGGCCTTGCCCAGCAGTTTGTAGATACCTTTGCGTTCGCGGAAAGTGATGCACATCGGCACAATGGGCATGTTGTATTTGTATGCCATAGTGAAGGCTCCTTTGCGGAACGGACGCACGGGTTTGTAGAAATTCCAGCGGCTCTCCTCGGGGAACACGTGGAACCACTGTTTTTTCTCATGCAGCTCGTCGAAAGCCTCGTTGAATTTCTTGAGGCCGCCCATATTGTCGGGCACCGGTATTCCGCCCACGTGCTTGATATGCCAATAGTCTTTGCCGTTGAGGTTGTCGCCGTACACGGGTATCCATATCTTTTTGAAATGCAGTGCGTTGATGACACAGGGGGCGTCCCAGCGGAAGCAGTGGTTGCAGATAGTGATGGCGCCGTTTTTCAGCACCTCTTTGTATTTGCGCAGGTTCTTGCGTCCGCGTATGCGAAGTCCGAATTTGGTATGGTTCACCAACGGTATCATGAAATCCACCAGAAATGTGTAGCCAATCCAGCGTTGGAACTTGAAACTGAAGCTTTTGTCGAGGTAAGTGTAGTTCTCGTCGAACACCAGCTCGCGCAGGTGCTTGCAGGGGTACATCTTTTTGTAGGGGTTGTCCTCGGGGAAGTCGGCAGAGGGCTGCGGCACGTAAACGCCTTCGTTCACCTCAAGTTCTTTGTATCGTATGTTTTCTGTGGTTGGCATTGGGGGAGTGTCTGTTATTTCTTTGCTGTGGAGAAGTTGCTTTCGGCGATGGCTTTGTTTTTCACCGCTCCCGAAAGCGTGTAGGTGGTAACGTCGCCGGAGTTTTCGGTCATAACCATCTGTTTTATAAGACCGTCGGCTTTGCTGTAGGTTATCTCGATAAGCGAGTAGCCTTTCGACGATTTCTTGGTGGCTTTGATAACGACAAAGTAGCTGTCGCCTTTTTCCGTGGCGGTGTAGGTGGCCGATACCTCCTGACAGAGTTTCTCGATCTCGCCGTGCACCGAGCAGAGCAGTATGGTGGAGAGGTTACGCATACGTGCGTTTTTGTCGGTGTTGAAGGTGCGTGTCTTGCCGTCGCGGATGATAAGCATGTCCTTGCCGTTGATGACCGTCTTTTCGCCGTCGGGATTGCTGTAGAGCATGCTCAGCTTGCTGGTGGCCGAGAAATAGAAAGTGCCCTGTTTGTCAATTACTTTGCCGTTGGCTTTCAGCTTTTTCGATTCTTTGAAAGAGCTTTCGATGGTCTTTATCTGCGCATTGGCGTTCTTTATCTTTGTCAGAACGGCCGCGTCGTCGGCGAAAGCCATTGCGGCGAACATCGCCAAAATCAGTGTTGTTATTTTTTTCATCTTTTCTATGTTTTGCAGGTGAGTTACTGAATGTTAGTAACATTTTTCGCCCATTATTTATGAAAAAATTACCTGCAAAGATACGATTTTTTTTTGGATAAGCGAAATTTTTATGTGAACTGTGATTGGTGAACTGTGATCAGTGATTGGTGAACTGTGAATTGTGAATTGTGATATGCGGATATTCAGATTTTTTTTATGGGGATGAAATTAAAGAGTTGGGAAACCTATGTAAACCAGTCTTTGATTGCTGTCAAATATACATTCGGAATAGATGCCGTTGATGTATAACATGATGACCGACGCAAATCCTTCATCAACAAAAGGACATGGAGTGTTGACAAACAAAAAACTGAAAACATATTCCTTGTTGATATTGAATTTTCTGCAAAAATCGTCAATAGTCATTTTTCCGTCGATAGTTTCTCCATTGTAAATGATTTTCACATCAGGGTTTTGTGGAAAATATATTCCCTGCAAATAAGCCGTATCACCGCAAACATGGTATGTCAATCCTTTCTTTTTGTACTTTAACCATTCTTTGCAATCGGTTTGGTATCTCGATACATCAGTTATCTCCTCGGGCTGGCCTAATAGAGAGAATAGCGAGTGGCGAGTGCCTTTTGTAACGATACCTTCGAATAATGCATTGTTTATTTGAAGATTAAGCCAATTTGGATCTCGCAAAAGTACCAAATTTATGCCTTTCATTTTTATTTTTCCGTTTTCGTAGAACATTTGCAAGGACTCTGTTACCACACTGTCGTAAGCATTCACATTTTCAATTATATACACCGATTGCAACGCAAAAGAGCCTTTTTCTTCCTTGAAAATGAAATATAGCGGTTGTACCATAGTACCTAACTGAAAACCGTCATAAAAGTCCACTATAATGAATTTTTCCCCGTTTATTCTTGTTTTGTACACACCTTCTATCTGAGTGTTCATTGAATAAGAGTCGTGGTTTGTAATAACCAACGAATCAATCATATAGACATTTTCTCCCGATACAAAATAATCTCTGTAAGCGGTATCGGATGGTGTGAAAAACTCATGGAAGTCGGGATTGAAATATTCTATGAATTTCAGATTGGAATCCAAAATTTTTATGACTTTGTCGTCTTCGTGTATCTCCTGAAATTCATTTTTGTACGAATACGGAAATTGTATCTTTTGTGCAATCAAGACGTTTGATACCAATAACAGTAAAATGACAGGCAAACGGTTCATTTTTATTAAAGCTTATTAAAGCCGCAATTTTTTTTTCTATTCGATTTTTCTAAGTCGCATACAGCCAAGAGAATCCTTTATCCATGTTTGTATAATAGTGTCTTTTGCCAAAGAATCTGCTTTGTCAATGCAATTTGTTGGTTTTGTATTGTTTTGCAAAGTCTCTGGGTGAGATGCGTCGCAATTTCACGAATAAAGGATGCACAAACTGCTTATTATTAATAGTTTAAAGATTGTTTTCGTTGCCAGTTTTTCCTGTTTTATTATTGTAAAATTCTTCTTCGCATTTCTCAAGTATTGAGCCATACACAATAGAATCCTTTTCAAAAATGCAGAATATGCCGTAATACAACAAATAATTTGGTTTGTACCATTGTCCTTTATAATAATAGCAGGCGTCCTCTCTGAAATAAAGTGTAACTTTTCTGAATGAGAAATATATTTTTACACAAGCATGGCATAAATTTCTTCGTGGAACTATTGTGTCGCGAGAGGTAAGATATTCGTCGCAACTATTGTAGTCTTCGAATAAATCTTCTAGCAAGTTGATATTATATATTGTTGAACTATATTCTGTGCGTTGTTTAAGATTTTATATTGTGGTGGGAATTTTGTAACAAGTTTGAAGACTGACGCCATATATCTCTATTTTTCTTATTTGAGATTCTTCCATATAGGGGTTGCGAGGTGTAGCCTCGGTATTTGCATACATAGAATGAGTGTGGCAAACCATCGCCATAAGAATTGGCATAATTAATGCGAAACTTTTTTTCATGGTTCTGTAGTTTTTCGTTGTTGTATTTTTGTGTGAACTGTGATTGGTGAACTGTGATTAGTGAAAATGATATGCGGATGATTTTTATTTGTCGTGGACGTTATTGAAATTAAGCTATGCCGAAATATTCTGTTTTTCAATCGATAGAAACGATTGGATATTTCTTAAGCTGTGCAAACGAAACAGTCTCAAATTCTTTTTCTTCATTCAAAATTTTAATTGTATGCTTTTCAAAATCAATTGTTTCTTCAATAAATTTGTATGACATGGCATTACTATTATATAAGTCTGAAACATAAATCGTGAACGGGGCTGTTCGTACCAATAAAAAATAATCTAAACCAACGACATCTTCCGTAATAATGATTCTGTAAAAAGAAACGCTATCGTATTCCAGTCTTGAAATTCCATAAATATATTCGGGTGAGTGGCAATTGCTTTCGTAGAGGTCAATGGCCTTTTGTGTCCCGTTTTGATAACTTAAAATATCAACATCGTCCTTACCGTATTTAGTGTGCTTTAAGTAAAATGGAAAGTTGTTGTTACTCAGTAGCTTGTTAACTGAATCTGTATTGATGTCGTGGTCTAAATAATATCTATATAATACAATGTCGTTTATTGCACTTTCAGATTGTTTATCGTTCTGAGACACAGGAGTTCCGTCATTGTCTGTCAATTGCTCTGTTTCTGGATTAGACACATTGCAATTGCACAAACACACTGAGATAACAAGTAATAATAAAAGGTTCGTCAGATTGTTCATTACCCATTACAAATTACTAATTATACCGCAACGTCGCCTTTGATATGCGGGTGCGGGTCGTAGTCGGTGAGGGTGAAATCGGGGTAGTCGAACCCGAAGATGTCCTTCACGTCAGGGTTGATGTGCATCTTGGGCAAAGGTCTCGGCTCGCGCGTGAGCTGCAGCTGCACCTGCTCGAAATGGTTACTGTAGATATGTGCGTCGCCGAGGGTGTGGATGAAATCGCCGTATTTGAGGCCGCACACCTGTGCTATCATCATCGTCAGCAGTGCGTACGACGCTATGTTGAACGGCACGCCGAGGAAGATGTCGGCGGAACGCTGGTAGAGCTGACACGAGAGTCGGCCGTCGGCCACGTAGAACTGGAAAAGTATGTGACAGGGCGGCAGGGCCATCTTTTCGATGTCGGCTACGTTCCACGCGCATACGAGCAGGCGGCGCGAGTTGGGGTTGCTCTTTATCTGGTCGATAAGTTGTGTTATCTGGTCGATGCTGTGGCCGTCGGGACAGCTCCACGAGCGCCACTGCTTGCCGTACACGGGTCCGAGGTTGCCGTCGCAGTCGGCCCATTCGTCCCAGATGGTTACACGGTTGTCGTGCAGGTATTGTATGTTGGTGTCGCCTTTCAGAAACCACAGCAGCTCGTAGATGATGGAGCGCAGGTGCAGTTTCTTGGTGGTGAGCAGCGGGAAACCCTCGTTGAGGTCGAAACGCATCTGGTAGCCGAACACGCTGCGTGTGCCGGTGCCCGTGCGGTCCATCTTGTCGGTGCCGTTGTCCATCACATGGCGGAGCAAGTCAAGGTATTGTTTCATGTTTTTCTTTTTTTATATCCCCAGACTGCGCTTCGCTTGTCAGGGGTTACTGAAAGCAAGCCCCTATGGGGCATTATTGTATTTGTTTTATTTTTTATTATTCTTTTTTTTCTGCCGAAGGCAGAAGCAATTTACAAGATTTACAAGATCTCGTGAGCCGAAGGCGAACAGGAGAAAACTAATTGTTGGACATGCCTACCGATTTTTGATATATTCGTCGATGGCTTTGGCGGCTTTCTTGCCTGCGCCCATGGCGAGGATTACCGTTGCGGCTCCGCTTACAGCGTCGCCGCCGGCGAAGATGCCTTCGCGCGAGGTGCGGCCGTCCTCATCGGCCATGATGCAGTGCCATTTGTTGGTCTCCAGATTCTCGGTAGTTGTGGCAATAAGGGGGTTGGGCGAAGTGCCTATGGACATAATCACCATATCGGCGGCAATGTCGAACTCCGAGCCTTGCACCGGTACGGGGCGACGGCGTCCCGAGTCGTCGGGCTGGCCCAGCTCCATGCGTATGCAGCGCACGGTGTGCACCCATCCGCGCTCGTCGCCGAGAATCTCCACGGGGTTGCACAGCAGGTCGAAATGTATGCCTTCCTCCCTGGCGTGGTGCACCTCTTCGGCACGGGCGGGCAGCTCCTCTTCCGAACGACGGTAAACGATATGCACTTCGGCGCCAAGCCTCAATGCAGTACGCGCGGCGTCCATTGCCACGTTGCCGCCACCTACCACTACCACGCGTTTGCCCACGTAGTTGGGAGTGTCGTAACCGTCTTTGTATGAGAACAATAAGTTGTTTCGGGTAAGGAATTCGTTGGCCGAGACCACTCCGCAGAGGTTCTCGCCAGGGATGTTCATAAAGTTGGGCAGTCCGGCGCCGGAGCCGATAAACACTGCGTCGAAACCTTCGTGCTGCATCAGGTAGTCGATGCTGACGGTGCGTCCCACCACCACGTTGTTCTCGAACTTGGCTCCGAGTTTGCGGACATTCTCTATCTCGTGGCGCACCACGGTGTCCTTGGGCAGACGGAACGACGGTATGCCGTACACCAGCACTCCGCCGAACTCGTGCAGAGCCTCAAAAATAGTGACGTCGTAGCCCATGCCCAGCAGGTCCTTGGCGCAGGTAATGCCCGAAGGGCCGCTGCCCACTATTGCCACCTTATGGCCGTTTTTGCTTGCCGGAGCGGCGAACTGCACGTGGTTCTCGCGGGCGTAGTCGCCCACAAAACGTTCCAGCTTGCCAATGGCGATGGGTTCGAAACGTCGTCCCATTATGCATTTGCCCTCGCACTGTGTCTCCTGCGGGCACACACGTCCGCACACCGACGGCAGGGCGGAGTCCTCGTTGATAATCTGTGCGGCTTTGTTGAAATCGCCTTCGGCAATGCATTTGATGAAATCGGGGATTTTGATGTTGACGGGGCATCCCTCCACGCAGGCGGGTTTCTTGCATTGCAGACAGCGTTGCGCCTCCACTATGGCTTCGTCGGGACTGTAGCCGAGACATACCTCGTCGAAGTTCTTGGCACGCACCAGCGGCGGCTGTTCGGCCACGGGCACACGTTTCGACTTGTCGCGCGTCTCTTCGGTAATACCTCCCACATGGCAGGTGTGGCCTTCGGCAATTTCCTCGGCCTCAAGCTCTTTGCGCGTTTCGATATTGTCGTACATGGCCTGACGTTTCATGGCGTTGTCAAAATCCACAAGGGCGCCGTCGAATTCGGGACCGTCCACGCAGGTGAACATCGTCTTTCCGCCCACAATCACGCGGCAGGCACCGCACATTCCCGTGCCGTCGACCATTATGGAGTTGAGACTTACTGTGCACTTGATGCCGTATTGCTTTGCCATATTGGCCACAGCGCGCATCATCACCATCGGGCCGATGGCCACAATTTCGTCGTAATGTACGCCGTTTTCTATCTGCTGTTGCAAGACGTTGGTTACCAATCCTTTGTATTGCGAAGTGCCGTCGTCGGTGGCGACGAAGAGGTTGCTCATGGTGCTTAACTCCTTTTCGTAAACAAGCATGGAGTGTGTCTTGGCACCGATGATGCAGTCGGCGGTAATGCCGTGATTATGAAGCCATTTCACCTGCGGGAAGATGGGTGCTATGCCCACGCCTCCGCCTATGAACACGAAACGGTGTTTTTTCAGTTCGTCGAGGGGGATATGTACAAATTCGGAGCTGCGTCCGAGGGGACCGACGATGTCGAGGAAACTGTCGCCGGCCTGATAGGTGGCCATCTCGCGGGTGGACTGTCCCACAGCCTTGAAGACGAGGGTTACGGAACCCGACTCGGTGTCGTAGTCGCTGATAGTGAGGGGGATGCGTTCGGAATTTTCTTTCATCTTTACGATGAGGAACTGTCCGGGCAGTGCCGATTTTGCTATGCGCGGTGCCAGAACGTCGTACTGGTAAGTGTCGGCCGAAAGCTCTTTTCTTGATAGGATTTTGTACATAGTTTTATGGATTGGGTTATTTACTCTGTTTCTTATGCGATGTTTGTAGTGATGTCGCGTCTCTCCGAGACGCCGATTTCTAGTGAGTTTGTCGTAACCCCCACACTGCACTTCGTTTGTGAGGGGTTATTAAGATGATGTGTCTCCGACACATTTATGGTTTTTACCCCCACACTGCACTTTGTTTGTATGGGGTTATTAAAATGATGTGTCTCCGACACATTTATGGTATTTCTTATATTTGTTTTAATCACTGTTTTTCGTTTTGATGACGGGATATTCTACACGCACGTGATAGATGCTCACCATACGTTTTTTCAGAATCTGTTTTATCTTGTCGATGTCGCGGAAAGTGATGTCGCAGTTCGACAGTTGGTT